>OCAQ01001210.1_pt1 | contig 9216 bp, 7 predicted proteins | sample 1538291 | NCBI WGS metagenome assembly OCAQ01 (sample SAMEA2580277, study PRJEB22360) | human gut metagenome | biome: human gut; feature: human-associated habitat; material: faeces | place: Denmark | collected 2008/2010 | reverse complement strand
TAAAAAGGGTTATCTGTCTGAGACCGTAGGAACACGCCTGCACTTAGTGAGTGGATGGTCGTTAGACCATTCAGGAGCTTAGTACAGCTGCGTGTGAGTCGAGCGAGAGCACGTCGCAGACAGATAACCCTTTTTATAATATTCCACCAATAATTTCCGTTATCAAACCAGCAAATTAAAATTTCTATGTAGTATCATATAATAATTCCGTATATATAACCAGATGATCATCAAAATAAACAAAGGAAGGGCAAGGATATGGAAGATCAAAAGATCATAGATCTATATACAAACCGTGAAGAAAGAGCAATTCACGAAACAGATAAAAAATACGGACGATTATGTACAAGCATTTCCATGGGAATCTTAAATGATATCAGAGACAGTGAAGAATGTGTCAGTGATACATGGCTTACCTTGTGGAATCAGATACCGCCCAAGAAACCGAATCCATTCAAAGCGTATATCTGCAGGATTATAAAAAATCTATCATTAAAACGCTATGAATATCATCATGCAAAAAAGAGAACCAGCCAGTATGATCTTTCACTGGAAGAATTAGAAGAGTGCATCAGCAAAGAACAAAATGTAGAAAATCAGATCGAATTACGAGAATTAAAATGGATTATTGCAAAGTTCATAGAGGAACTGCCAAAAGAAAAAAGAATTTTATTTTTAAGAAGATACTGGTTTTTGCAATCGGTCTCAGAAATGGCGAGAGATTATGAAATAACTCCAAAGAATATGTCAGTCAAACTGTTAAGGATCAGAAAAGAGTTAAAAGAATATCTGAAAGAGGAGGGATTTGAAATATGAAAGACAATAAGGATGAGGAAAAAACATTATTTCAGGCAATCGATGCAGTGGATGATAAATTTTTGATGGAAACATTGAAAGATATGGAAAAGAGAAAGAACCAAAACCACAAACAGCAATTAAAATTTAAGCAAATGACACCAATGGTTAAAGCAGCAACGATTGCATTGATCTGTTTTCTGACCTTAGGAATAAGTGTTAGCGTGGCAGCAGCGACATCGAAAACATTTCGGCAGTGGATTCAAAAGACATTTATGTCACAGACGATATATAAAGTAACACAAACCAAAGATGTCAGCGATCATAAGAAAAACCAAAAGATTGTGCTAAAAGATAACATGGAAATCAAACAAGGACACAACCAAAGCTTTATCTGTCAGTATCATTACGAAGGAAAATACGATGTCGAAGTGACAGACAAAGTATATACAATTGAAGGGAATCATTTAAAAGAATTAAAACCAGAGAAAAAATGGTTCCATGGAATTTATAATGGAAGGAAATTTTCATTTCAGTATGCAGTGATTCGTGGAGAAATTTATGTATACAATGTGAAAGGAAATATCAGTGATATTTTCTGGAAAGTATGGGATGAAGATACGATTTATGTTTCTTTATATCATATGAATAAAAAAGATGATATCATACAAAAAGAATGTATTGCAAAATTAAATCTTAAAACAGGAAAAGTAACAAAGATTACAGATGACACCAAAATCTGCAATATGGAGATGTCACCAGATGGGGAATGGATTTTGTTAAATTACAGAAGCAAAGGATATTGGAGTGCATTGAATCTTAAAACAGGAAAAGAAACCAAACAGCCAGGAATCAGTGGATATGCACACAATGAAGAAATTTGTTTTATTGGAAAAGACAAGATTGTAGCAATGGGAAATCCTGTCATGACAAAAAATTCTGAATACAACGTCTGGAATAAAATTAATCTAAAAACAGCCAAAGTGACAAAACAATGGGATGACCGCTCCAAAGAAGAACAATATTCAAATAACGAATGGTATGTATACAAAGAAAAGAAAGGAAAGTTACATTTAAAACATCTGGCATATGAAACATCCATTGATATTCCAGATGTCAAAACAGTACATATTATTGATGATGCTGGAGATTATGTTTTATTTGATGATGATCAAGGCAATGATTATTTGTGTAATCTAAGAAATAAGACATATAAGAAATTTATATTGCAAAAAAAATTTAGAGATGATACGCAAATGTATCTGGCAGGAAAAGAGAAGAAGATGCTGGTGCAACATGGAAAAGAAATATATTTGATCGATATTAGTGATATGTATAAAAACATCCAACCAAGGAAATAATACCACTATTATTTTCATAATGAAGGATGTGACAAAAATTGAAAAATCGTTTATGCATTGAAAATGTTATCGGAAGGGAAGTTTTAGATTCCAGAGGAAATCCAACGGTAGAAGTCGATGTACTTTTAGAAAATGGAGCCTTGGGAAGAGCAATTGTCCCTTCTGGTGCGTCCACAGGTAAATATGAGGCGTTAGAGTTAAGAGACCGCGAAAAAAGATACCGTGGATTAGGTGTTGAAACAGCTGTTAATCATGTGAATCACAAGATTGCAGACCGCTTGACTGGCAAAAATGCACTCAATCAGATTGAGATCGATCAGATCATGTTAGAAGCAGATGGAACCCCAAACAAAGAAAGATTTGGGGCAAACGCAATCCTTGGAGCATCACTTGCAACTGCTAAGGCAGCCGCTTGTGGACTAGGTTTACCGTTATACCAGTATCTCGGAGGCAGCTTTGCATCCAAACTTCCGATACCAATGATGAACATATTAAATGGAGGAAAACACGCAGATAATACCGTTGATTTTCAGGAATTTATGATTGCACCAGTTGGTGCAGACTCTTTCAAAGATGCTTTGATGATGGGAACTGATGTTTATCATACATTAAAATACATTTTGAGGAGAAATCATTTAAATACAGGTGTTGGAGATGAAGGAGGTTTCGCCCCGAATCTGGAAAGCTCAGAACAGGCATTAGATCTTTTGGTGCAAGCAATTGAACAGGCAGGATATAAAACAAAAGAAGAAATAGCAATCGCTATGGATTGTGCTGCATCAGAAATCTATAATGAAGATGAGAAAGTTTATCATTTTATGGGAGAAAGCAGGATGGCAGGCAAGGAAGTAAGAAGAAATTCTGAAGAAATGGTGCAGTATTATGAAAAGCTTGTCGAAGATTATCCAATCTTTTCCATTGAAGATGGATTAAATGAAGAAGATATGCCAGGTTGGAAAGTATTGACCTACCGTCTTGGAGAGAAGATCCTGCTAGTTGGAGATGATTTATTTGTAACAAATGTTGCACGGCTAAGAGAAGGAATTAAGGAAAATATTGCAAACAGTATTTTGATCAAGCCAAATCAGATTGGAACATTGACAGAGACATTAGATGCCATTGAGACAGCTGCAAAATCAGACTACAAAACAATCATTTCTCATAGATCAGGGGAAAGCGAAGATACGACGATCGCAGATATTGCAGTTGCAACGAATGCAGGACTGATCAAAACAGGAGCACCATGCAGATCTGATCGTACTGCAAAATACAATCGTTTATTACGTATTGAAGAAGAGCTTGGAAGCTTATCAAAATATGGCTGGTAAAAGGATAAAAATGTAAAAACTATGCAAAGTATTGTTGTTTTCCTTGCAAGTTTGATATGTATATGTTAGAATGAACCACAGTGAATGGAAATATATTAGGAGGCATATCGTGAAGACAGCATTAACTGTAATTTTTATTATAGCATCAATTTTATTAATCATATTAGTATTAATGCAAGAAGGAAAAGAGGCGGGATTAGGTTCTTTAACCGGTGCGGCAGATAGCGGAACATACTGGAGCAAGAACAAAGGTCGTTCTAAGGAAGGAACACTGATCAAAGTGACAACATTCTTTACGATCGTATTTTTCGTAACAGCAGCAATCCTTTGCTCAAGATTTATTTAGAGAAAAGATAAGCACTTCTTAAACTTGTTTTAAGAGGTGCTTTTTATGTCGAAGAGAATTTCCATAAAAAGATTAAGAAGATTTAAATATACAGGAGAACGTAATGACAGATAAACGATTTAACAGAAAGAAGAAAATTAAAGCGTTGATCAACGATCCGTATTATCAGCCAATGAAACAAAGAGAGATCGGATACCTGATGCAGGTAGCTCCAGAAGATCGTGACGAGTTTGTTGAGATTTTGAATGAACTGGTAGAAGAAGGATCGATTGAAGTAAGTAAACGTGGAAAATACATGCCGCCAAGTGTGAAGACGGTCAAAGGAACATTCAGTTGTACAAGCAAAGGTTTTGGGTTTGTGACTGTAGAAGGGGAAGATGACGATTATTACATTCATGAGAAGAACATGAATGGAGCTTTCCATGAAGATACGGTCTTAATGCAGGTATTGGACGATCATCCAACTTCTGGAAGAAGAAAAGAAGGAAAGATCATCAAGATTTTAGAGAGAGGAATCAAGACAGTGGTCGGAACTCTTCAGAAAAACCAGAACTTTGGGTTCGTGATTCCAGATAATTTAAGATTTGACAGTGATATTTTTGTATCCAAATCTCAGTGCAAGAATCTTACCAGCGGATTTAAAGTGATGGTAGAGATCACAGATTATGGAGATGCCAGAAGAAGTCCAGAAGGAAAAATCATTGAAGTTTTAGGACATAAAGATGATCCAAGAGTTGATATTTTATCAATTGTCAAAGCTTATGGAATCCCAACCCAGTTTGAAGATGATGTCAAACAGCAGGTTGATACGATTCCATCTGAGATCAAAGCATCTGACTACAAAGACCGTATGGATATCAGAGACTGGCCAATGGTAACGATCGATGGAGAAGATGCGAAGGACTTAGATGATGCGATTACATTATCAAGAAAAGGAAAGAATTATTTACTTGGAGTACATATCGCGGATGTATCCGAATATGTAACAGAGTACTCTCCATTAGATAAAGAAGCGTTAAAACGAGGAACAAGTGTATATCTTGTAGACCGTGTGATTCCGATGCTTCCACATCAATTATCGAATGGAATCTGTTCCTTAAATCAGGGATGCGACAGACTGGCATTAAGTTGTATCATGGAAGTTGATCCAAGTGGAAAGGTTGTCGATCATCAGATCGCAGAGACATTGATCAACGTCGATCATCGTATGACATATACATCCGTAGCTAAAATCTTGGATGGGGATATGGAAGAACGTAACAAATACGAAGATTTTGTAGAAATGTTTGAGTTAATGAAGGAATTATCCGACATTTTAAGACATCGTCGTCATGAAAGAGGAAGCATTGACTTTGACTTTCCAGAATCTAAGATCATCTTAGATGAAAAAGGCCGTCCAGTTGATGTTTATCCACAGGTGAGAAATGCAGCAACAAAGATTATAGAAGATTTTATGCTGTGTGCCAATGAAACGATCGCGGAAGAATTTTACTGGAGAGAGATTCCATTTTTGTATCGAATCCATGAGATTCCAGACCATGAGAAGATTGATAAGTTACAGGTATTTTTACAAAACTTTGGAATTTACTTAAAGAGCAGTCATGATGAGATTCATCCAAAGGAAGTACAGAAGTTACTGACAAAGATCGAAGGAACACCAGAAGAACCATTGATCAGCCGTTTGACATTAAGATCTATGAAACAGGCAAAATATTCTGCATACAGCTCTATGCATTTTGGATTGTCCACAAAATATTACTGCCATTTTACATCACCGATCCGAAGATATCCAGATCTTCAGATCCACAGGATCATCAAGGAAACTTTGCATAATAAATTTACAACAAGACGATTCAGTCATTACGATGCAATTTTGCCAAAAGTAGCAGAACAGTCATCTAAGATGGAACGCCGTGCAGAAGAAGTCGAGAGAGAAGTATGTAAGCTTAAGAAAGCGGAATACATGAGAAGAAGAATCGGAGAAGTACATGAAGGAATCATTTCCGGTGTGACAAACTGGGGAATCTATGTAGAACTTCCAAATACGATCGAAGGAATGGTTCATGTATCCATTCTTCCGGGAGACTATTATTACTATGATGAGAAGACCTATTCCATGGTAGGAGAAAGAACTGGAAGAACATTTAAATTAGGAGAGAAGGCGAAAATCCGTGTCAAAGATGTGGATATGATGCTTAAGAATATTGATTTTGAGTTAGTGGAGGATGAGGATTATGAGCAAAGCGAAGACGGATGGAATTAAACTCATAGCAAATAATAAAAAAGCAAGACATGATTATTTTGTAGAAGACAGTTTTGAAGCAGGGATCGTACTTCATGGAACTGAAGTAAAATCTTTAAGACAAGGACACTGTAGCATCAAAGAATCCTTTGTTGATATTGATAATGGGGAAGTGTTCATTCATCAGATGCATATCAGCCCTTATGAAAAAGGAAATATCTTCAACAAAGATCCACTTCGTACAAGAAAACTATTATTGCATAAATCGGAGATTTCCAAGATGATCGGACAGATCAATCAGAAGGGATATACATTGATTCCATTAAAAGTATACTTTAGTGGAAGTTTGGTGAAAGTTCAGATCGGATTATGCAAAGGTAAGAAACTCTACGACAAACGACAAGATATCTCAAAGAGAGATCAGTTAAGAGAAGCACAGAGAGACTTCAAAGTAAGAAACTTTGGATAATTTCAAGGAAGATTAAAGATTGTATAAGAAGTTATACAAAAAGACTTGACATCCTATATAAGAGACTATATAATATAATTTCGAGACTGGGAAGGATCTCAGTCTCGAACCAAGCTTATTAATTCCGGGCTAGTAAAGGTTTCGACAGGGGTTATGAAGCTTGAGGAGCCATTGGGAGGGACCACCTTACGGTACAAACTTAAATATAAACGCAGATAATAAATTAGCGTACGCTGCCTAGTTTGCAGCAGTCAGCTCTAGATCACCTGTAGTCTGGAATCCTGGCTTCAAACATGCAGGACCCTTGACCGGTCAAGCTTTGTGCCGGTTAAAGTATTGATGAAGCTACTGAAGCTGTGATCCTGTTAGTCGGAGCACGGTAGAGGGAATGAAAGAAGACTGACTGTAATGGGAGAGCCTCATGTGAATTGGCTTTTGGACGCGAGTTCGATTCTCGCCTAGTCCATTCTTAAACCTCACGTTTTTACGTGAGGTTTTTGTCGTGTATGGAGAAAATGAAAGAAAAAGGATGATAAGATGAAGTATATTGCACATAAAGATGGAGAAAGGGAACAAACAATTAAGGAACATTTAATTGGAACAGCAATATTAGCTGGACAATTTGCAGAGAAGTTTGGAAGTAAAGATTGGGGATACTGTGGCGGAATGCTTCATGATATTGGAAAATATTCAGAAGAGTTTCAAAAAAAGATTAATGAAGATACAAATAATATGGTAGATCATGCAACAGCAGGGGCACAGCTTTGTAAAAAAATAAATTTGCCAGTGTTAGATTACTGTATAGCAGGACATCATGCAGGACTTCCAGACTATGGGAACACTGCTGAACGTTCAAGTTTATGTGGAAGATATAAAAAGAAAATATATAATTATGAAGCATATCAAGAAGAAATTAAAATTCCAGAGATTTATACAGAACCGTTCGATATAAACACGCTTTCGAATCCAGATTTTGCATTAAGTACATTTACAAGAATGATTTATTCCTGCCTAGTAGATGCAGATTTTTTAGATACAGAATATTTTATGAAAAATGGGCTGGTGGAACGACAATCAGGTCAAAGTATGAACATTCTATTGAAAAAGTTAGAAAATCGCATTTTAGATTGGTTGAAAAATAATGATATTGATACGGTAAATGGAAGAAGAACAGAAATATTAAGAAACTGTATAGAAGAAGGAAAAAGAGATAGAGGTATTTTTCGGTTAACAGTTCCAACAGGAGGTGGTAAAACAATAGCATCGCTTGCATTTGCACTAAATCATGCTGTGAAACATCATATGGATCGGATTATTTATGTTGTTCCATATATCAGTGTTATAGAGCAAAATGCAGAGGTATTTCGAGAAATTTTAGGGAATGAGAATGTATTAGAAAATCACAGCAATGTAGATTATGAAGATTCAGAAGAACTTAGACCAATGCAGCTTGCAAGTGAAAATTGGGATAAACCAATCGTTGTGACTACGAATGTACAATTTTTTGAATCTCTGTTTTCGAATAAATCATCAAAATGTAGAAAAATACATAATATTGCAAATAGTGTAATTATTCTAGATGAGGCACAAATGCTTCCGATGGATTATCTTATTCCATGTACAGCAATGCTGCAAGAATTAGTACAAAATTATAAGACAAGCATAGTATTGTGTACAGCAACACAACCATCATTAGATAATTTTTTTGGACAAATAGAAAAATTTGTTGAATTATGTCCAAGAATGGAAGAACAATTTGAATTCTTTAGACGGGTGACATATCAAAATATTGGTAATATTTCAAAAGAAAATATGGCAGAAAGATTAAAAAAAGAACAAAGGGCATTATGCATTGTAAATACAAGAAAAAGAGCTCAAGAATTATACCAATTATTAAAGTCGGAAGGAGTATATCATTTATCAACAACGATGTATCCGAAACATCGAAAAAAGGTGTTAGCAAATGTAAAAGAAAGATTGGATAATAAGGATCGATGCATTTTGATAGCCACAAGTCTTGTAGAAGCTGGTGTTGATTTGGATTTTTTGAGTGTTTATAGACAAATAGCAGGTATTGATTCATTGATTCAGGCAGCAGGCCGTTGTAACCGAAATGGAAACGAAAGTACTGAAGAAAGTAAGGTGTATATATATGATTTTGAAGATTCAAAAGTGATACCTAGCCAACAGAAAAAGATTGATGTTACAAAATCTGTTGTACAGGATTATGAAGATATATCTGATTTAGAATGTATTACGGATTATTTTAAGCGATTATATAAATTTCACGGTAGAAATTTGGATAAGAAAGAGATTATGAAAGAATTTCATGATGGAAAGTATAATTTTGCAAAGGTTGCAAAGGAGTTTCGGTTGATTGAGCAGGAGACAAAGACAATTTTTATTTGTAAAGAACCAGAGGCAAAAGAAATTTTAGATGAAATTAAAACAAAAGGAACGTCAAAAGAGAGAATGCGAAAAGCAGGACAATATTGCGTACAAATTTATGGTGATTTCTTTGGCAAACTAAATGGTGCAGGTATGTTACAATTAGTTTCAGAGGATATTCAAGATTTTTATGAACTTGTGTCAATGGATCAATATTCGGAAGATTATGGATTGGATTATGCGATGGATAATGGAATTGCAATATTTGTGTAGAAGATTATAATACA
>OCAQ01001207.1_pt1 | contig 9254 bp, 7 predicted proteins | sample 1538291 | NCBI WGS metagenome assembly OCAQ01 (sample SAMEA2580277, study PRJEB22360) | human gut metagenome | biome: human gut; feature: human-associated habitat; material: faeces | place: Denmark | collected 2008/2010 | reverse complement strand
TCCCCGCAGCAGGGGACGGCCTTCCGTCGTTTTGAGGCCGGATTGCTATGCGCGCATTTTTGCTTTCCAGCGAAGGTAGCCCGCGACTGCCAGCGCCGAGTAGAGGGCGTACAGGCCTGCCGTCAGCGGGATGCCCTTGTAGAGGTACAACCCCACCGTTACCAGGTCTACGGCCAGCCATACGAGCCATTGCTCGACGTACTTGCGCGAGAGCATCCACATCGCCACGATGCTTCCGGCCGTGGTCATCGCGTCCCAGAACGGCACGGTGCTGTTGGTGAATCCCACGAGCAGGAAGTAGATGCCCGTATGCGCTGCGGCGTAGACGGCGATCAGCCCCGCAGCTTGGCGCAGGGGCGTATGCCCGATCCGGTCGGCCGCTGCTTTCCTGCGCGGTGCGTTATGCCATACGATCCACCCGTAAAGGCCGGCCAGTACGTAGTAGGCCTGCATCGAGCAGTCGGCATACAGCCCCGCCTTGTAGTAGAGTGCACCGTGCACCAGCGGCATGATGAGCCCGACGATCCACAAGCGGATGTCGGCCCGGTATTCCAGCCACAGGTAGAGCAGCCCCAGCACGACCCCGGCGATTTGCAGTACGAGTTTCCAGTCCATCTGTTCTCAGAATTTCACCGTCACGTTGGCCAGCACGTTCAGCGGGGCCTGCGGGAAGTAGAGGGCGACGTCCGTACGCTTGCCGTCGTCCATGTAGGAATAGCCGTACCCGTTGCCGCAGTACTCCGAATCGAAGAGGTTGTAGACCATGAGCCCGAAGCGGACGCTGCGGGCGGCTTTCGTGCGGAGCGTATAGCCCAGGTTGAGGTTGGTCGTGCAATAGCTGTCGAGCGACAGGGCGTCGATTTCGTTGTTCGTGAAATACTGCTTGCCGACATACTGCGTGTGGAATACGGCCTCGAAGCCCTTGCAGTGGAAGTCGAAGAGCACCCCGGCGATTACGTCGGGCGAGTAGGAGATGGTCATGTCGCCCAGGTTCTGCCCGAAGGTAGGGCTGTCCTTGAGGGCGTCGATGTAATCCTCGATCCTGTTCTGGCTGAACGTTGCGTGCCCGCTGAGCGTGAACCAGCCCGTGGCTTTCCATTGTGCCGAAAGTTCGATGCCCCGGCGGTAGCTGTCCTCCACGTTCGTGTTCAGGGCATCGTCGCCGTCGTTGACCATGCCCGTGGCGACCAGCTGATCCTTGTATTTCATGTAGTAGAGGTTTACGCCTGCGCTGAATTTCGGTGTGTCGTACCGGTAGCCAAGTTCATAGTCGTAGAGTTTCTCGGACGAAGGATAGGAGTTGTCGCCGGAGAACATATAACGGTCGGTGAAGTCGCTGCGCGTAGGCTCCTTCTGTGCGACGGCGAACGATGCGTAGAAGTTGTGGCGGTCGGCGAGCGTGTAATGGATGCCCGCGCGCGGGTTGAAGAAATGGTATTTCTTATCTACGTCGATAGGCTGCATCGCGGAGGTGTCCCAGTTGTAGTTGTCGTTGACGCCCCATGCCTGGTAATGCACATAGCGGTATTGCATGTCGGCGAACAGGCGCAACCCCCGGGCGACTGTCCAGTTGGCGCGCACGAAGACGTTGGCGTCTTGTTTGTCGACATCGTTGTCGTACCAGCGCCCCCGGATGTCGCTTTTCTTCAGGCCGTCCACCCAGTCCAGCGTGCCCCAGTGGGGACAGGAGTAATAGCTCCACGAACCGCCGAACGTGAGGTCGAGGTTGCGTACCGAATAGGCTGCCGAGGCGTTGATGCCTCCCAGGTGGTTGCGCATGATCTTTTCGCGGATCAGGTCGGCCTGTTCGATGTCGCTCTGCAGGTTGGTGTAGCCCGCAAGCCATGCGTCGTCCTTGTACTGCTTGTAATAACCGTACCCGTATGTGTAGAACGCCGTGGCATTCATCACCCAGCGGTCATCGATGCGGTGATTGAGGATCAGTTGGTTGTTGATTTGCAGGTAGTTGTCCGTCTGGTCGTCGTAGTAGTCGACGTGCGTGCCATCGGCCAGTACGAAGGGACCGTCCGAGGTGACGTACTGCCCGCTGTCGTGGTACCGGCGTCCGTAGCGCTTCATGTCCTCCTTCGTGACGCCGTTATAGGTGAGGTAGGTCTTGGCCTTGCCGCCGAACGATACCAGTTTCAGCATCGTATTGCCGTTGTAATAGGCACCCTGGAACATGTAGGATTTAAGATCCGTGGCTCCGCGGTCGATGTAGCCGTCCGAACCGATATGGGTCAGGCGTGCATCCACGGCCCAGTGGCCGCCCATGAGGCCCGACGAAACCTGCACGGCCTGTTTGTTGGTGTTGTACGATCCGTAGGAGAGCGACGCCGGTAGTGTGGCGGTGCGGGAAGGAGAGCGATGCCGAGCCGTTGAAATCGGTCGGGAGTGCCTCGGTGGTCATGTTCACCGCGCCGCCGAAGGCACCCGTGCCGTTGGTCGAGATGCCTGCGCCGCGCTGCACCTGCACCGTCCCTACCGACGAGATCAGGTCGGGCGTGTCGTACCAGTACATCGAGTGCGAGTCGGGGTTGTTCATCGAAACGCCGTTGATCGTCACGTTCAGGCGCGTGGCGTCCGTGCCGCGCAGCCGTACCGAGGTGGCGCCGATGCCGATGCCGGTTTCGTTGGTGGCGACCATCGAGGGGGTCAGCGCCAGTACCGACGGGATGTCGGATCCGAAGCTGTTGCGGGCGATCTCGTCGCGCGCGATGTCCGTGTAGGCCACGGGCGTGGCCGCGTCGGCGCGTGTGGCGGTGACTTCGATCTCCTGCAACCGATACATGCGCAGCGAGTCTTCCTGCCCGGCCTCCACGGCCTGGGCATGTGCGGCGGTGCCTATGACGGCGGCCGCAATGGGTAGTAAAAACCTTTTCATGTTTAAACTTTTTAAAGTTAAAGAACTGAAAAGGGGTATGTAATGTTGATTATGCATCCCGGTCTCGGCATTACCCGTGTCCGGTTCAATGGGTATAATCTCAGCCCGCGCACTGCGAGCACCCCTTAGAAATTCGACGGCAAAGGTAGTGATTGTCCGGGGCAATACCAAATTTATTTGTCCCGGCCCGTGCAGGCCCGAATAATTAAATGCCGAAAAGGGGGATATAAGCCGAAAATTGCCTACTTTTGCACTTTCAAATTTTTTTAACGGTCTATGAAACATATCGCATCGTTCCGTCCCCGGTTCTTCGAAGTGTTCCGGGGCTATTCGCGTCAGACGTTTTCGGCCGACCTGATGGCCGGCCTGGTCGTTGGCATCGTGGCCCTGCCGCTGGCTATCGCCTTCGGTATCGCTTCGGGCGTGTCGCCCGAAAAGGGAATCATCACGGCCGTGGTCGCGGGGTTCGTCGTCTCGCTGCTGGGCGGAAGCCGGGTACAGATCGGCGGCCCTACGGGTGCCTTCATCGTCATCGTCTACGGCGTCGTCCAGCAATACGGCGAAACGGGGCTGCTGGTTGCGACGTTCATGGCCGGCGTGCTGCTGGTCGCGATGGGGCTGTTCAAACTCGGCGCCGTCATCCGGTTCATTCCCTATCCCGTCGTGGTGGGGTTCACAGCCGGCATCGCCCTGACGATTTTCACGACGCAGATCGCAGACCTGTTCGGGATGAATTTCGGCGGGGAACCCGTGCCGGGGGATTTCATCGGCAAGTGGATGCTCTATTTCCGCCATTTCGGTTCGGTCAACTGGGCGAACCTGGCCGTGGGGATGGGCAGCATCCTGCTGATTGTCCTTACACCCAGGTTCTCGCGCCGTATCCCGGGGTCGCTGGTGGCCATCGTCGTGCTGACGGCCGGGGTTTGGGCGCTTCGAACGTATGCGGGCATGGAGGGCGTCGATACCATCGGCGACCGCTTTACGATCCGTGCCGAATTGCCTGCCGCAGCCATGCCCGCGATGGATTGGGAGGTGATGCGCAGCCTGTTCCCCGTGGCTTTGACCATTGCGCTGCTGGGGGCTATCGAATCCCTGCTTTCGGCGACGGTCGCCGACGGTGTGACCGGCGACCGCCACGATTCGAATACCGAGCTTATGGCGCAGGGTGCCGCCAACCTGCTCACTCCGCTGTTCGGCGGCATTCCGGCCACGGGTGCCATCGCCCGGACGATGACCAATATCAACAACGGCGGCCGGACGCCCGTGGCGGGCATTATCCATGCCGGGGTGCTGCTGCTGATCCTGTTGCTGATGATGCCGCTGGCGCAGTATATCCCGATGGCCTGTCTTGCGGGCGTGCTTGTGGTCGTTTCCTATAACATGAGCGGCTGGCGGACTTTCCGGGCTTTGCTGCGCACGCCCCTTTCCGACAGGGCCGTCCTGCTGGTTACCTTCTTCCTGACGGTCGTCTTCGACCTGACGGTGGCCATCGAGGTGGGGCTGCTTATCGCCTGCGTGCTGTTCCTGCGGCGTGTGATGGAGACGACCGAAATATCGGTGATCCGCAATGAAATCGACCCCTCAGCGGGTTCCGACGCCCGGCTGCACGAAGAGCCGCTGGCCATACCCTCCGGGATCGAGGTGTATGAGATCGACGGCCCCTATTTCTTCGGCATCGCTACTCGCTTCGAGGAGTTGATGATGCAGATGGGCGACCGTCCCCGGGTGCGGATCATTCGTATGCGCCGCGTGCCGTTTATCGACTCCACGGGGCTCCATAATCTGGAAACCCTGTGCCGGATGTCGCAGCGGGCGGGGAGTACCCTCGTGCTGTCGGGCGTGAACCCGGGCGTGCGCGCTACGCTGGAGAATGCCGGGATCTGCAACCTGCTTGGCGAGGAGAACATTTGCCCCGACATCCATGCGGCGCTCGAGCGCGCCCGGGCGTTGGCCGCCCAGTCCGGGACGGGGAAGTAGGGCGGAAAAAGGTAGGACGGAAAAGGAGTAAGAAACCCTGCAGGCCGCATATACGGAGCGGAATCTCCCGTGTCCGTCCGCTCGTTCACGCCGGGTTCTTGTACGAAAAATCCCTGCTACATGTAGCAGGGATTTTCGTTTTGCCGGGGCAGCCTAAAAGGTGCCGAACCGGAAGACGATCTTCTGGCAATAGAGTTCGCCGGGTCTGAGCAGCGGCGACGGGAAATCGGGATGGTTCACGGCGTCGGGGTAGTTCTGGCATTCGATCGCCACGCCGTCGTAGTCGTCGTAACGTCCGCCGGTCTTGGTTTCGGGGCATCCGCCTGCGAGCCAGTTGCCGGTGTAGACCATTACGCTGGGCTGCGACGAAAGTATCTTTACGCAGCGCCCCGAGCCTTTTTCGCGCAGTTCGCCGACCTCGCCCAGGATGTTGGGCTGCCACCCGTCGATGACAAAAGGATGGTCGTACCCCTTGAAATCGCGGATATGGTTGAACTCCGAGCCGATGCCGGGGCGGAAGGGCCTGAATTGGCGGAAGTCCTGCGGAGTGCCCGCTGCGTCGAGCAATTTCCCGGTCGGAATTTGCTTGTCGTTCATTTCGAGCACCTTCGAGCTGTTCAGGCGCAGTTCGTGGTCGAGGATCGAACCGCTTCCGTCGCCCGCGAGATTGAAATAGACGTGGTTCGTGAGGTTCACGACCGTCGTCTTGTCCGTCTTGGCGAGGTAGGTGATCTCCAGGGCATTGTCGTCGTCGAAATCGAATACGGCTTCGACGTTCAGCTCGCCGGGGTAATTCTGGTCGCCGTCCTCCGACAGGAGCGACATGACGACGCGGTTGGTCTCGACACGGCTTTCCCAAAGACGGTTGGCGAAATTCTTCGTGCCGCCGTGCAGGTGGTTGGGGCCGTTGTTGACCTCCAGCGAGTATTCTTTGCCTTCGATGGTCATGCGTCCCGATGCGATGCGGTTGGCGCAGCGGCCGACGCTCTTGCCCGAGGCGGCCCCGTCGAAGAAGTAGCCTTCGGGGTGTTTGTAACCGAGCACCACGTCGGCCATGCGGCCTTCGCGGTCGGGCATCGTCACGGAGACGATCGCCGCCCCGAAATTCGAGATCTTCACTTCGGCGCCCTTGTCGTTGCGCATCGTGTAGAGGATGATCGCCTCTCCTTCGGGCGTCATGCCCCATACGTGTTGTTCGATAGTTACCATATTATTCTGCGGGTTTTAAGGTTGCCAGGATATGGTCGATGCGGCGCAGGGTCTCCTCCTTGCCGATGAACGACGTCACGTCGTACATGCCGGGGCCCTTGCCGGCGCCGACCAGGGCCAGGCGTAGCGTGTTCATCACCTGCCCCATGCCGTAGCCTTTCTGCTCGATCCAGCCGTGTACGATCCGCTCGGTATTTTCCAGCGAGAAATCGTCGATCGCGGCCAGTACGCTGCGCAGTTCGCGCAGGATTTCAGGGTTCTGCCCCTTCCAGTATTTCCTGGTCTGCTTCTCCTCGTATTCGGCTGGGGCCACGAAAAAGAACGACGTTAGATCCCACAGGTCGGTGATGAACGTGGCGCGCTCCTTCATGATGCCGGCGGCGCGGCCTGCGACCTCGTCCGCGACCTCGATGCCGTGCCCGCGCAGGATCGGCTGGTAGAGCGCGGCCAGTTCGGCGTCGCTCTTATGGTGCATGTACTGTGCATTGAACCATTTTGCCTTGTCGGGCTGGAAGCGTGCGCCCGACTTGGAAACGCGTTCCAGCGAGAAATTGTCGATCAGCTCCTGCATCGAGAAAATCTCCTGCTCGGTGCCGGGGTTCCACCCCAGCAGCGCCAGCATGTTGATAAATGCCTCGGGGAAATAGCCGTCCTCGCGGTATCCGTGCGCGGTCTCGCCCGTCGTGGGGGATTTCCAGAAGAGCGGGAATACGGGGAATCCCATCTTGTCGCCGTCGCGTTTCGAGAGCTTGCCGCCGCCCGTGGGTTTGAGCAGCAGGGGCAGGTGGGCGAACGCGGGCTGCGTCGCCGTCCATCCGAATGCTTTGTATAGCAGGTAGTGCAGTGGCAGCGAAGGAAGCCACTCCTCGCCGCGGATGACGTGCGAGACCTCCATCAGGTGGTCGTCGACGATGTTGGCGAGGTGGTAGGTGGGCAGTGCGTCGGACGATTTGTAGAGCACCTTGTCGTCGAGCGTCGAGGTGTTGACCTCCACGTGGCCGCGGATCAGGTCGTCCATTTCGACGACTTCGTTTTCAGGCATCCTGAAACGGATCACCCACTGGTCGCCGCGGTCGATACGCGCCCTGACCTCTTCGGCGGGCAGCGCCAGCGAGGTGGCCAGCTTTTCGCGCACGGTGTAATTGTAGGCGAATGCCTCGCCGCGTCCTTCGGCCTCCCTGCGCAGGGCGTCCAGCTCTTCGGCCGTGTCGAACGCATAGTACGCCCATCCGGCTTCGACCAGCTGCAGGGCGTATTTGAGGTAGATTTCACGCCGTTCGCTCTGGCGGTAGGGGGCGTGGGGGCCGCCCGCGCCTACGCCTTCGTCGATCCGGATGCCGCACCACTCGAGCGATTCGAGGATATACTCTTCGGCGCCCGGTACGAAACGCTGCGAGTCGGTGTCCTCGATGCGGAGGATCATTGTGCCGCCCATCTTGCGGGCGAATAGGTAGTTGTAAAGGGCCGTGCGGACGCCGCCGATATGCAGCGGCCCCGTGGGGCTCGGCGCAAAGCGCACTCTTACGGGTCTTGCCATGTTATTACGTGCTGTTTTTGTGTTTGTCTATTTTAACTGCACCCGATTCCGGCCGGGTTGCGGCCATGTGTCAGACGTTGAACAGGAAGTGCATGATGTCGCCGTCCTGCACGACGTATTCCTTGCCCTCGATGCCTATTTTACCGGCATCGCGGCACGCCTTCTCCGAACCCAGCGCCACATAGTCGTCGTACTTGATGACCTCGGCGCGGATGAATCCTTTTTCGAAGTCGGTGTGGATGATACCTGCCGTCTGCGGGGCTTTCATGCCGCGCACGTATGTCCAGGCCCGCGACTCGTCGGCGCCCGTGGTGAAGAACGTTTCGAGGTTCAGCAATTTGTAGGCCGATTTTATCAGGCGAGCCACGCCCGATTCCTCAAGGCCGAGGTCTTCGAGGAACATCTGCCGCTCCTCGTAGCTTTCCAGTTCGGCGATGTCGGCCTCCGTCGCTGCTGCGACGACGAGCATTTCGGCTTTCTCGCCCGCGATGGCCGCCTTCACCGCTTCGGTATAGGCATTGCCCGTCACGGCGCTTTTCTCGTCCACGTTGCAGACGTAGAGCACCGGTTTGTCGGTCAGCAGGTTGAGGTCGGCGACCAGCTTGCGGTCTTCCTTCTCCAGTTCCACCGTGCGGGCGCTGTTCCCCTGTTCGAGTGCGGCTTTGTATTGCAGGAGCAGCTCCACGGCACGCCTGGCGTTCTTGTCGCCGCCCGAGGTGGCCTGCTTCTGCGTTTTGGCGAGGCGGTTTTCGACGGTTTCGAGGTCTTTGAGCTGCAACTCCGTGTCGATGATGCCCTTGTCGCGCACGGGGTCGATCGAACCGTCCACATGGGTGATGTTGCCGTTGTCGAAGCAGCGCAATACATGGATGATGGCGTGCGTGTTGCGGATGTTGGCCAGGAATTTGTTGCCGAGCCCTTCGCCTTTCGACGCCCCTTTCACCAGCCCGGCGATGTCCACGATCTCGATCGTGGTCGGGATCACCCGTTTGGGATTGTCGATCTCCGCCAGTTTGACAAGCCGCTGGTCGGGAACCGTGATGACGCCCACATTGGGCTCGATGGTACAGAAAGGAAAGTTCGCCGCCTGCGCCTTCGCATTGGACAGGCAGTTGAAAAGGGTCGATTTACCCACGTTGGGCAAACCTACGATGCCGCATTGTAAAGCCATTCTATTTATTTGTCGTTAGATTTCAATAACGCCTGCAAAGATACGAAATTCTTTTCATATTGTCATCGCAGGCAGGGGCTTTCGCACGGTTCCGCCTGCGATTTCCCGCTTTGCAGGGCATCGCCGGACGGATCGCTCGCAATGAAAAGGCAGCGGCCTGCGCAGGCCGCTGCCTTTTGGGGGCAGGCTGGTTTATCGTGCGTAGATGCGGGCCGCATAGCCTCCGCCCGGGGCCATCCGGATCTTCAGCCTGCGATCCTGCGGCAGCTCCGATACGGTCTTCCTGAAGTCGCGGGCTGCCCGGTCGGCGTTGATGCCGTCGGCGAAACTCTCGATGTCGTAGTTGCCGTTGCCGATGAACGACAGATCCAGCTCCAGTTCGCGGGGTGTCCAGTCGGTCATGGCGCCGATGTACCACGTGTCGCCCGAGCGGCGGGGGGGGGGGGGATATTTGCCCCCCGCCCCCTGGACTATAC
>OCAQ01001188.1_pt1 | contig 9372 bp, 7 predicted proteins | sample 1538291 | NCBI WGS metagenome assembly OCAQ01 (sample SAMEA2580277, study PRJEB22360) | human gut metagenome | biome: human gut; feature: human-associated habitat; material: faeces | place: Denmark | collected 2008/2010 | reverse complement strand
TTTAGGTCTTGCTAGGACGTTTTGTTACAAAGTAGGATTAGTCGAGCTTGAGCTCACGAAGAGGAATGACTCTCTTGAGGCTGGGCTCTTCTTTGCCCATGATGCCCTGCTCGGCCATCTTACGACGCATGAAAGCAATCTGAGTCTTCAGAGGCAGATCTTTCGGGCAGAAGTCGTGGCAAGCCAGAAGGGACATACAGCCGAAAACTCCGCTTTCAGTACCGAGGATTTCGTAGTAGTCGGCATCATTACGGTGATCGCGCGGATCCAGACGGAAACGAGAGATCTTGTTGATAGCGACAGCACCGACGAAGTCAGGACGCATACGGAAGTTACCGCAGGAAGCTACGCAACAGCCGCATTCAACGCAGCGGTCAAGCAGGTAGATTTCTTCGGCCAGATGCGGATCCATCGGGGTTTCAATCTTAGACAGATTGACATTGTCATCGTTAAGGTGGCACCAGGACTGGATACGTTCGGACATACCGCGCATCCACTTACCTGTGTTGACAGACAAGTCACCGATAAGTTCGAAGCCGGGAAGCGGAGCCAAAGTGAAGTGATCCGGAAGATCTCTTGTCAGGCAGCGGCAGGCCAGAGTCGGTTTACCGTTAACGAGCATTGCGCAGGAACCGCAAATACCGGCACGGCAAACGAAGTCGAACTGGAGGGAAGGATCCTGTGTGTCTCTCAATTCATTCAAGAGAATGTAGAGAGTCATAGAGTCCGTTTCGGAAACGGAGTAAGTCTGCAGGTGAGGAACGCTATCCGGATCAGCCGGGTTGTAACGAAGAATGCTTACCTGGAGCATGCGATGAGCTTTCGCCTGCTGGGGAACTGCATCTTCTTTTTTCTCTTCAGCAGCAGCCATCTGTTGTGTTGTATCAGCCATTTAATTTCAACTCCAAAGATTAAGACAGGGGTTCGTCAATACGTTCGTTCTTGCCGCGGAGATTTTCGGGCAGAAGCTGCAGGTACGGCATCAGTGCATTCTGGACAGCGAAGCGGTCTGCGCCTTCGGATTCCAGTTTGGCACGGATTTCGTCGACTTGTTTCTGACGAACAGGTGTTTCGGGGTTGTCAATGTAGTTCTTAGCACCGTAACCACGCCAGCCCGGAGGAAGTTCCATCTTGGAGATGTCGAGGTCTTGGTAAGTAATTGTCGGAAGAGTATCGGATTCGTTCTTCCATGTGCTGAGTGTACGTTTGCACCATTCAGCGTCGTTACGAACAGGGTAGTCAACACGGAAGTGAGCACCGCGGGATTCTGTACGAAGAGAAGCACCGAGAGCCATACCGAGGGCGACGCGGAGCATCTTCTGTGTTCTGTAAGCATAAACAAGCTCAGGGTTGGCACCCGGCTGGTTCTTAACAGCAACGTTGAAGCTCTTCTTGTAGAGGTCTTCGAGTTCTTCGACAGCTTCCTTGAGTTTTTCGCCTTCGCGGAAAATACCGACCTTAGTCGTCATGATTTCCTGCATGCGAGTGCGGATCTCAGCCATGTTTTCTTTGCCATTGTTCTTAACGAAGGCGTCCAGTTTGGACTGTTCGCGCTTGATGAAGTCGTAAACAACGCGGGTCGGAATGTCGATGGTGTTTTCAGGCTTGTCGCAGAAGTCAGCGATTGTTTCGCCGATGATCATACCGGCAACAACGGTTTCAGCAACGGAGTTACCGCCGAGACGGTTAAAGCCGTGCATATCCCAGCAAGCAGCTTCACCGGCAGCGAACAGGCCCTTCAGAGTCTGAGATTCGCCGTTCGGGTTGGTGCGGACACCGCCCATGGTGTAGTGCTGAGCCGGGCGAACCGGGATCCAATCCTTCGTCGGGTCAACGCCGAGGAAGTAATGGCAGATTTCGTAAACTTCACGAAGGTTGTGTTTAATGTGGTTTTCACCGAGCAGCGTGATGTCGAGCCAGAGGTGTTCACCGAAGCGGCTCTTAACGCCCTTGCCCTGAGCAATACGTTCTTCCATACGACGGGAAACAACATCACGAGAGGCAAGTTCTTTCTTTTCAGGTTCAACGTCCGGCATGAAGCGATGGCCGTCGACGTCGCGAAGCAGACCGCCGTCACCGCGGCAGCCTTCAGTAACCAGAATACCGGCCGGGAAAATACCTGTCGGATGGAACTGAACAGCCTCCAAGTTACCGCACATAGCAACGCCTGTTTCCAGAGCGATAGCGTGGCCGGTACCTTCACAGATTTGAGCGTTTGTAGAAACGCGGAAGATCTTACCTGCACCGCCGGTTGCGATAGCAGTAGCTCGGGCAACGTAACCGATGAGTTCACCGGTGATAAGGTCACGAACGACAGCGCCGTAGCAGCGGGAACCGTCGTGGATCAAAGCGATGGCTTCAACACGTTCGTGAATAGGAATACCGAGAGCGATAGCACGGTCGGAAACAGCGTTCAGCATAGCGTGGCCGGTACCGTCGGAAACGAAGCAAGTTCTCCATTTCTTTGTACCGCCGAAGTCACGCTGACCGATCAGGCCGGCAGCTTCTTTACGTTCGGTAATAGTAACTTTTTCGCCGTTGATAATAACCTGACGGTCACCCGGAGTGATACGGCTCCAGGGCACGCCCCAAGCAGCCAGTTCACGGACAGCTTTAGGAGCAGTATTGACGAACATACGAACGACTTCCTGGTCTGCACCCCAGTCGGAACCGCGAACGGTGTCGCCGAAGTGGACATCCTCATTGTCGCCGACGCCCTTAATCACATTGGCCAGAGAAGCCTGCATACCGCCCTGAGCGGCTTTGGAGTGGGAACGTTTAGGGGGAACTAGAGAGAGGATGATGGAATCATGTCCGCGGCGTTTGGCACCGACGGCCATACGCAGACCGGCAAGACCTGCGCCGATGACCAGTACATCCGTATAAATAACTTTCATTTAGTAGATCTCCTTGATCCAAGTTAACCGAAAAGACGGGTGGCACCTTTCGGCAGCATGGGGTAAAAAACCAACAAATTCAGGTGCGAATAATTTCTCTGTCAAATCCGCTAGATATATTAGGGTTGACCATGAAAAACAATTGCACCTAAAACTGTTGAGCTGAAATTTAGAACAACTTCGGACAAAAGACAATGGATTTAAAATGATCAAAAACAAAAGTAAGTAGTTTCACTTAATGAAAAATTGAAAAAAAGGATGAATTTTGTCTTTTTCTCACCCTTCGAATCTGTAGTCTTTTTGGCTTAATTTGTTGCTTTTACAGAACAAAATACCCTTTTAATAATTTACTGTTTCTTTCAATTTGTCCGATTCACAAGGAATATTCAAAGTTGTATAGGTGTTTTCACTAAATATTGAAGCATGCGAGTGCTGTCTCTTTCTTACAACAACCTTAAGAGCTTGCTGAAATTTCTTATCATCTTAAATCGTCACAACTTAATTTTGTGAAAACGGTAACACACTAATATTATTCACCCTCCCCTATTTTCCGCCCCATTTTGGTTTTGTTTTCTACATATTTTTTATTGCCCTGCGAAGTAATTTATCTATCAAATTGGGCATTTCTTAGGGAAACCTCCTAATTTGCTTTGCCAATCGCTTAAGGGTTTTTCCATAATTTAGCTCAAAGTGAGTTTAGCTGGGGGTTTACGCTATTGTCCCTTTCTTTGCTTTGTTTCAATATAGCGACCAATACGAAAGTTCAATGAAATTTAATTAAGGGAAATGAAAAATGTCTAAATACACAAACGGCGCGTTACAAGTTTTAGAAGCAGCCGATACGGACATTAATCAGACTTTTACGTATACCGAAGAGACGAGTGAATGTGTTATTTGTTCAACCCGCAGAGAAAGCGGCTGGGTCACGGTTGAAAAGAGCGGAATCATTTCCAAGATTGGTGAGGGCGTCGCGGCGACGCTAGGCATTGCAGCCGGTTATCTTCTTCGTGACTTGATCGTAGACAAAGCAGTCTTTCAGGTCAAAGAAGCACAATTAAATCGTATCGGCAAAACGGAAGTCAGAATGAAAGATGCCGCCGGATCAATTTTCTGGGCCAGGCTGACATCTAAAGGCGAAAATCGTCTTCTCATTGAAGACATCGACATCGAGAAGAATTTTGAATTGGACGGTGAAGACCTTATCGAAGAACAGGAAAGAGAATTCAATCGTTTCGGTATGATGCCTTCGTTTCAATAGTCTTTAACAACAAAAAGCGGCCGCAGGGCCGTTTTTTGTTGTCTCAAAATGGAAAGATTTTCTTTTGTCCGCTAATGGATAAACCGTCAGAAGTAATTTTCAAGATTCTTCAGCTCTGACGGATCCCTCCGATTAGCGGACAATTAATCAAAATTAGAAAGCCGGTACTACGGCTCCGTTATATTTTTCCTCAATAAACTTCTTAACTTCGGGCGAATGAAGAGAGCTCATCAATTCCTTAATGGCAGGTTTGTTTTCGTCCCCTGCTCTCACAGCCACAACGTTTGCGTAAGGAGAATCTTTGGCTTCAATGGCAATCGCGTCTTTTGTGGGGTTCAAATTAGCGCCGAGGGCATAATTAGAATTGATGACGGCAGCATCTAAATCGTCCAAAGCTCTGGGCAGTGTTGCAGCTTCCACTTCGACGATACGGATTCTCTTAGGATTATCGATGATATCCAGAGGAGTTCCGTTCACACCGACACCGTCTTTCATTTTGATCAAACCGGCAGCAGCCAGAACCTGAAGTGCTCTTCCGCCGTTCGTCGGGTCATTCGGAATGGCGACGGAGGCGCCTTTTTTCAGATCAGCCAAATTCTTTACTTTCTTAGAGTAAACGCCCATCGGCTCGATATGGACTGCTCCGGCAGACACCAGATTCAAGCGATGATCTTTCGAGAAAGCGTCTAAATAAGGAAGATGCTGGAAGAAGTTGGCATCCAAATCTTTGTCAGAAAGGGCCAAGTTCGGCTGAACATAATCAGAGAACTCAATGATCTTGAGGTCAATGCCCTTTTTAGCAAGTTCGGGCTGCACGACCTTAAGAATATCTGCGTGCGGCACCGGGGATGGCCACCTTGCCTCTACTTTCGGCAGCTGGAAAGCAGCGCAAAAACTCTCCGAACTTCGCACCTTGGCGCAAAGAGAACAACTGATGGAAGCTGCGGGCATCGCAGCCTTCCCGAGTTCGCAGCTCGTTGTACAAGAAACAATTAAGCGCCGCAATCACGGCGCTTAACATGCTAAACAACGCAGCAGCAGGATTTGTTAGCTGTCTTCCCACTCAATCGCTCTTTCTTCTGCCTTGAGCGGATGAAAGTGCCTCTGGTAAGAATCCCTCAATTCTTCAAGACAAGTGGAAGCCAACGGCGCAATGTCTCCGGCCAGAATGCCGGAATTCAAACCGTCGACAGCTGCACCGTGGAGATAAACGGCGGATAAAACGCAGTCCATCAATTCAAAGTGCTGAGCAAACATGGCGCCGATCATTCCGGAAAGGGCGTCGCCGGATCCGGCAGTTGCCAATGCAGGAGAACCTGTCGGATTGATCCAGCTGACGGAGCTGCGCTGAGTCACAATCGTTCCTGCTCCTTTCAGAACATTTACGGCTCCGGTGAGAATACCTAAGTCAAGGGCGCGAGAAAGACGGTCTTTATTGATTTCTTCTACGGGCAGCCTGAGGATCCGTGCGGCTTCGGCGGCATGGGGCGTCAGAACCGTATGAGCAAATCGGTGTGTTACTAAGGACAAAATCTCTTCGTCCTGAGCAATCATCGTCAAAGCGTCTCCGTCGATGACCAAAGCAGCTTTGGATTTCAGGCATTCAATGAACCGCTGTTTTGCCTGATCGGTAAAGCCCAAGCCCGGACCGATGACGATGGCATCCATTTCATCAATATTGATTTTGACGGGGAACATTAATTCTGGGCAGAACGGGTCAAGTTTCATGTCCTCTTCTAAGAGTTCGACATAAACGCGGCCGGCACCCATATACAAACCTGAACGGGCAGCAATTAAAGCTGCTCCGACGGTTCCCTTTCCTCCGCCGATAATGCCTAATCGACCGTAATCGGCTTTGGAAGTATTCTTTAAGCGAGGCGCGCAGACATGCTTAAAGTCCTTGACTTCGAGGAGGCTGATTTTGGTAAGCGGAATGGAAATACCGAGGTTATCCATTTTGACGCGGCCGCAGGCATCCGGCCCAAGGCCGGTAAAGAGCCCTACCTTGCCGCTTAAGAAAGAAATCGTTGCATCGGCCTTACAGCCTGCTCTGTCACCGACCCAAGTGCCGGTTTCTGAGTTCAAGCCGGAAGGTATATCCAAAGAAACGTGCAATGCGCGTCTTTCGTTAAACCACATTGCTGCATCGAGGAATTCATCTTTAAGGGGGCGCTCCAAACCGATGCCGAAAATCGCATCTACGACAATATCGGCCTTCGGTGTGTCGTAAGGATCGGTGTAAACGGTTCTGCCTAGCTTTTCCCACTCCGCCAAAGCAGCCTTTGCCTCTTCGCTCTTAGGTGCTTTGCCGGCGACCTGGACGACGTTGACGTCGTATTCTTTATTTAAAAGTTCGATCGCTGTTCGGTACCCGTCGCCGCCGTTGTTGCCCGGACCGCACACCACTGTCACTCGGGCCGGAGCAGGATAAAGATCGGAGATGAACTCAGCAGCGGCTTTGCCTGCCCTCTCCATAAGAACTCCGGGTCCTAAGATACGGGCGTATTTTTCCTCGAGTTCTCTTAACTGAGGAATCTGAAGTAAGGAAACCGACATTGATTATTACCTTTAAAAAGAAAGGAGACTGCCGGCTCGGACAGTCTCAAAGAATATTCGTGAAACTATTTTCGTTTAACAAATCGCATCGGACTATAGGGCGTCGGATCGATTGCCGGCGTCTTTTTCTCAATAATATCCGAAAGAAGTTCTGCGCAACCCTCAGACAAAGCCCAGCCGTTCAATCCGTGACAAACATTGAGGTACAAGCCTTCGAAAGGTGTTTCCCCACAGGACGGGAGGCTGTCCGGATGGACAATACATTTGCCGATCCAGTTGGTGGATTCCGTCCATTGAGCCGCTGTGGGCAGAAGCTTACAACTGGCCTCATAGATTTCTTCGATCACTTTGTCTGTCATATCGTGAGAAGATTCTCCGAGCCAATAACGACCGCAGACTCTGACGCGATTGCCTAAACGGGTAACAAGAAGATCTTTATTGTCAAAAATAAGCGTGTGCAGCGGCGGAACATTCATCGGATCGATGGTTGCCGTCACGGCCCAGCCTGTCAGCTGCATCGTCGGGAGGTCAAGCTTGCCTTCAAGCAGCGGCTTTGTACCTAAATTACTGCAGAGAACGACGGCATCACTGGCGATTTCGCCTTTGTCCGTCTTCACACCGACGGCCTTATTGTTTTCGTCAAACATTAGGCCCGTAACTTCGGTGTGATACATCATGGTCAGATTCTTTTGGCTGACATTGATGGCCTGAATCTGTTTAGAGTAATAACAGCCGTTGCCGGAGAGTTCCTGGGGGAGATAAGAACATCCCAAGAAAGGATCAGGAACGTTTTCCAGAGAGGGATCGATTCTTGAAGATTCTTCTCTAGTCAGCCATTCACCGGGTTTTTCGCTTTCTTCTTTATGAGCTTCTTCCCATGCCTGGGCATTTGTAAAGACACGAAGCAGACCGTAGACTTGCTCAAAAGACAGATCTTCCAAACGAGCATGGAATTCGGTTAAACCGACACTGTAGCGTGCCAAAGTCATTAAAGAGTCGTGATTTGCGGCCCAGACATCCGCACTTCTGGCGTTAGCTAAAGCGCGAAGGAATTTCATCTGTCCGATGGAAACATCCCAACCCAAACGACGAGTTTTTGCGAAAATGGAGGCCAAACCGGCTTTGCCTTTAAAGGGAGCACAAAGCATCTGTACGGAAATAGGACCCATAAATCCGGCCATTCCGAAACTGCATTCCTGATTCGGCGTCGAGGCTTTCTCGATCAATGTAACGTTATGACCGCGCTTTAAAAAATTATGAGCACACGCAATACCCGTGACCCCTGCTCCGACAACAATGATATGCATTGGTTCTCCACCTTATAATGTGCAGATTATTTTAACTTATTTGTATTTTTGTACAAACCGTGAGCTCTAAAAACCTTCTCACCATTGATGAGCTTTCGCAGGTCTCGGGACTTAGTAAACGAACGATTCGATACTACGTTAACAGCGGGCTTTTAGACCGGCCGACCGGCGAAACAAAAAATGCCCGTTATGACGCAAGCCACTTAGAACAGATAAGAAACGTTAAGGCTCTGCAGGAACAGGGTTACACCTTAGCCCGCATCGTTGAGCTCAAGCGCCAGACGCATCAGGAAGTGCTGAATCGTCGGGAGATCGGCGAGCCTCTAACGGTGATAGAGATTCCTGTAGACCCGGGAATATCTATTGAATTTCGGCAGGAAATATGCGGATTGACGCAGCCGCAAATGATTAAACTTGCACAAGCCTTTTTAGAAGTTATCAAGTCTGAAAAAGATAAAGCAGCTCAGGAAGAACAATAATGAACCAAAACAGCTCAAAGCTGATGGAAGACATCAAAAAATTTCTCACCGGAAAAAAGACGAATTACGTAGAGATCGGCGGCCATCGTTTCGCTGAAAATATCAAAGTCGGTCAGAACGCCTTAGTTTTAAACGGTACCGGCGTTCGTACCCAAAGCAATCAGCCGATTTATGCCGTGGCTTTGTATTTGCCTGCTAAAACGCACCGACAGGACACTTCCAGAGCTTTATTGGGAGCTCGCCGAGTGCAGATTGTCATATTGAAGCCCTTAAACGCTGAAGATTTTATTTCTTCTATGCGCGAGGCGATTGCCGAAAATAACGACGAGACGTATCAGAATTTTATTGAGAACGAACTTCTTCAAATTGAAGAGTTTATGAAAGACTTGACCAATTTAGAGACCGGTGATGTCGTCGATGTCGACTGGCTGCCCTCACGCGGAACGTTTGTTTTTTACAACGGTCAGCTCATGGGAAATCCGGTTCGCGGCAAAGCCTTGTATGACGCGGTTCTTTCTATCTGGCTCGGCGACAACTCTTTAGAAGAAAAGCTTCGCGAAGGATTGCTGAGCCTTCCGAAAGAGAAAACCGAAAATTGAGGATTGCAGAGAAAGCCTGAACTTCGCCTTCTCTGCTCCCGAATATGGCAAAGCCGCCCGAACGGGCGGTTTTTAGTTCACTGGAACCTATTCGAAATTACTTAACGAACTTCGGATGGATCAGGTTCTGGGTATTGAATGTGGCATCCCATTCAGCCTGAGTCATCAGGTGCTGTTCGTCAACAACGATCTGGTGCAGAGACTTACCGGTTGTGTAGCCTTCCTTAGCGATGGCTGCGCACTTCTGATAGCCGAAATGCGGCTTCAGGAGTGTAA
>OCAQ01001183.1_pt1 | contig 9405 bp, 9 predicted proteins | sample 1538291 | NCBI WGS metagenome assembly OCAQ01 (sample SAMEA2580277, study PRJEB22360) | human gut metagenome | biome: human gut; feature: human-associated habitat; material: faeces | place: Denmark | collected 2008/2010 | reverse complement strand
TTCGTGGTTGTCATCAGTCTGGTAGTTTAAGTGGCGTGACTCGGGAACGCCACCCAGCCTCGCAGAGCGAGCACCTTTCGTATGCCGAAAAACTTTTCGGCATACAAAGGTACAGCTCGCTGTTGTCTGGCGACAACAAAAATCCGCGCCGGAGAATCTTTGAGAGAAGTTTTGAAAATCCTCCGTTACGGTTTCCATAGCCGGGTCTGTTCCCGGTGCAATATTACAACCGTTTCGGGGCAAAAAAAAGCCATCGGTGCGGACTGGAGCGGACTGGAGCGGACATCGGAACCGAAGCGTTTTACCCTGTTGTATATTGCGGCAGGATTGATTATTCGGGCAACTGCGCGAATCGCAAAATAAGTATCGGTTCAGACGGATACCCGAATCTTTAACCGAGTATCTGCGCAAAGGAACGAAAGGGCGGCAGACCGAATAATCATCCAATTATTCGTCCAAATATAAGGTAGTATATATAAATGATTTGACAGACGCATAGTTACCCAAACAACCATTTAAACACACAAGCAATGAAACAAGCAAGCATTTCGATCTGCAATCAAAAAGGGGGCATCGGGAAATCGACATTTACGATGTTACTCGCCAGTCATCTGCACTACACATTAGGCTATGACGTGCTGGTCGTAGACTGCGACTATCCCCAATGGTCCGTTCAGGCGCAACGTGAGCGGGAACTGTCGCTCATCGAGCATGACGATTACCACAAGCTGTTGCTGGTACGTCAATTCAAAGCGACGGGCCGCAAGCTCTGGCCTGTGCTGAAATGTATGCCGCCTGAAGCCCCCGAAGAAGTCGAGCGGCTGCTGCAAAGCGGCTACCATCCCCGTATCATTCTCTACGACTTGCCGGGAACGGTCAATGCCGAAGGTGTCATTCGGCTGCTCGCGTCGCTGGACGCTGTCTTTGTGCCCATGAAAGCCGACAAGGTCGTCATGGAAAGTACGCTCTCCTTTGCCCGGAGTCTCACCACTAACCTTGCCCAAGATCCGACCCTTACTTTACAAAGCGTCTATCTTTTCTGGACGATGATAGACCGTCGTGAACGAACGCCGCTTTACGATCGATACGAGGCCGTTATCCGCAAGCTCGGGTTGTCGCTTATGACAACTCACATTCCTTACCGCTCGAAGTTCAACAAGGAGTTGCTTGCGGACAATACAGGAGTCGGCCGCTCGACACTTCTGGCTCCGGCGCGAACCTTTGCGTGTGAGGCGCAACTCGAAATCCTCACAGAAGAAATTCTTACACTCCTCAAAATCCGATAACAATGGCCAAGAAACCCAAAATCGAAGTAGACGAAAGTCTTGTAAAACAGGTGATCGCAGGGCAGTTACCTATCACTACAAAGGTCACACGGGTAATTCCGGAACAGATCCCATCCGGAACCGCTACGGACGCAATTCCCGCCGAACCGCCCTCTGTTCCGGAGATCGACACAGAAAAGATTCCGGATGAAACCCCGTCTGTGCCCGCAGCACAAGAGCCACGCCGTCGGAGAACACCACCCTTGTCCGATTATGAACGAATGTTTCTCACTCCTGTGGAATACGGCATCCGAGCCACACTTTATGTCAATGCATCGACGAAGCGTAAGATTCTGGAGATACTTAAAAGAATCGGAGGTGAACGATTATCCGCGACATCATATGTGGATAATATTCTACAGCACCACATCGAAACTTTCCGTGACGATATAAACCGGCTCGATCGTAAGCGGAATTTTGAAAAACTTGTTTAACAATGACTTAAAAATTTCTAATTATGCTTTACAGCTTTTTATCCGAGTCCGGTGTCCTCGACATTTCATTACTCGCTCTTGGCACAGGCATTATCGTTTTGTCAATCTTAGGGCTGCTGCACCTCGGGAAGCGACGAGGTCATAATAAAGCCGGACACTTTTCGGAGCAACCTGACGATTGTGCAATGCCTGCCGTGCAAACGGAAAATAGCGATGGATGGCCCTCGATGGAACAACCTCAGACAACTGAACTTGTATCCGTTGTCGCTGCACCTGAAGATTCTTCAAATCTCGATTCTCCGCCTTCCGAAACGGTCGTATCCGAAAAGCAGGATGTGAAGCCGAAGTGTGTTCCCGTACCGGACATACGATGGCGACGTTCGATGACATTGCCCGACTACAAAAAAACATTTCTTGTCCGGGTGGATTACGACCTCCGCGCCTCGCTTTATGTCAGTGCCCCTACGAAACGGAAAATCCTTGAAGTCCTGAAAAAAATCGGCGGCGAGCGACTGACCGCAACATCTTATGTAGATAATATCCTACGGCACCATCTCGAAATGTTCCGCGACGAGATCAACTGCATACATCAAGAACAGAATTACCATAACATCGTCTAAATTCTTTCTGCCATGAACAGCATAATTCTTATTGCCGCCTGCGCCGTATGTTTGGATCAGTTGTTTTTCCGGGGGCGGCTCGCGTCATATGTCGTCGACAATCTGAAAGGCCCGAAGAAAAAACACACCGGGCATAACGCTGCCCCTCACACGCCGAATGCCGGTACTGCACCCCGTCAAACTCCTGAAATTCTCGTGTCAAAATCCTATCGGTGCGGACTGGAGCGGACTGGAGCGGACATCGGCACCGCCCCGGCAGGCGGAGATGCTATATTTGCCCCGGTTTCGGAAGAGAAGTCCGCGATGCAGGGGTGGAACACCCTTGTCGTGCAACCCCCGATCGGCGAAGACGGCGAACTTGCGGAGCCCGAAGCTCCTGACGCCCCACCGGCCCGTCCGCAGCTTCCGGCTCTCCCCGCCAAAGCAGAACTCCGTGACGCGGAGGTTCATGCGATGCTCGGAGAGCTGGACTTCGGAGAGAGCGCCGTCATGGGCGATGCCACGGCCGAGGAACGGCAGGCCATCGCCAACTTCGACATCCGGGCCTATGCTTAATTAAAAACGACCTACGACATGAAATGGAATAACGAATACGGCTGACGCCTTTTCCGCAGCAGGAAATACGATGTATCCGGTCGCAGAATGCCCCAAAGGCAGGCTGCGGCCTTTTTCACACCCTTAACCAAACTACTTGAACGATGAAAAAAAGAGCAATTTTCATGATTTTCTCCCTATGCTCCGCACTTGCCTCCTTTGCACAGGGTAACGGCATGGCCGGCATCAGCGAGGCCACGAACATGGTAACATCCTATTTCGACCCGCTTACGAAACTGATCTTCGCCGTGGCGGCGATCCTCGGACTAGTCGGCGGCGTGCGGGTCTACTCGAAGTTCTCATCGGGCGATCCGGACGCTTCGAAGAGTGCCACGGCGCTGTTTCTCTCGTGCGTCTTTCTGGTGATCGTCGGTACGGTCTTACGTTCGTTCTTCCTCTAAGCGATGGGCGAATACCAAATAAACAAAGGGGTCGGCCGTCAGGTCGAATTTCAGGGCGCGCACGTAATGGTTCTTTGGCAAATGCGTCGATAGCAAGACGTTAGGCAAGTGTTCGATAGCCTATCATCGATCGGCTTATCCGAAAGGGAAACCGGACGGGGAGTATAGCCTGCCGATAAACTGATAAGTCATACAGTTACCAAGTATGCGACTGAATCAGGAGATGAAAGATAGATACGAGGATAAAGTCTGGATTGATTGAACGATAGTCCAAGTGGCACAACTCGAAACTGTGGCGGAAGGTAACTACAGACGCCATACTGTAACACACTCGATTCGACCTTGGAGGGTTGGGTGCAGAACAGGTTACAGCACAACTGCGATAAGCAGAAACGGGCGAAAGTCGTATCCGACAATCTATCAAAGCTATGTTGCCGAAGAATTAAACGTGGATTGCCTAACCCGGAATGCCGAAAGGCTATTAGGTTTCAGACCTATGAAAATCCGGTATGGCAACGGAGCCACCGTAGTAGTCCGAGCGAGGGAAAGCCTCGTACATGGCGAAGGGTGGCAGCTAACATTTTTAATACAAATTAACGGATAATGTGTGAGACATTATGAGAAATCCAGAGAGAGTATTAAACAGTCTGTCAGAGCACAGCAAAGTTTCGAGCTACAAGTTTGAACGGCTCTACAGGGTTCTATTCAATTCGGAGATGTTTCTCCTCGCCTACCATAATATACAAGGTAGGCAGGGAAATATGACGGAAGGTTCCGACGGTAAAACTATCGACGGAATGAGCCTGAAACGGATTGAAAATTTGATTGATGCGCTCAAAGATGAGTCGTACCAACCAAAACCGGCAAGAAGGACGTACATCCCGAAGAAAAACGGGAACATGCGACCTCTCGGCATACCGTCTATCGACGACAAATTAGTGCAGGAGGTATTGCGAATGCTGTTGGAAGCAATTTATGAAGGTAGTTTTGAGAACACCTCGCACGGCTTCCGACCCAAACGCAGCTGCCACACCGCACTGATACAGGTGCAGAAGAATTTTACTGCGGCCAAGTGGTTTATCGAGGGCGACATTGAGGGATTCTTCGATAACATCAACCATGATGTACTTATCGGAATCTTGAAAGAACGTATCGCAGACGACCGCTTTATCCGGCTAATGTGGAAATTTTTGAAAGCTGGCTACATCGAAGATTGGACATTTCATAGAACATACAGCGGAACACCGCAAGGTGGCATCATTAGCCCGATACTGGCTAATATCTATCTCGACAAGCTGGATAAGTACATGAAAGAGTATGCCTGTCAATTCGATAGAGGCGACAGACGGGCAATGAACCTTGAGTACAAACGGTATTCCAGGAAAATTTGGTGGCTCGGCACAAAGCTGAAGCAAACCAAGGATAAAGATACTCGGAAGGAACTGATTGACGCGATTAAGCAACATCAGAAAAACAGGATGCACTTACCCTCTGTCGATGAAATGGACGAGGGATATAGACGGATTAAGTATGTGAGGTATGCCGATGATTTTATTATCGGAGTGATTGGCAGTAAATCGGACTGTGAGGCCATCAAAGAGGATATTAAGAATTTCCTCGGCGAGAAACTGAAATTGACGCTCTCCAAAGAAAAGACCTTAATCACGCACGGCAATAGAAAGGCAAAATTCCTCGGCTATGAAATCTATGTCCGACCATTCACGGATAAGACGTTAAGAGGCGAGAAATCGGGAGTACTTATTAAGGCTTACGGCAAAAAGGTAGTGTTGGAAGTGCCAATGTCCACAATGCGGGATAAACTTCTCTACTACGAGGCGATGGAAATTCATCAATTCGAGGGTAAAGCGAAATGGAAACCCACAAGCCGGACAAAGTTGCTACATCTGGACGACCTCGAAATACTGGATGCCTATAACAGAGAAATCCGAGGTTTTGCAAACTATTTTTCTATCGCAAATAACAGTTCACACCTGAATTCTTTCAAGTACATCATGCAATACAGTTTGTATAAGACTTTTGCACGAAAGTACAGTACGACAGCCCGAAAGATTATCGCAAAGTATCGACATCACAAAGATTTTGCGGTTTTCTATGAGGACAAGAAAGGAGGAAAGAAGATGCGGGTATTCTTCAACGGGAGCTTTAAGCGTAAAACAACCGCGATGGACGCGAGTTGTGATCATGTAGCCAACACGATTTTCAATACCACTGTATCAAGCCTTATACAAAGGTTAAAAGCGGGTAAGTGTGAATTGTGTGGCGCAACGGAAAACATTGAAATACACCACGTCAAAAGACTCAAAGACTTAAAAGGCAAAGAGCCATGGAAAATCCAAATGATTGGACGTCAGAGAAAGACGTTAGTTGTATGTATTCCCTGTCACAACAAGATACATCACGGGATAATAGACTGAATATGTTAGTGGAGAGCCGTGTGCGCCGAGAGGTGCAAGCACGGTTCGGAGGCGAGTTCTTGGAAACCTACCGTAGAAATACGGCAAGGCACCGGGTTCTTAGCCTACGGCTCACAGCGCAGTACCTCGTGCTGTTCGTCGCAGGGCTTCTGGGCGTCTTCGTCTGCTTCGCCGGAATGTACATGAGCGGCGTCCCGCAGGGCTTCTGCATCCTCTTCGCCCTCGCAGCCGGCCTTGCCGTCACGGGCGGCACCTTCTACCTGAGCCGCCGTTTCGGCCCCTACGGACTTCAAAAGCTCATGGCCTCGCGCCGGCATCCGCGGCGCATCATCCATCGTCGGGCCATCCGGCGGCTGCTACGCATTCGTATCCCTCGAACCGTAAAACCGTAATCCTATGCGCGGAACCTTGAAAACCTCGACCTTGGAATCGAAATTCCCTTTGCTGCGCGTCGAGAACAACTGCATCATCTCCAAGTTCGCCGACATCACCGCGGCTTACCGCGTCTCGCTGCCCGAACTCTTCACCCTCACGGGCGAGGAGTACGAAGCGCTGCACGGTGCATGGCTCAAAGCCCTGAGAGTGCTGCCGGATTACACGGTCGTCCACAAGCAGGATTTCTTTATCGAGGAGCGATACATGGCACCGGAGGAGGGCTCCGAGCGGAGCTTTCTCGCCCGCTCTTACGAACGTCATTTCAACGAGCGGCCCTACCTGCGCCATACGTGCTACCTGTTCGTTACGAAGACCACGCCCGAACAGATGCGGCAGACCAGCGCCTCGTCCGTGCTGTGCCGGGGCTTCATCGTCCCGCGGGAGATGCGCGACACGGATGCCGTGACGCGCTTTCTGGAGGCCGCGGAGCAGATGGAACGCATCCTGAACGATTCGGGCCTCGTGCGCGTCGAGCGGCTTACGGAAGCAGAGATCGTCGGCACGGCGGACGACGCCGGGCTGCTGGCCCGTTACTTCGCCCTCTCGGACGAACAGCGTCCGGTCGTCAACGAGGATATCCGTCTCGACCCGGACGTGATGCGTATCGGGGACAAATACCTCTCGATGCACACGCTCTCCGATCTGGACATGCTGCCGCAGAGCGTGGCGACGGATTTCCGCTACGAACGCCTCTCGACCGACCGCTCGGACTGCCGCCTCTCGTTCGCGGCGCCCGTGGGGCTGCTGCTCTCCTGCAACCATGTCTACAATCAGGTGATCTTCCTCGACGACCACGACGAAACGCTCAAGCGTCTCGAAGCCTCGGCCCGGAACATGAACTCGCTGGCGGCCTATTCGCGCTCGAACGCCATCAACCGGGAGTGGATCGAAATGTATCTCAATGAGGCGCACTCGCAGGGGTTGCGCTCCGTAAGGTGCCACTGCAACGTCATGGCATGGGCCGAGAGCGAATCGGAGTTGAAGCGCATCCGCAACGACGTAGGGTCGCAGCTGGCCCTTATGGGCTGCACGCCGCGTCATAACACGGTGGACGTTCCGGTGCTGTTCTGGGCGGCGATTCCCGGCAACGAGGCCGACTTTCCCGCCGAGGAGAGTTTCTACACCTTCCTCGATCAGGCCCTCTGCCTTTTCAACGGGGAGACCAACTACCGCTCGTCGCTCTCGCCCTTCGGAATCAAGATGTCCGACCGCCTGTCGGGCATACCCCTCCATCTGGACATCTCGGACCTTCCGATGAAGCGCGGCGTCATCACGAATCGGAATAAATTTATCCTCGGACCGTCGGGCTCGGGCAAGAGTTATCTGACGAACCATCTGGTTCGTCAGTACTGGGAGCAGGGTTCGCATATCCTGCTGGTCGACACGGGCAACTCCTACCAAGGGCTCTGCTCGCTGATTCACGCCAAGACCAAGGGCCGCGACGGGGTGTATTTCACCTACACCGAGGAGGCGCCCATCGCCTTCAATCCCTTCTATGTCGAGGACGGAGTGTACGACGTGGAGAAGCGCGAGTCGCTCAAGACGCTGCTGCTGACCCTTTGGAAACGCGAATCCGAGGAGCCGACGCGCTCGGAGGAGGTGGCGCTCTCGAACGCCGTGAACCTCTACCTCTCGAAGCTCCGCACCGACCGCTCCATCGTCCCCTCGTTCGATACCTTTTACGAGTTCGTCGAAACCGACTACCGGCGGCTTCTGGAGCAGAAGCGCGTGCGGGAGAAGGATTTCGACCTCGAAAACTTCCTGAACGTGCTGGAACCTTACTATAAGGGCGGCGAGTACGACTACCTGCTGAACTCCGACAGGCAGCTGGATTTGCTGGACAAGCGCTTCATCGTCTTCGAGCTGGACAACATCTCCTCGAACCGGACGCTGCTGCCGGTGGTGACGCTCATCATCATGGAGACCTTCATCTCGAAGATGCGACGGCTGAAAGGCGTCCGCAAGATGATCCTGATCGAGGAGTGCTGGAAGGCCCTCACCTCGGCCAATATGAGTGCATATATTAGGTATTTGTTTAAAACCGTTCGCAAGTATTTCGGCGAGGCGGTCGTGGTGACGCAGGAGGTGGACGACATCATCTCGTCGCCCATCGTCAAGGAGTCGATCATCAACAACGCCGACTGCAAAATCCTTTTGGACCAGCGCAAATACCTCTCGAAATTCGACGGCATACAACGTCTGCTGGGGCTGACGGACAAGGAGCGGGCGCAGATTCTCTCTATCAACCTCTCGAACGATCCTAAACGCCGCTATAAAGAGGTCTGGATCGGACTCGGAGGCGTGCAGTCGGCGGTCTATGCCACGGAAACCTCGGTCGAAGAATATTTGACCTATACCACTGAGGAGTCGGAGAAGATGCAGGTCATGGAACTCTCCGGGAAGCTCGGCGGCGACATCGAAGCCGCCATCCGGCAGTTGGCACGCGAACGCGAAACAAAAACCGAATCTTAATGCCCGCTGCCATGAAACAGTTGCTTTGGATATGCGCCGGCATCCTGCTGACGTTTACCGCCATGCTCGGAGCGTTTCACCTCTTCTACGATTACGAATACCACAAAATCGGTCCGTTGTGCGGAGCATGGCATTCGACACTCGACGATACGCGGCTGATAATCGAGCTGTGCGGCGATGAATTTCGAATCATTCTTACGCACTGCGGCGCCGGCACGGGGCGAAGCACGTCCGAAACGCATGTTCTGCACTACAAGGATTGCGTCTATTACACGGCCTACGGCGGACGCCGGGTCGACCTCTTTTACACGCCTTCGGCCGATGCGCTGCTCCTCGTGCCGGGCGGCGCTTTCAAACGAACCTCAAAATCGCAAGACAATGAACAGTAATCAATCGACACCTGCGTCGGCCGTAGCGGCCCTTCAGCAGGAGATCAGAACCCGCACCGAAGTTATCCGCACTTTGGCGGACCTTCGGGAACAGCTCGACGCCGACCGCATCTGCGGGGCGTGGCTCTCGGCGGAAAACAACCTCTCGGCCTCGATACGCCGTATCGGCGAGGGGACGTGGCGCATCCTCGTCTTCGACCATGCGCTCTGCTACAGACGGCTCGTGCAGGACGGCATCATCGCGCTGCGCCGCCACCGTCTCTGGCTCGGGGCCGACCACCGCCACCGCGGGAATAGCCG
>OCAQ01001170.1_pt1 | contig 9523 bp, 8 predicted proteins | sample 1538291 | NCBI WGS metagenome assembly OCAQ01 (sample SAMEA2580277, study PRJEB22360) | human gut metagenome | biome: human gut; feature: human-associated habitat; material: faeces | place: Denmark | collected 2008/2010 | reverse complement strand
TGATGCGTGAAGGCAGAACCGAACACTATGCTGAAATCCTTGATGAAGTTGCGAGGCAGTCCAGTGTATGCGAACGCCGCGCAGATGAGGCAGAGCGTGAATCAGACAAGCTGAAGAAAGCAGAATACATGTCCTACCATCTGGGAGAAGAGTTCGAGGGAATTATCTCAGGTGTTACCGGCTGGGGACTTTATGTGGAACTTCCGAATACTGTAGAGGGACTGGTTCATGTCAACACGCTGCGTGATGACTACTATGTTTTTGATCAGGAGAGCTATGAACTTCGCGGTGAGATGACAAAGAAAGTGTACAAGCTGGGAGATAAGGTTCGTGTCCGCGTGGCAGATGCAGATAAGATGCTCAAGACTGTAGACTTTGAGCTGGTTTCTGATATCCGGGACGATGAAGAAGAGAATTAAATAAAAATGGCTTGGAGGATATTATGGCAAAGAAAAAAGGAATGAAGCTGATTGCCAATAATAAAAAGGCATTTCATGATTATTTTATAGAAGATACTTATGAAGCCGGCATTGCCCTTGCAGGAACAGAGGTAAAATCCCTGCGCATGGGTAAGTGTAGTATTAAGGAATCCTTTATACGTGTGGAAAACGGAGAGGTTTACATCTACGGAATGCATATCAGCCCTTATGAAAAAGGCAATATTTTTAATAAAGATCCCCTGAGGATCCGTAAGCTGCTGCTTCACAGGTATGAGATCAACAAAATCGAAGCAAAGCTAAAAGAGAAAGGTCTGACGTTGGTACCTCTGAAAGTTTATTTCAAAGACAGTCTGGTAAAAGTAGAGATCGGAATGGCTCGAGGCAAGAAACTTTATGACAAGAGACAGGATATCGCAAAGAAAGACCAGAGAAGAGAAGCAGAGCGTGACTTTAAGGTTAAGAATCTATATTGATAATATTACCAAATACTTTGGCTTAAAATTGTGAAATGTTATGAAAAAATTAATGGATATTGCAAAAATATTCGAAAATTCGTATAATCTATCATATAGATAAAAAAATAACAATTCATTTTTCAGGCAGATGAGCTGAAAGGAGTGGTGCCCTATGAAAACAATCACGATCAGCAGACAGTATGGAAGCGGTGGAAGACACATTGCAGCTTTGCTTTCAGAAAAAATGGGAGTTCCCTGTTACGACAGTAAGCTTTTGCTGAAGGAAGCAGAGAGGCATGGAATCAGCCAGGAAATCATCAATGAATTTAAAGGCAAGACCAGTCTTCTCTATGCAATCGGAGTAATGATGTCGGAAGAATCGCAGGATAAAAAACGCCTGACAATTCCGGAGAAGATGTTTCATGCGCAAAAAGAGACAGTGAAGCGCCTGGCACAGGAAGGCCCATGTATTTTTGTGGGAAGATGTGCAGACCAGATCCTGAAAGATGATAATCAGCTGCTTCGTGTGTATATTTATGCATCTGATATGGAAGACCGTATTAAACGGATCAAGAAAAATAAGCATATTTCTCAGAGAGAGGCACTTGACAGAATTGCATATAAAGATCGTCAGAGAAGAGATTATTATAACTTTTATACAGGACATGAATGGGGCAAAATGGAAAACTATGATATCTGCCTGAATACTTCGGTTTTATCAGAGGAAGAATGTGTGGAACTTCTGATGAAGCTTGCAGAATAGAAATATATTAAATATGACCACAAAAGGATGAGAAAGGACTGCCAGAGTAACATGGCAGTCCTTTCTGTTGGAGTATCTGCTGATTACAGTGCGTGTTTCCTTGTGTGCAATAATATGATATCAGGGTCAGATACTTTTTAATCCTGACATCATAATATGAAGTAGGAAAAATGTGATTTTTTCATAAGAATGCGTCCGCAGGCAGAAACTTTAAAAACCTGAAAGTCTTAAAATTGTATGAAATCGGCAGAGGCTTAGTTGACAAGTTTTCGATACTCTGCAATAATAGGAAATTGAAAAAATGATATTGTTAAAAAGAAAAAAGATATTCCATATAGCAGGAGGGAATATATTATGAAGAAACGTTATTTAATACTGGCAGGTCTGTTAGTAATGACAGTGGCAGCTGCCGGATGTGGTAAGAAAAAGACAACAGAGACAGCACCTGTAGAGGTAACAGCTACCCCGACTCCTGAAGTAACCAAGGCAGTCGATATGGTGGATATGCAGCAGACAGCAGATGAAGACATAAAGAATGTAATGGGGGAGAAAACTTCCACAGCATCTAAGATTGTGTTTGTAAATAATACAGGGGATGACATCCAGTCACTCTATATCCGGACTCATGTGGATGAAGACAGTGAGGATTATGATGCAGACGAGGATGGAGGATGGGGAGATGATCTCATCAATGGAATGTTTACCCTGACAGATAAGGACAAGGCACTGTATTATATGCAGACTGCAAATACACAGACATCAGGTACACAGACATCAGATACACAGACATCAGATACACAGACAACATCCAACAAGAGTACAGCTTCCTATGATATCCGTATTGCATATAATGATGAGGACAAGAATGAATGCTTTTTCCGCGATATTCCGCTTGGAACAATTTCGCAGATTACGTTATGTATGGATGGCACAGATGATGATGCGATCCCATATGCAAAATATCTGACAGGTACATCAACAAAAGAAGTATCCACGCTTGATGCGGTAAAGGAACGTCTTGGCATTACAGATGACAGTGAGTCAGAATCAGATTCCACAGACGACAGTGATAAGAATTCTGCAGATAATTCTGATTCCACAGATAGTAACAACAGTTCTGATCAGAATAATAACAGTGGCAATGGAACCGGGGATAATTCAGATGATCCGGGCAATGGAGGAAACTCAGACGATCCGGGTACTAATGATGATCCGGGCAGTAACGATGATCCGGGAAATGGCGGCGATATGATTTCCACAGCAGAACAGTATATCGGTCAGTCTCTGGATGCACTGGAAAGCGCATGCGGTTCTCCACAGGGCAGCAGCTATGAGGATGATCCTGAGACAGGTAAAACAGGATTCCATTATTACAGCAATTTCACAGTTTCTACAACAGTTGATGAAAATGGTAATGAAATTGTTGCCGGAATATGGTAGAATAGAACTACGAATGTAACAGAGGAGGTATTCCGATCCTCTGTTACCTGCGATAAAATTAATTTCAGGAGACAGTTACTATGAAACGTGTATTATTAAAATTAAGCGGTGAAGCCCTTGCCGGTGAGAAGAAGACCGGATTTGACGAGGCGACTGTTATTGAAGTTGCAAAGCAGATCAGGACAATTGCTGAGGAAGGACTGGAAATCGGCATCGTGATCGGCGGAGGTAATTTCTGGAGAGGACGCACCAGTGAGACTATCGATAGGAATAAGGCTGATCAGATTGGTATGCTTGCAACAGTTATGAACTGTATTTATGTATCTGATATCTGCAGATACCTTGGATTAAAGACAGAAATCTTTACACCATTTGTATGCGGTGCATTTACAAGCCTTTACTCTAAGGATGCAGTGGAAGCAAGCTTTGCACAGGGCAAGATCGTATTCTTTGCAGGCGGTACAGGACATCCTTACTTCTCCACAGATACAGCCACTGTACTTCGCGCAGTAGAGATCGAAGCAGAAGCAATCCTTCTTGCAAAAGCTGTTGACGGAATTTATGACAGTGATCCGAAGACAAACCCGAATGCAGTAAAATATGATGAAATTTCCATTGAAGAAGTAGTTGCAAAGAAACTGGCAGCTATGGATCTGACAGCATCGATCATGTGTATGGAACAGAAGATGCCGATGCTGGTATTTGCACTGGATGAAAAAGACAGCATCATCAATGCAGTACATGGCAAATTTGTCGGAACTAAGGTTACTGTATAAGTAAGGCTTATAAGTCAGTTTACAGAGAAAGTGTAATATAAAAACTATAAAAAGAGGGAGACGAACCTAATGGATGAGAGAATTCAGAAATATGAAGAGAAGATGAAAAAGACACTGGCAAGCCTTGAGAGCGAACTGGTTACAATTCGTGCAGGACGTGCGAACCCGCATATCCTTGACAAACTCGCCGTAGATTATTACGGAGCTCCGACACCTCTTCAGCAGGTGGCAAATATCACTGTCCCGGAAGCTCGTATGATCCAGATCCAGCCATGGGAAAGCAGCCTGATCAAAGGAATTGAGAAAGCAATCCTTACCTCTGACCTTGGATTAAATCCAAGCAACGATGGTAAAGTAATCCGCCTTGTATTCCCGGAACTTACAGAGGAACGCCGTAAGGAACTGGTTAAAGATGTCAAAAAAAAAGGCGAAGCAGCCAAAGTAGCAGTCCGCAACATTCGTCGTGATGCAAATGATGCATTTAAGAAACTTGCAAAACAGGATGTATCTGAGGATGAGATCAAAGAACTTGAGGAGAAAATCCAGAAGAGCACAGATAAATATATCAAAGAAGTTGATGCGGCAGTGGATGCAAAGAGCAAAGAAATCATGACCGTATAAGGGAAACGAAAAGGAGAGCTCCATGAATGCGGGCTCTCTTTTTATCTGAATGAGATAATGGACCGGAAACTGCGGTTCATTATGATGAGACAGTAAGGTTAAAGGAATAACAGGATAAGAAAAGGAAACAAGAGTATGAATGTACCAAATCATATTGCCATTATTCTGGATGGTAATGGACGCTGGGCGAAGGCAAAGGGAATGCCCAGAAGCTACGGACATGTGAAGGGCTGTGCAAATCTGGAAACAGTCTGTGACTATATGAAGGAGCTGGGAGTTAAATATGTGACTGTATATGCTTTTTCCACAGAGAACTGGAAACGTTCCAAAGATGAGGTGGACGGTCTGATGAAACTGTTCCGAAGTTATCTGAAAAAATGTATTAAACTGGCAGATAAGAACAAAATGCGTGTCCGGGTGATCGGAGAGGTTTCGGCATTTGATCAGGATATTCAGGAAAGTATTGCACGTCTGGAACAATATTCTCAGAAATATGATGAAATCTATTTCCAGATTGCATTAAACTACGGCAGCAGAGATGAGATCATAAGAGGTATCCGCAAACTTGCTCAGGATGCTGCAGATGGAAAAGTAAAGCCGGAAGAAATTGATGAGCATGTTTTTGACAATTACCTGGATACGGCAGGAATCCCTGATCCGGATCTGATGATCCGCACAAGCGGTGAATTGAGACTTTCCAATTTTCTGTTATGGCAGATGGCTTATACAGAATTTTATTTCACAGATGTGGCATGGCCGGATTTTAATAAAGCAGAGTTGATTAAGGCTATTGAGAAATATAATCAGAGAGACAGAAGATACGGCGGAGTTAAGGAGGAGTAAAGAATGTTTAAGACAAGACTCTTAAGCGGAATCCTGCTTGTGATTATTGCGCTTGCTACTATCATCAGCGGTGATTATGTGCTGTTTTTCACACTTCTTGCGGTTTCTCTCATTGGAATGAGAGAATTGTACAGAGCAATGAAGGTGCAGGATGAGAAGATAAATCTGCTGGCAGCAGCAGGCTATTTAGGCGCAGTATTATATTATCTGGCAGTACTGCTTGATTTTGAGAGGTATGGAGTGCTGGCAATCATTTTCGGACTTGTGCTGCTCATGTTTGTATACGTGTTCACTTATCCAACCTATGAGGCAGGGCAGGTAATGCCTGCACTGTTTGGTATTGTGTATGTGGCAGTTATGCTGTCGTTTATTTATCTTACCAGAGAGCTTCCCGGTGGAAAGTTCCACGTATGGCTGATCTTTCTGTGCTCATGGGGATGTGATACCTGCGCATATTGTGTGGGAATGCTGATCGGTAAACATAAAATGGCACCTGTCCTCAGCCCTAAGAAATCTGTGGAGGGAGCTGTGGGTGGTGTGGCAGGAGACCTGCCCTGTGCACTTCTTGGTGTGATCTATGCAGCAGCCACTCAGGGACCGATGCTGGAATATGCTGTGATCTGTGCAATCGGAGCGCTGATCTCCATGGTAGGCGATCTGGCTGCATCTGCGATCAAGAGAAATCAGGGGATTAAAGATTATGGAAAATTAATTCCGGGACATGGAGGAATCCTTGACAGATTCGACAGTGTGATCTTCACAGCACCGGTTATTTATTTCCTTTCTCTTGTGATGATTGAGATCTAGAGCGTGTCTGAAAAATCATTCCCGCAATCTGCACGCCCCACTTTGCGGGATATTTCACCCGAATTCAGTTGCCGTAGCCCGCTACGGCGCCCTCATCCGGGCAAAATATCCCACAAATTGTGACGCACATCTTGCAGAAAGCCTTTTTCAGACGCGCTCTAACGGAGCATATATTCTTCTGATATACATGTTTACAGTATTTTCTGATATGAGAACTGTCAGGTCAGAAGTAATTTTATAAAATTGTTGTATAAGTATTGAAATGAGGTACAAGATGAAAAAAGTAGCAGTCTTAGGTTCTACAGGTTCGATCGGAACACAGACACTGGATGTGGTACGTGCAAATGATGACCTGGAAGTAGTTGGTCTTGCAGCAGGCAGCAATGTAGAAATGCTGGAGAAGCAGATACGTGAATTTCATCCCAGACTTGTTGCAGTCTGGAAAGAAGAGGCAGCCAGAGATCTGGCAGTACGTGTGCAGGATCTGGATGTAAAAATTGTAAGCCAGATGGGTGGTCTTATCGAACTTGCCAGAATGGAGGAATCAGACATTCTGGTGACCGCTATCGTAGGAATGATAGGAATCAGACCAACTATGGAAGCAATCCTTGCAGGTAAGGATATTGCTCTGGCAAATAAGGAAACACTGGTAACAGCCGGACATCTGATCATGCCGCTGGCAAAGCAGTTCGGTGTGCAGATCCTGCCTGTAGACAGCGAGCACAGTGCTATTTTCCAGGCACTTCATGGAGAGAAAAGAGAGCAGATACATAAACTGCTCATCACTGCATCCGGCGGTCCTTTCCGCGGAAAGAAAACAGCAGATCTGGAGAAGGTGACTCTGGAGGATACGCTGAAGCATCCGAACTGGGTAATGGGACAGAAGATTACAGTGGATTCTGCAACTCTGGTAAATAAAGGTCTGGAAGTTATGGAAGCCAGATGGCTTTTTGATGTAGATCTGGATCATATTCAGGTTGTGGTTCAGCCGCAGAGTATTATCCACTCTATGGTGGAATTCGAGGACGGTGCAGTGATGGCACAGCTTGGAACACCGGATATGAGACTTCCGATACAGTATGCATTATGCTACCCGGACAGAAGATTTTTAAAAGGCGACAGACTGGATTTTCATATGTTGAAGCAGATCACCTTTGAGGAGCCGGACAGGAAAACTTTTAAAGGTCTTCCAATGGCGGTGGAAGCGGCAAGGGCAGGCGGCAGTATGCCAACCGTTTTTAATGCTGCAAATGAGCTGGCAGTCCGCAAATTCCTTCAGAAAAAAATCAGCTTTCTGGATATTTACGAGATTATCGGGCAGTCTATGAGCAGACATACAGCAGTAAAGGATCCGGACCTGGATCAGATTCTGGAGATTGAGAAAGAAACTTATCGTTGGATTGAAAGCAGGTGGTAGATTGAAAATTATTATTGCAATTGTCATATTCAGTGCAATCATTCTCTTTCATGAGCTGGGACATTTTCTTTTTGCAAAGCTGAATAAGATTGTGGTCACAGAATTCTCTTTGGGAATGGGACCAAGACTTTACAGTTTTGAGAAAGGAGATACCAGATATTCACTGAAACTTCTTCCTATCGGTGGCTCCTGTGCCATGCTGGGGGAGGATACGGACATAGAGAATGAACCGGGAACTTTTAACAGTGCGTCTGTGTGGGGCAGGATTTCTGTAGTTGCCGCAGGACCGGTATTTAACTTTATCATGGCATTTGTATTGTCTGTGATCATTGTAGGTGCTGTAGGATATGAACCATCCAGAGTTCTTTCCGTAAAGGAAGGTTCTGCGGCTGAGGCGGCAGGACTGAAAGAGGGAGATATTATTACCGGTTATCAGGGATATCACATTGATCTGGGAAAAGATCTCTATGTATATTCCTATCTGAACCAGCTGAAAGAGGGAGATACCATTAACCTGACTGTTAAGCGTGATGGAAAGAAGATGGACATTTCCTATAAGTCGGATACAAATGTGAGATACCTTCTGGGCTGCAATTTCAACGGGGATGATACTTCTGCCATGACAGTGGAATCTGTAATGGATGGAATGCCGTTGCAGGAAGCAGGGATTCAGCAGGGAGATGTGATCACATCCATTAATGGAGTGAAGATTACAAATGCAGCAGATTACCAGAAATATATTCAGGAGAATCCGCTGACAGAAAAGTCTGTAAAGCTTACCTATTCCAGGGACGGACAGGAATATGATATTACGGTTACACCAAAAGAATACCGTACGGCAGAATCAGGATTTACCTACAATATGTATTCTGAAAAAGCAAAAGGGCTGAATGTAGTCAAATATGGTGCCGTAGAAGTAAAATATATGGTACGTACAACGATTCTCAGCCTGAAAGAGCTGGTCAGCGGAAAGCTTGGAATGAAAGATCTGAGTGGTCCGGTCGGAATTGTGGATGCAATCGGAACTACGTATGAGGAAAGCAAAAGCGAAGGAACCATGATCCTGTGGATGAATATGCTTAATCTGGCAGTTCTGCTCTCTGCAAACCTTGGAGTTATGAACCTCCTTCCGTTTCCGGCACTGGACGGTGGACGGTTGGTATTTCTTGTCATAGAGGCAATCCGCAGAAAACCGATTAACAGACAGGTGGAGGGCGGCATCCATTTCGCAGGGCTGATGCTGTTGATGGCGCTGATGGTATTTGTTATGTATAATGATATTGTTAAGCTGATCTGATCATCTGGCATACCAGTGTGGGTTTGAAAAAATCTCCCATAAAATGTGACGCATATCTTGCGTAAAGCATTTTTTAAACACACTTTAGAACCAATGTAATGTATATGATTAAAAAGACAGATATCTTGAAAGAAAATAGAGAGTCTGTCTTTTTTTGACGAAAATTTGACGATTTATCTGGATTTTCACAGTTCGATTTGATATATTAAAATTGCCCTGAAGGTTTAAGCGACAGATATATGTATTACACAAATCTGTTACAGAGGATTAACAGTGAAAGTATTTTGACCGCAGTTTCGGGAAAGTGTGTGTATAATGTAACCCAACAAAAGACAAACAGAAAAATGTGGGGTGAAAGGAGATGTTTATGAGAAAGAAAAATGAAATCACTGAGTATGTAGCTGCTGCTCTTATATTTGTGTGTGCGGTAGCAGTAAGTCTGGGCATATTTCTGGTATGCACGCAGAATTCTATTGAGCGTAACTCGCAGAAAGTAATTAAGACGAATGTTTCCAGACAGAGTGAACATATTAAAGCAATTTTGGATATTCATTATGGATATCTGAGGGGTATAGCAAAAGAGATTGGAAAATCCGAAGAACTTGTGTCGGATGAAAATATGGAAATGTTAATATCGCTTGAAGAGGAAACTGCTTTAGAGCGT
>OCAQ01001169.1_pt1 | contig 9533 bp, 6 predicted proteins | sample 1538291 | NCBI WGS metagenome assembly OCAQ01 (sample SAMEA2580277, study PRJEB22360) | human gut metagenome | biome: human gut; feature: human-associated habitat; material: faeces | place: Denmark | collected 2008/2010 | reverse complement strand
CGCTCGCCGCATTCGAGGTGCCCCTTGGGCAAGTCCCAGCGGCCGTTGCGGCGGATCATCAGCCATTGGCCGCAATCGTTGACCACCACGCCGCCCGCCGCCTCTATAAGCGCGAACTCCGCGGCAAAGGCCCCGAACGCCGCCCCGGGATCGGGCGTGACGACAGCCGCCTTGTTGTACGATTCGAGAATTTTCGTTACCTTCGCTCGTGATATGCCGCCGTCCGGTGCGGGCGTCACGGCATACCAGTCCTCGCCAGGGGTCTTCGCAGTGAAAACCACGGCTTTATCTGCAAAATATACGGTATAGTCCATGCTGGCTCGATTTGAACGCGAAAATACGAATAATATAGAAGAAACCCCGACCAAAATGAAAAAATTACTCCTTTTTATGGTTATTGCAGCTGTGGGACTGGGCGCATGCGACGACAGGCGCCCGCAACCACTTACGATCGACAATGCCCTGACGGCCGACGAAATCGCCGCAGGCAGGCTCACCCCCGAGGTGATGTGGAAAATGAGCCGTGCAGGCTCCTCGTCGCTCTCGCCCGACGGCACGACGCTCCTCTATGCGCAGACCGACTACAACATGGCCCAGAACCGCGGCGTGACGACCATCTGGGTGCAGGATATGGCATCGGGCGCTGTGACGCGCCTTACCGACACGGCGTCGAACAACGCCGATCCCAAGTGGAGTGCCGACGGGCGGAAAATCTATTTCCTGTCGGATCGCAGCGGCTCGATGCAGGTGTGGCGGATGAACGCCGCTAGCGGCGACGCGACCCAGGTTACGGGCAGCGGCGGGGGCGAGGGTGTCCCCGACGTCGAAGGATTCGGTGTCAGCCCCGATGAAAAGCACATCTGGTGGGTACAGGCCGTGCAGACGGCGCGGCGCAAATCGTCGGACGTATACGAGGACATGGACAAGTCGAAGGCCCGCATCTATGACGACCTGATGGCCCGCCACTGGGACTACTGGGACGAAGGCTCCTACCGCCATATCTTCATCGGCGAACTGGGCAAGGGCCTCGTGACGGGAGGCACGGACATCATGCCCGATGCACAGTGGGACGCCCCGCTGGCGCCCTATTTCGACATGGCCGAAATCGCCTGGAACAACGCAGGCACGATGCTGGCCTATACCTGCAAGCCGCTCACCGGCACCGAATACGCCGTTTCGACCGACTCGGACATCTTCGTCTATGTGCTCGAAAGCGGCGTGACGCAGAACATCTGCAAGCCGGTCAATGTCAATACCGGAGAGCCCGTCGCAAGCGACAAGGCCGTCATGGCCGGTTACGACAAATACCCCGTATGGTCGCCCGACGACACGAAAATCGCCTTCCTTTCACAGCGTCGCGCAGGCAACGAGTCGGACAAGGCACGCCTGTTCCTCTACGACTGCCGGACGGGTGAGATGCAGGATCTGACGGAGGATTTCGACTACAACGCCATGAACGTCGTCTGGGAGGGCAACGACCGCATCTGGTTCATCGCGCCGATCGAGGCGACGCACCAGCTCTGCCGCCTCTCCCCCTCGGTAGGCGAGGTCGAGGTGGTAACCCGCGGCGACCACGACATCAACGCCTTCTCGATGGCCGGCGATAGGATCGTCGCCGAAATGTGCACGATCTCGATGGCCACCGAGTTCTTCGGCGTCGACCCCGCCGACGGCACGCTGACGCAGCTTTCGGCCATCAACAAACCGATTTACGACAACATCAGGATGGGCGAGGTGCAGAAACGCTGGGTCAAGACCACCGACGGCAAGCAGATGCTGACGTGGGTGATCCTGCCGCCCGATTTCAACCCGGACAAGAAGTACCCCATCCTGCTTTACTGCCAGGGCGGCCCGCAAAGCGTCGTGTCGCAGTTCTGGAGCTACCGCTGGAATTTCCAGCTGATGGCCGCGCAGGGCTACGTCGTCGTGGCGCCCAACCGCCGCGGCCTGCCCTCGTTCGGGCAGGAGTGGCTCGACCAGATATCGGGCGACTACGCGGGGCAGAACATCCGCGACTACCTCTCGGCCATCGACGACGTGGCCGGGGAGCCGTGGGCCGACGAAACCCGCATGGGCTGCGTCGGGGCATCGTACGGCGGTTACTCGGTATTCTTCCTGGCCGGCTGCCACGAAAAGCGTTTCAAGGCGTTCATCGCCCACTGCGGCATCTTCAACTTCGAGTCGATGTACGGTGAGACCGAAGAGCTGTTCTTCATCAACAACGACTACGGAGGCCCCTACTGGGATCAGTCGAACCAGGTCGCACAGCGCTCCTACGCCAATTCGCCGCACAAATTCGTCGGCAAATGGGACACGCCGATCCTGATCTTCACGGGCGAGTACGATTTCCGCATCCCCTACACGCAGTCGCTCGAAGCCTTCACGGCAGCCCGCGTGCGCGGCATCCCGGCGCGGTTGGTGGAATTCGAAAACGAGGCGCACCAGGTCTTCAGACCCCAGAACTCGCTCGTCTGGAACCGCGAATTCTTCGGCTGGCTCGACAAATACGTGAAATAACAGACAGGGGCACCCTCGTCACAAGGCCATCCGGATTTCCCGGATGGCCTTTTTTGTCCACCGTACATACTTTTACGTTTTTCATCTTATCATTTCAGTCCGGCCGCCATCCCTCAAATCGGCTGATTCATTGGAAAAATCCTCCGGTTCATTGAATTTATTTTCATTTACGGCTACGCGAATCTACTTTTGTTACGTAACTTTAAACTATTGCATATCATGGGAATTGAATTAGCCAAACAAGGGGGGGGGAAGTACTCTGTCCCTACCATCGAAGTAATCGAGATTACGACTGAAAAGGGGTTTGCCACATCAAATCCAAGCGGGCCTGTTAGTCCGATGTCCTATGACGACAGCTTCATGAGCGAATCCGACGAAGCCTAACACCGCAGCGCCATGAAAAAAATTCTTAAACCGCTCTTCTGTGCAGCCGCCCTCGTATCGCTGGCCGGCTGCAACAAGTTCGACGAGGCGAATGCCACTCCGGAAACCAGCAACGGTTCGCTTATTAAAGTCTATGCCAATGTCGCCGAAAACGACGGCACCCGCGCCAACCTCCATGTCGGCGAAAGTGCCTTCACGGCCGAATGGGAAGCCGGCGACGCCCTGGGCATCCTGCCTGTCAAAACCGGCGGCACGGCACCGGCCACGGCTGCCAAATTCGACTACAACACAACCTCGGCCGCATTCGAAGGTTCGCTCAACGATTTCGCAGCGGGCGGCGGCAATTACTATGCGTTCTTCCCCCACGCGAAGGTCACCGGCACCACGGCCAACCTCCCGTTCGGGAACCTGCGCACGCAGGCGGGCAACGATTTCAACAGCGCCTACGACGCGCTGGTCGCCACCCCCAGGGCATACACCGATGACGACAAGGCGGGCAAGGCCGACGGCAAAGACGTCACCTTCACGCTGCACCGCCTTACGTCGATCCTCAATTTCTCCATCGCCACGCCGGCCGACAAGGTGAAATACCTGCTGCTGACCGCCGGCGAGGAAACCCAGAAGCTTTCGGCCTCGAGCCTCGATTTCGCCCTCAAAAACGGGGGTGCCGAGACAGTTGCCAGCCTCAGCACAACCGACCAGTCGAACGTCATCGCATTGCAATACACGCCCGATGCGGCGGGCGGCGACCACGTCGAAGCCTTCTTCAACGTCCCGGCTGACCTCTACCCCACGCTGACGCTCGACGTAATCGACTCCGACAACCAGATGGCCACGGTCACGGTCAACCGCACCGAAGCCTTCGAAGCCGGAACGCTCTATAAGAAAACGGTCACCGCCCCGCAGTTCGCCTCCATCGCGCCCCCGTCGCTCGTATGGCCGAATCAGGATATGAACGAACCGCACGACATTACTAAATGCGGCACCGATTATGAGGCCAATATCCAGATTACAGTCCCGGGAGGTATCGCAGGGCTTATGGTAAATATCACGTCCGGTGTACTGAATGAAATGGGCCTTACAGCACTCGATCTTTTCAGTACTGATTTAGGGCTTCCTGGGATGACCGGCGGCGTTGCTATTCAGTATCAGAAATCTACAATCTTCAATATTACTGAACTCATACCTTTGATCGCTGGACTAGCCGCCCCTGGCAGCGAACATATTTTCGAGGTAGTCGTAACCGATCTGGCCGGACAGCAAACGACTCAAAATTTGGCATTTTATATGCCGTCCTCATCCCCAATTACCTATAACGAGGATGCAGACCTTTGGGCCAATACAGCATCGTTTACGCTTTCAAATATTCCGATCGATGCGACATCTGTCAGCGTACAATACAAAAAATCGACAGAGACTGCATGGCAGACCGCCGAAATTACCGAAAACAATACAAAAGCGGAAATAAAACCAGACTGGACATCATTTACAACTCCCGATTGGGCTACTCCAAATGCAACTGACAATACAGTTCTCCCATTCCAGCGCATTGCTACAGGGACAGGAGTGTTCGCAGGAAATACTTATGATTATAAACTAATTGTCGACGGTAGTGAATATACAGGGCAATTTACCACCGACGCAGGTAATACGATTACCGACGGCAGTTTAGAATCTTGGAAAAACACCCAACAATTCCCTGGTAGCGAATCGGGCTCTTTGACGAAAAGTTATACTTATAATTTTTGGGGTAGCGGTTATAACAGCTTTGCACCTAATTTATGTACTCGAGATGAGACAAAATCAGGGCGAAGCGGAACATACTGTGCAAAACTGACTGCAACCTACAATAGCTTAGCAAGTGTTCCTGCTCCTGGAAACCTATTTACGGGAGATTTTAGAATTTCATTGAGTCCGATGGGCGGATATGTTTCTTTCGGAAAACCATACACATATACAGCTCGTCCCAGCGCAGTTAAATTTAAATATCATGCAAAAATCGGGACAATCGACTATAATCTTCATAGTGGAAAAATTGCGGTGGGTGATATGGACAAAGCCAGAGTAATGGTATGTATTGTTGATTGGACGGCTCAACAACAAGTATATGCTGGAAAAAACGCTCCATCCGGAACATGGGATCCAGAGATACAAACATCGACTAACAACGGAGCAATCATTGGTTATGCTTCCAAATTCATCGAAGAATCCACCCAAGGTGATGAAATGGTGGAAGTCATAGTTCCGATAAATTATTATCAACAGACAGAACAAGCTCCGAAAAACTCGTACAATATCGTAATATCATGCTCAACAAGCGCATACGGAGATTACATGGATGCATGCACCTCCAACGAGATGTACGTCGACGATTTCGAATGGGTATACTAACCCACCGGAAATATCCGGAAGGCCAGAGGCCTTTATCCCCGACCTCCCTGCGGATTGCAGGGAGGTTTTTTCTTGCGGGGAGGGACTGCCACGGCAGGCCGTCGCGCAACCGACGGACAAGCGACACAGCCGGCCATCGGGTGCATCGAGTGTTGTGAAAGGCGAAAACGAGATACGGGCATGCTCGCCGGACAGGGTGTTCGTGATGAAAAACCGCACGTTCGTTGAATTTATTTCCAAGATACGCGCCGCATGGCTATTTTTGCACATTGCCAATAAAAAACTCATACCCATGCGCATAAAATCCCGGACATCCGGCCTCATGCAAACGCCTCGGGAGATTTCACATACCGGTAATCCGACCGGCGGTGCTGGGGCACATTCCGCCGTCCTCCCGGCAGCGCACGAAGCAACCGACAATCCCGACAACATCTTTTACCGAACGATCCGGACTGCTATGAAAAAACAACTTATATATCTATTGGCATCGGCGTGCCTGCTGGCCGCCGGATGCTCCACGGAAAACAAGACGGACGAGACGGGGTACGGCACCCTGGCCATCAATTGCACGGCCGACACGTCGATCGACACGGCTTCGGCCGAGGCTTCAGGCACGCCCGAAGCGCCCGCAGCCGGGGCTTTCTCGCTCACGGTAACGGGCGAAACGGGCACGCAGAAATGGGATACGCTCACCGAGTTCGAGCAGAGCCAAACCGTCTTCCGGATGGGCGCCTACACCGTCGCGATCGCCCACGGCGACCCCGATGCGGAAGGAGCCGGCAAACCTTACTATTATGCCGAACAAAAGATCGAAGTGCTGCCCCGGCGCACGGTAAATGCAGACCTGACCGCCACGGTGGCCAATTCGCAGGTGGTAATCCGCGCCACGGAGCAGTTCCTCGCCTATTTCCACGACGCCAGGTTCACCGTGACGACGGCCTCGGGCAATGAATTCGCCTTCACGCCCGGCAGCGACCCTGCCGACGAACCGGTGTTCGTCAAGGGCGGCACGCGGCTCACGGTGACCGGCACGGCACGCCGCCAGAGCCCGACGGGCACGGGGGAAGGCCCCGAAGTGACTTTCTCCGCCCAGACGCTCGACGCCACGACGCCGCGCACCTGCCACATCATCACCTACGATGCAAAAAACGCGGGCAGCGCCACGCTGACCATCACACTCGGCGACAGTTACACTGATACCCGGACGCTCGACTGCGAGGTCAACGAGGGAGCCATCGACGATACCGAAAAGAAATAAAAACAGGGAAAGATATGAAAACATTTACCAAATTTCTCACGATGTTAGCGGTTGCGGCACTCTTCGCAACCGGCTGTGTAAACGAAGAGCCCCCGTACAAGGAGGATCCGAACCCCGAGCCCGCCGGGATGACCGGCTATCTGTCGATCGGCAACCTCTCGATGACGGTCGTCTACGACGAAACCGAAATCCGTCCCGACGACACGTCGGATGAGACGCAGGCCGCACGCACCGCATCCGGGACGCGCGCCACGGCTCCCGACGTGGACAGCTTTATCGTGGAGATCCTCGACGCCGACAACGCGCAGGTACTCGAAATGACCTATGCCGAGCTCAAGGAGCAGCTCAAGACGCCGATGGAACTGAAGGTGGGCGTCTACCGCATGGAAGTCCGTTCGGAAGACACGATGCCCGGCGCGGACTGGGAACACCCCGTCTACGGTGCGACGAGCGACTTTACGATCACCAAGGCACAGACGACCTCGCCCGAAGAGGTGGTCTGCACCCTGCAGAACATCAAGGTCTCGGTGGAATATTCGCCCGAGCTGGCCGACATGCTTGCCGACACCAGCAAGGCCACCGTATCGCTGGGCGATACCAGCCTGGATTTCTCCAAAACCGAGACCCGGGCGGCCTATTTCAAACCGCTGGCCCTGGAAAACACCCTGAACTTCGCATTCGACGGCACCTTCGCCGACACCGGTGTCCCCGCTAAATTCAGCAAGCAGATCACCGGGGTCAAGGCCGGGCAGTGGCGCAAGGTTTCGGTCGTAATCGGCTACGCCGACAAGGGCAACATCCTCTTCTCGGTCAAAGTCGACAACAGCATCCTCCAGGACAACAAGTTCGTCGTCGACGGTACGGAAAACCTCGGGGAAGAGCTCCTCGAAGACCCCAACGCCCCGGCGCTCACCTGGCCCGGGCACGACATGACGCAGCCCTTCACGCTGACCGACGCCATGTTCGACGCGGAAGGGAACTGCATCGAACCGTTCGCATTCGACCTCTCCTCGCCCAACGGCATCGAATCGCTGCAAGTGACCGTCGGCTCCACCAACAGCCAGTTCCTGGCGTCGATGTCCGCCATCCAGTTGCCCCAAACATTCGACCTCTGCGCCCTCGACGCATCTTCGGCGGCAGGGATTATCCTCAAGGGCTTCGGCTACCCCGTAGGCAGCGAGCTCAAAGGACAGACGGCCAAGAGTTTCAACATCGCAGGGCAGATCAGGGCGCTCTATGAATTCGACGGTACGCACACCTTCGCCTTCACGATGACCGATGCAAAAGGCGTCTCGTCCGAAGCCGTACTGACGCTCGTAGTCGATAAAAGCTCGGGGCAGACGGGCCCCCGGATCACGTGGCGCGGCTACGACATCGACCAGCAATACGAAGTGCAGAAGGACATGGTGATCGACATCGACATCGAGGCCGACAAAGGCATCAAGTCGTTCTTCGTGACGATCGACTCCGAAACGCTGAGGCCGCTGCTGCCGGTGATCAACCTGCCGGAGAAATTCGACATCTGCGACATCCCCGACGAACTGGTCGAAGTCCTGCACGGCGAATTCGGGTTCCCGATCAACGAGCAGGTAAAGAACCGAACGTCGGTGACCTTCTCGATCACCAAATTCGTCGAGATACTGCTGGAAATCCCGGGCGAGCATAATTTCGTCCTCGACGTGACGGACAACGATAATGTACTGACACACAAGACTGTCAAACTCATCGTCCACTAAAGCCGACCGATAATGAAACGATATATCTCATATTTTGCCGTACTGCTCGCGGTGCTCCTCGGCGCGGCCTGCTCGAAAGACGACTCCGCCGCGGGCAGCGACAATCGCACGGGCGTCATGGCGATGACGGTCTCGACCCGGCAGACAGCCGACACCGGCGAATACGACCCGTTGCAGCACCAGACCGTCTACATCTACAACGACGAGGGCGGCCTGCTGCGCAAATACACCTCGAAAGAAGCGCTCCCTGAACGGTTGGAACTGTTGGCCGGCACCTACCGCGTAGCGGTCGAAGCCGGAGAGGAAGCCCCCGCCGATTTCACGAAACGGTTATACAAGGGCGAGGAGACGTTCACCGTCAAACCCGGCGAAACCACAAACGTTGCGGTCGTCTGCCAAATCGTGAACACCGTCGTAGAGGTGAAATTCGACGATTCGATCCTCCAGAACCTCGCCCCCGGCTATTCCGTATGGATCGCCGGCGGGGAAAAGGTCGACGAGCAAGCCGCCGAAGCGGGCAGCGTCCCGGCGCTCAGGTTCACGGCCGAAGGGACGGGTTATTACACCCTGCCCGCAGGCATGACGTCGTTGGCCTGGCTCTTCCGCGGAACGCATGTCGAGGGTAAGAACGTGGAAATGGAAGATTACATCCCCAATGTCAAAGCCGGCGGCAAGTATACCCTCACGTTCAAATATTCGCCCGATCTGCCCGGTTATATCGACTGTGTGCTGATCAGCGTCGACCCCGGTACCGACGACAAGGACGACGAAATCATCTTCAGCCCCGATCCGGCCGTCATCAGCGAAGGGTTCGACATCACCGAAATCCAGAAGTACCGATCCGGAGAGAAGAAATACCGGATCATGGCCTTCTCGGAACTGACCCGGTTCACGGTTTCGGTAGGCGACAAGAGCTACGACGCGCTCAACGGCACGACCGAGGGCATCTCCCTCGAACCGGTCGACAAATACAACGTCCGGCTGACGCTCTCCGATGCGTTCTTCGCTTCGTGCCAGGCCGGCGACCAGAAAGTGACGCTCCGCATCGAGGACGCCAACGGCGGTTCCTCGGAGGTCGCTACGACCTACCGCCTGGAGGGGCTGGTTCCCGTAACGGCGGACGACTACGACCTGTGGGCCAATACGGTCACGCTGCGCGTGGTTTCTTTCACGCCCGGCACCACCGTGCAATTCGGCCTGCGCAGCAGCGGCGGCGAATGGCAGGCGGTGGGCCGGGTCCCGCGGCG
>OCAQ01001165.1_pt1 | contig 9561 bp, 8 predicted proteins | sample 1538291 | NCBI WGS metagenome assembly OCAQ01 (sample SAMEA2580277, study PRJEB22360) | human gut metagenome | biome: human gut; feature: human-associated habitat; material: faeces | place: Denmark | collected 2008/2010 | reverse complement strand
GTTTAGATTTCTTTGCAGAAACTGGAAAAACGCCTATACTGTTAGGGAAAGAACGATTCGGACAGGAGGCAGACACAGATGGCGGCGTTTTTAAAAGAAATTGACAAGTTTTACGGGACAAAAGAGAAAAACAGGCAGGGAGAAGACCTGGAGACCTTTCTGGAGCACTACGATCCTCATAAGTATGAGACACCAAGCTGTACCACAGATGCGGTGATCTTTTCCAAAACAGGCAAGCTTTTGGATGTAAACCAGTTAAAGGTGCTTTTGGTACGAAGAAGCAATCATCCAAACATCGGGTTCTGGGCGCTGCCCGGCGGGTTTGCCGAAATGAGAGAGAATCTGGAAGATACGGCAAGACGGGAACTGGAGGAAGAGACGGGAGTCAAGGGACTTCCGATGGAACAGTTTGCGGTCTATGGAGATTATGACAGAGATCCCAGAACACGGGTGATCACCACCGCATATCTGTCCCTTGTGGAGGAGAACGATGTCACCGTACAGGCAGGGGACGATGCGGCGGATGCCGCCTGGTGCAGTGTTGATTTACAGAGAAAAGAAAGTCATCCGGGAGTTCTCGAAAGAAATATCTGGGAGCTTCGGATCACCAATGAGGAGAAAAAACTCGATACCTGTGCAGAGGTGGAAGAGATTCGCAGAGAGGGTCTGATCCGGGAACGAAAATACAGAGTGCTTTCAGGAGGAAAGATCGCGGTGGATCATGCGGCGATCCTCGTGCAGGCGCTGTGTCTTTTAAGAGAACGACTGGCAGAATAAGAAAAAAAGAACCGATACCGGCAAAGCAGAGAAAAACCTGCCGGTATCGGTCCTTTTTATTTTTTGCGGCTTCTTGAAATGTAAAAAATAAATCCAAGGCAGCCGAATGCGATCAGCATCCAGATCACAAAGGTGAGAGTACCCTGTGGATGGAACATGTCGTAGTATCCTTTCAGATAGATGACCACAACGATCCATGGCAGGATATGGGTCATGTAGAAGCGGACTTTTGTCGGAAACTTCAGCCCGTTGCCGCTGTTGGCCTCCTGTATGAAATGTTTCCATCCCCATCCGTTTTTATGGGTACAGAACAGAAGGTATACAACAGAACCCAGAGGAAGAATATTGTTGGAGACAATAAAGTCTTCCAGATCCATGATATTTGTTCCGGGACCCAGAGGCTGGAATCCGGACCACACGCTGAATCCGAGAATGCAGGGGATGCTTAAGACGGTGATCAGAACAATATTGATCCCCACCGCTTTCGTCCGTTTCCATCCGAACAGATCCATCCAGAAAGAAACAATATTTTCGAAGACTCCCACGATAGTGGACAGCGCCGCACAGAATAAGAACAGGAAGAATAAAGAGCCCCAGATCCGTCCTCCGGCCATCTGTGTGAAAATGTTCGGCAGCGTGATGAATACAAGTCCCGGTCCGGCATCTGGTTCCACCCCAAATGCGAAGCAGGAAGGGATCACGATCAGTCCTGCCATCAGCGCCACACAGGTGTCCAGAAGTACGATGCTGACAGATTCTCCGGCAAGGGAGCGTTTTTTGTCCAGATAGCTTCCGAAGATCGCCATGCCTCCCATTCCGATGCTCAAGGTGAAAAATGCCTGGCTCATGGCTCCGAAGATCACGTTTCCGATTCCGTTTTCCACCATGCGGTTAAAATCCGGAACCAGGAAGAAGCGAAGTCCTTCCGAAGAGCCGGAAAGCGTCACAGAACGGATCGTCAGGATGACCATGATCGCCAGAAGACAGAGCATGGTCACTTTCATGATCTTTTCCACACCCTTTTGCAGACCGATGCTGCAGATGCCAAAGGACAGTAGGATGACCAGTACCGTCCAGAAGGACAGTGTAGGAACGGAAGAAAGCATGCCTGCATATTTTTCGGAAACTTCAGAAGCGGTTACCCCTGTAAATTCTCCTTTTGCCATGCGGAAGCAGTAGTAGAGCATCCATCCTCCGACCATGGAATAAAACATGACCAGAAGATAGTTTCCGGCGATGGCTGCCCAGCGTGCATAATGCCATTTGGTACGGGGCGGCTCCAGTGCGTTGTAAGAAGTAGCGATACTCTTCTGGCTGGCTCTTCCTACACTGAATTCACATACGATGATCGGAAGTCCCAAAATGACCAGAAACAGCAGGTAGACTAAAATAAAGGCTGCTCCGCCGTATTTTCCGGCCATATATGGAAACTTCCAGACGTTCCCAAGTCCGATGGCACATCCCGCAGATACCAGAATAAAGCCCAGACGGGAACCAAATTGTTCTCGTTTCATAATAACCTCCATAAACATACGATATTTTCTCCCCCTGAAAGGAGTTTTCTTTAGAAGCTTCATCAGTATATCACGTTGGCGCGGCAAAGTAAAGAAAATGTTCAGCATGTACCTTGTCCAAATGGTGGATTTATGATAAGATAATCGGAAGAATGTTTGTACACGAGGAGGAATTTATGGAAAACGAAGCAGTTTCAAAAAATTTCATTGAACAGGAAATAGACAAAGACCTTGCAGAAGGCGTTTACGATCATGTGTGCACCCGTTTCCCGCCGGAGCCGAACGGATATCTGCACATCGGACATGCCAAGTCCATTCTTTTGAACTACGGACTGGCAAAAAAATACAACGGAACTTTCCATATGCGTTTTGACGATACCAACCCGACCAAAGAAAAAGTGGAGTTTGTGGATTCGATCAAAGAAGATATCCAGTGGCTGGGGGCTGACTGGGAGGATCATCTTTACTTTGCATCCGATTATTTTGAGCAGATGTACGAATGCGCAGTAAAACTGATCAAAAAAGGAAAGGCATATGTGTGTGACCTGACTCCGGAAGAGATCAGAGAGTACAGAGGGACACTGACAGAGCCTGGAAAGAACAGTCCGTACAGAGAACGCTCTGTTGAGGAAAACCTGGAGTTGTTCGAGGCAATGAAAGACGGAAAATTCAAGGATGGAGAGAAGGTGCTGCGCGCAAAGATTGATATGGCATCTCCGAATATCAATATGAGAGACCCGATCATTTACCGTGTGGCACATATGACGCATCACAATACAGGAGACAAGTGGTGTATTTATCCGATGTACGATTTTGCACATCCGATCGAGGATGCAATTGAGCATATCACACATTCAATCTGTACACTGGAGTTTGAAGATCACCGTCCGCTGTATGACTGGGTAGTCAGAGAGTGTGAGTTTGAGATGCCGCCAAGACAGATTGAGTTTTCTAAATTATACCTGACCAATGTTGTGACCGGAAAGCGTTACATCAAAAAACTGGTAGAAGACGGTGTGGTAGACGGATGGGATGATCCGCGCCTGGTTTCCATCGCAGCACTTCGCCGCAGAGGATTTACACCGGAGTCCATCAAGATGTTTATCGATATGTGCGGAGTATCAAAAAGCCAGAGCTCTGTAGACTATGCGATGCTGGAGTACTGTATCCGTGAGGACTTAAAGCTGAAAAAACCGCGTATGATGGCAGTACTGGATCCGATCAAGCTGGTCATTGACAATTATCCGGAAGATCAGGTGGAATATCTGGATGTGATCAACAATCTGGAGAATGAGGAGCTTGGTATGAGAAAGATTCCGTTCTGCAGAGAGCTGTATATCAACAGAGATGATTTTATGGAAGAACCGCCGAAGAAATATTTCCGTCTCTTCCCGGGCAATGAGGTACGTCTGATGCAGGCATATTTTGTAACCTGTACCGGATTTGAAAAGGATGAAGACGGCAACATCACAGTGGTACACTGTACGTATGATCCACAGACGAAGAGCGGAAGCGGATTTACCGGAAGAAAAGTCAAAGGAACGATCCACTGGGTACCGGCACCGTATGCAGTAAAAGCGGAAGTGCGCCTGTACGAGAATCTGATCGATGAAGAAAAAGGCGTTTATAATGAGGATGGTTCCATGAACTTGAATCCGAACTCCCTGACAGTCTTAAAAGACTGCTATGTAGAACCGAATTTTGAGGATGCAAAAGCATATGACAGCTTCCAGTTTGTAAGACAGGGATATTTCTGTATCGATGCAAAAGATTCCAGAGAGGATGCACTGGTATTTAACCGGATCGTGTCACTGAAGAGTTCGTTTAAACTGCCGAAATAAGCAGCGTGAAATTATGAATGAATTGACTATAAATCTTCACACAGCATCTGAGACACCGCTGTATGAGCAGATTTATCAGCATATTAAAAGAGAGATTCAGGAGGGAAGGATTACCAGCGGGGAAAAACTTCCCTCCAGTCGTTCTCTGTGCAAATATCTGGAAGTCAGCAGAAGCACAGTGGAGCTTGCCTATGAACAGCTGATCTCGGAAGGGTATGTGGAAGCAGTACCGTGTAAAGGGTATTTCGCGGCAGAACTGGAAGGGATGTATCGTCTGGATGTCGTTCCTGCTTTGGTGGGAGCAGAAGAAAAGACAGAGAAAAAAGAGTGGAAATATGATTTTACACCGAACGGAGTTGATCTGAACAGTTTCCCGTATAATGTCTGGCGAAGACTTGCGAAGGACAGTCTGTTAGATGACCGGGCAGAGATGTTCCGTCTGGGAGATTCTCAGGGGGAGTACGGACTGCGAAGTGCGATCAGCAGATATTTGTATCAGGCACGGGGAGTGAATGCACATCCGGATCAGATCATTATCGGAGCAGGAAATGACTATCTTCTGATGCTGCTTTCCACAGTGATCGGCCAGAATCATAAAGTAGCTCTGGAAAACCCGACCTACAAGCAGGCATACCGGCTTTTTAAAAGTCTGTCTTATGATGTATGTACAGTGGATATGGATGAGAAAGGAATGAAAGTGGCCAATCTGAAAAGTTCTGGAGCAGATATTGCGTTCGTGATGCCTTCCCATCAGTATCCGCTGGGAATCGTAATGCCCATGAAACGCAGGATGGAACTGCTTAAGTGGGCAGCCAAAGACCCTGCACGCTATATTATCGAGGATGACTATGACAGTGAGTTTCGATACAAAGGGAAGCCTATTCCCGCGCTGCAGGGGTATGACCGATGGGAAAAGGTGATCTATATCGGAACGTTTTCAAAGTCCATCGCGCCTTCGATCCGTGTCAGCTATATGGTGCTTCCTGCGCCGCTTTTAAAGGAGTTTCAGAAAAAGAGCAGTTTTTTAAGTTCTACGGTTTCCAGGGTGGATCAGCTGATTTTACAGAAGTTCATCGAGGACGGACATTATGAAAGGCATCTGAACCGGATCCGGACATTGTACAAGAGCCGTCATGATACGCTGATGGGCTGTTTGAAAACATTTCAGAAAATCTGTACGATATCGGGGGAGAATGCCGGAGTACATATACTGCTGCATTTTGTCGGTGATATGACAGAAGAAGAATTGATTCGAAAAGCTGCGGAAAAAGGCGTTCGAGTATATGGACTTTCGCAATATTATATCGATCCTCCTGACGGGCTAAAACCGACGATCATGCTGGGATATGCCAATATCAGTGAAGCTAAGATGAAAGAAGCAGTAAAATTGCTGGAAGAAGCATGGAAGTGAGAATATTCATCCGGATAACCAGCAGCACATGTCTGCGGTGGACGGACTTTGTTCGATAAAGTAAAAACAGGAACTGTTCAAAAGTGGCCAGTTCCTGTTTTGCATTATTCTTCCGATTCAGTATCAGTTGCTTGTGTTTCTTGGGAAGGTTCTTCTTCTGTATCAGCAGTATCGGATGCTGCTTTGTTCAGATGCACATATCCGCGCTCCGATACCGGTTTTAAATCATTGTCCAGATCAAAATCCTCTTCTTCCATATCTTCTGTACAATCATACTCGGAAACTGCGTCACTGTCTTTGCAGAAATAAGCAATGATCAGACCGATCGCAGTACCGACAGCCGCAAGACCAAGAAACCATTTCAAAAACTTTTTCATCGTAAAAATCTCCTTTCCAGCAGATGTTATGAATCGATATCCATTGTAATACTTTTCGCCGTTAATTACAAGACCTTTGAGAGTTACTGTTCACAGTAACTTTTGAGAAGCTGTATTGTGGAGAAATACAAAGTGTGCTACACTGGGGATATTGAAAAAAGCAGGGGTGAAACAAAAAGATGGAACATAAAGCAGTGAAAAAAGCGAAGAAAGGGTTGTTCAGCATTGTTTTTGGCCGTACAGCACTGATCCTTATGCTTGTTCTGATCCAACTGATCATTCTGGTTGGAGTGGCAACGATACTGAATGACTATGCCGTCTATGTGTACGGCGGATTTACAGTTCTGGCAGCAGTGATCGTAATTTATATTATCAATGAAAGAGGAAATCCGGCATTTAATATGACCTGGGTACTTTTGATCCTGATTTTTCCGGCATTTGGATGCCTTTTCTATATTTGGGTAAAGTCTCAGCTTGGAACAAGATATATCGGAAAGCGATTGTGTATGCTCCGGCTTGATACAGCAAAATATATGCAGCAGGAGCCTCAGGTGATTGAAGCCTTGCGTGAGAGCAAGCCGGCCAATGCAAACCTTGCGCATTATATGCAGTATCAGCTGAATTTTCCTACTTATCGGAATACACAAGTGCAATATTTTGCATGTGGAGAAGAAAAATTTCCGGTGCTTCTGGAAGAATTGAAGAAGGCGGAAAAATTTATCTTTCTGGAGTATTTTATTGTAGAAGAAGGATATATGTGGGGGTCTGTGCTGGAAATATTAAAAGAAAAAGCAGCCGCGGGCGTAGAGGTACGGTTTATGTATGACGGAATGTGCAGCATTTCGCTGCTTCCGCCCGATTATCCGAAAAAAATCCGTCGGTTCGGGATTCAGTGTAAGATGTTCAGTCCGATCCGGCCGGTACTTTCAACGACACAAAATAACCGGGATCACAGAAAAATCTGTGTGATCGACGGAACAACAGGATTTACAGGAGGTATCAATCTGGGAGATGAATATATCAACCGGAAAGAACGGTTCGGGTACTGGAAAGATACTGCCGTCATGATCAAGGGGGATGCGGTGCAGAGTCTGACGATGCTGTTTTTGCAGATGTGGAATGTTTCAGAATTAAAAAAAGAGAAATTTGAGCCCTATCTGACGACGATGGCAAAGGAGTTGAAACCGGAGACAGGATTTGTGCTCCCTTACGGGGACAGTCCGTACGACCATGAAAACGTAGGGGAGGAAGTGTATGTGCATATTTTGAATCATGCGAAAAAATATGTGCATATTATGACGCCGTATCTGATTTTGGACAACGGCATGCTGGATACACTGACAAGAGCAGCAAAGAGCGGAATTGAAGTCTGCATCATCATGCCGCATATTCCGGATAAATGGTATGCGTTTGCGGTGGCGAAGACATACTATCGGGAATTGATCGAAGCAGGCGTTAATATTTATGAATTTACACCGGGATTTGTGCATGCAAAGGTATTTGTCTCAGATGATGATACGGCAACAGTAGGAACTGTGAACCTGGATTACCGGAGTCTGTATCTGCATTTTGAATGTGGGATCTTTGTGTATGACAATCCGGTGGTACATAAAATTGAAAAAGATTTTCAGGAAACACTGAAAAAGAGCTGTAAAGTTACAGCGTCAGATATCGGAAATACCGGTATTTTTATGCGGATCTGCGGAAGAGTGCTGCGTCTGATCGCACCTCTGATGTAGAAAAAAGAAAAAGTGTTTTACAGAATGAGAAAAGTATAGTATAATTCATAGGGCAGTGATTCATAAGAACTGCTAATTAAGAGTTAAAAGCGATGAATACGCAGGAGGATTTGAGATGGTAAAAGCAGTAGTAGGAGCTAACTGGGGCGATGAAGGAAAGGGCAAGATTACAGATATGCTCGGAAAAGAAGCCGATATCATTGTCCGTTTTCAGGGTGGAGCGAATGCAGGACATACCATTGTAAATGATTATGGAAAATTTGCGCTGCACACTTTGCCGTCAGGAGTATTCTATGACCATACGACCAGCATTATCGGAAACGGTGTGGCGCTGGATATTCCGAGATTGTTCGGAGAGGTGCAGCAGATTGTAAAACAGGGCGTACCGCAGCCAAAACTTCTTGTTTCTGACAGAGCACAGATCGTGATGTCTTATCACAAGAATTTTGATGCTTACGAGGAAGAGCGTCTTGGAGGCAAGTCTTTTGGTTCTACAAAATCAGGAATTGCGCCGTTTTATTCCGATAAATATGCAAAGATCGGATTCCAGGTGAGCGAATTATTTGATGACGAGCTTCTGAAAGAAAAAGTGGTTCGCGTTGCAGAGCAGAAGAATGTGATTCTGGAGCACTTATACCATAAACCGTTGATCAATCCTGACGACTTATATAAAGAACTGACAGAGTACAGAGACATGGTAGCACCATTTGTATGTGATGTTTCTCTGTATCTGCACAATGCAATCAAAGAAGGCAAAGAGATTCTTCTGGAAGGACAGCTCGGTTCCCTGAAAGATCCGGATCACGGAATTTATCCGATGGTAACATCTTCTTCTACACTGGCGGCATACGGTGCGATCGGAGCGGGAATCCCTCCGTATGAGATCAAACAGATCATCACAGTATGCAAGGCATACTCCAGTGCAGTAGGAGCAGGTGCATTTGTCAGTGAGATTTTTGGCGAGGAAGCTGATGAGCTGAGACGCCGCGGAGGAGACGGCGGTGAATTCGGAGCGACAACAGGACGTCCGAGACGTATGGGATGGTTTGACTGTGTTGCTTCCAAATACGGATGCAGGATGCAGGGGACGACAGATGTAGCGTTTACAGTTCTGGATGTACTTGGATATCTGGATGAGATTCCGGTATGTGTAGGCTATGAGATCAATGGAGAAGTGACAACAGAGTTCCCTGTAACACATCTCCTGGAAAAAGCAAAACCGGTATTGAAGACACTTCCGGGATGGAAATGTGATATCCGCGGAATCAAGACATACGAAGAACTGCCGGAGAACTGCAGAAAGTATATTGAATTTATTGAAGAACAGATTGGATATCCGATCACAATGGTCAGCAACGGACCGGGAAGAGACGATATCATTTATCGCAAAAGATAAAAGGTGAACGAAGGTGTTCCGTATCTGCCAGCAAAAGCTGGCAGCGGAGCATCTTTTTTTGTGAAAAAAATGTTAAGAGATTTTTATGAAAAACTTTAGAAATCAGCCACATCGGCGTCACAATTTGACAGTAGGATAAAAGAGTGTCAGGGGGACAAAAAAAGTTCTGTCAAGCAGGCAGAAAAATGACATATTTCAGAGGGCAGTATCATAAAATAATAAGGCTGAGGCCGGAAAAAGGAGGTATTTTATGCGTCAGAATAGTATACAGAACAGATTACAGATGATATCGATGGAAGAATACCTGGAGAAAAGACAGAAAATTCGAGAGACCGAAAGAAAAAGAGACAAAAAAACAGTCTGCAGGCAGCAGGAACTGGATGCTGCCGTTGCGATGGCAGAGCTGTATGTTTAACAGAAGAACATTACTCGTTCGAGTCGGAGTCATCCGTATGAGATGTACGGGAAAAGAGTGAATAGATATATAACAGTACAGGCAGCAGGAT
>OCAQ01001161.1_pt1 | contig 9585 bp, 8 predicted proteins | sample 1538291 | NCBI WGS metagenome assembly OCAQ01 (sample SAMEA2580277, study PRJEB22360) | human gut metagenome | biome: human gut; feature: human-associated habitat; material: faeces | place: Denmark | collected 2008/2010 | reverse complement strand
AATCCATACGGAGGCGGATATGGAGCCGGCGGACAGAGCTGTGGAACGGGGAACATGTGCTGTGATCTCTGGTGTGCAGATACGCTGTGTGAATGTATGGGAGGAGATCTTTGTTCATGCATGTAAAAGCGAGAATGACCGCATTTAGCGGACTGCTTCTGGCACTTTCTGTTGTCTGTATGGCGCTGGGAAGTGTGATCGAGACCAATACGCTGTTTTTGCTGGCAGCAGCTTCCTATTTTGTAGGGATTATCATCCGTGAATTCGGGATGAAAGCGGGAGTGGCTTTTTATCTGGCAGATATCCTGCTCGGATTTTTGGTCACACCGAACAAGTTTTATGTAATTTCATTTGCCGCTATGGGATTTTACATCCTGGCAGCGGAAGGCAGCTGGCGATTTTTGGGTAAAAGCAGTGAAAAGATGCAGAAATCCTGGATTTTCTGGGTGATGAAATATGTGGTGTTTAATTTGATGTATATTCCAATGGTTCTGATATTTCAGGAACTTCTTTTCATGAAAGAACTCTCCGGTGGACTGCTTCTGGCTGTTCTGGCAGCAGGACAGGTGGGAGTCTGGATTTATGACCGGGCTTATGAATATGTTCAGGTTCATATATGGAATAAGTTCCGGGGAAAGCTGTTGAATTAGTGTAGTTATTTGATAGGATATTGCCCAAGTGTGGATTTTCTGGTATACTATCGACATTACGCATGTTCAAATGTGACAGCGAAATAGAAGAAAAGGAGGAAATATATGTTAAATGACATCTTAGGGCAGATCAATGATCTGATGTATACGTACCTGCTGTTGTTTCTGTTGTTGGGAACCGGACTTTACTTTTCAATCCGTTCACGGTTTGCACAGGTGCGTCTGATGAAAGAAGGATTTCGGATTCTTACGGAAAAAGCGGAGGTGGAAGATGGGAAGAAACAGGTCTCATCTTTTCAGGCGCTTATGATTTCCACAGCATCCCGTGTCGGAACAGGAAATATCGCAGGAATCGCGACTGCTATCGCGGCAGGCGGACCGGGAGCGGTCTTCTGGATGTGGGTGATGGCTGTAATCGGAGGTGCTTCTGCATTTATCGAAAGTACACTGGCACAGGTATATAAGACAAAGGATGGAAAAGACTTCCGTGGCGGTCCTTCCTACTATATGGAGAAGGCGCTTGGAAAACGTTGGATGGGAGTGCTTTTTTCCGTGCTTCTGATTATTTGTTTTGCTTATGGATTCAATGGTCTGCAGTCTTATAATATGTCTTCTGCTCTGGAATATTATATTCCGGGATACAGTGAGAGCAGTTATCCGATGATTGTAGGTTTGATTCTGGCAGTCGGAACCGGTCTGATCATTTTCGGAGGAGTACATCGAATCGGATTTATTACGTCGGTGATGGTACCGATTATGGCAGGTGCTTATCTTTTGATGGGACTGTTTACGATCGTGACACATCTGCCGCAGCTTCCGGGTATATTTGCGATGATCCTGTCAGAGGCATTTGATTTTCAGGCGATTTTCGGCGGTATGGCGGGAAGCGCTGTAGTGATCGGTATCAAAAGAGGTCTGTTCTCCAACGAGGCAGGTATGGGAAGCGCGCCGAATGCTGCAGCAAGTGCATCTGTAAGCCATCCGGCAAAACAGGGGATGGTACAGGTAATTTCTGTATTTATCGACACGCTTTTGATCTGCTCGGCAACTGCAATGATGCTGCTTCTTTCCGGTGTTCAGGGAGAGGCGGGGGGTCTGGGTGGGATTTCGGTTGTGCATCGTAATATCTGGATGGAATTCCGTTTGTGCAGAAAGCGATTTCTGCGAATGTGGGAACATGGGGAATCCACTTTATCACGGCATCCATTTTTGCGTTTGCATTCAGCAGTCTGATCGGTAACTATTATTATGCAGAATCCAATATTTTGTTTATCAAGAATAATAAGGTTTTACTGTTCGTGTTCCGCTGTACATGCCTTTTGGCAGTATTCTTAGGCGCACAGGCAGATTTCTCACTGGTATGGAATCTGGCAGATATTACGATGGGATGTATGGCAATCGTCAACATTATCGCAATTCTGCTTTTGGGCAACATTGCTCTGAAAGTATTGAAAGATTACGAAACACAGAAAAAGGCCGGAAAAAATCCAGTATTTAAAGCAGAGAATGTAGGAATTAAAAATACAGACTGCTGGAAATAATCGAACAATCAGCTGCATCAGAAGCGTGATGCAGCTGATTGTTTTATATGTGGATAAAATAAGGAAAAACGCGCGTTAAGAGAGAGAATACTACGTAAAAATAAAAGAAACATAAAATAAAAATGAAATTTCAGAAAGGTACGGGTTTCTTGCTTGACTTCTGAAAACAGCTCGACTATACTACATTCTAACTTAAGTTACATATGTGGCGGGGAAGGAGAATGATATGCAGGAAGTAAAATCACCAAAGAAGCCATTTTTATATTACTGTCTGATCGTAGCAACAATCATGGTTTTGCTGAACAGTCTGGTATTCCCGAATGTACTGAAGCATTCTGTAAAAGAAGTGGACTATAATACATTCATGAAAATGACAGAGAACAAGGAAATTGGAAAGGTCAACATTGACAGCGGGGAGATCATCTTTACGGATAAGAGTGAAGAGAAGATGTATAAGACCGGTGTTATGGATGATCCGGGTCTGGTAGACAGACTATATGATTCCGGGGCAGACTTTTCTTCTAAGATTACAGAAGAGATGTCTCCAATCCTGTACTTTTTACTGAGTTACATTCTGCCGATCGCGATTTTTATCATGCTTGGCAGATGGTTATCCAAGAAGATGATGTCGAAGATGAACGGCGGAGCAAATCCGATGAATTCTATGATGTTCGGAGGTGGAAAGAGCAACGCAAAAATTTACGTCAAATCCAGCAACGGGATTAAGTTTTCCGATGTGGCAGGAGAGGATGAGGCAAAGGAGCTGCTAAGTGAGATCGTGGATTATCTTCATGATCCGGATAAATATCGGGAGATGGGAGCAGCTATGCCAAAAGGCGCTCTGCTTGTGGGACCTCCGGGAACCGGTAAGACTCTGCTTGCAAAAGCGGTAGCGGGAGAAGCCAATGTTCCGTTCTTTTCGATTTCCGGTTCGGAATTTGTGGAGATGTTTGTTGGTATGGGGGCTGCGAAAGTGCGGGACTTATTCCAACAGGCGAATGAGAAGGCACCATGTATCGTGTTTATTGATGAGATTGATGCCATCGGGAAGAAGCGAAATGGAAATATCGGCGGAAATGATGAAAGAGAGCAGACACTGAATCAGCTTTTGACAGAGATGGATGGATTTGACGGCACGAAAGGCGTTGTGATCCTGGCGGCGACCAACCAGCCTGATTCACTGGATCCGGCGCTGCTGCGTCCGGGACGGTTTGACCGCAGGATTCCGGTAGAACTCCCGGATTTAAAAGGAAGGGAAGAAATCTTAAGAGTCCATGGAAAGAAAATCCGGCTTTCTGATAATGTGGATTTTGCAGCAGTTGCAAGAACGGCTGCAGGGGCTTCCGGAGCGGAGCTTGCCAATATTGTCAATGAAGCGGCTCTTCGGGCGGTACGCCGTGGAAGTAAAGTGACCATGCAGGAAGATCTGGAAGAAAGTGTAGAGACAGTGATTGCCGGATATCAGAAGAAAAACAGGATTTTGTCTACGAAAGAAAAACTGACAGTTGCCTACCATGAGATCGGGCATGCACTGGTTGCGGCAAAACAGACGGATTCCGCACCGGTTCAGAAAATTACCATTATTCCACGTACCTCCGGTGCGTTGGGATACACCATGCAGGTGGATGAGGGAGAGCATTTCCTTATGACAAAATCGGAATTGCTCAACAAGATCACTACATTTACCGGCGGGCGAGCAGCGGAAGAGCTGGTTTTCAAAGAAGTGACAACAGGCGCATCCAATGATATTGAGCAGGCCACCAAGCTGGCAAGAGCCATGCTGACTCAGTTCGGTATGAGTGATGAATTTGATATGGTGGCGATGGAGACGATCCAGAATCAGTATCTGGGAGGGGATGCATCCCTGACCTGTTCTCCGGAGACGCAGACGAAGATCGATGCCAAGGTAGTAGAGATCGTGAGAGAGGCACATACAAAAGCACTTCAGATTTTAAAAGAAAATGAGACGAAGCTGCATGAACTTGCCAAGTATCTGTATGAAAACGAGACCATCACAGGAGAAGAGTTTATGCAGATCTTGCAGGCAAAAAAATTGGTTTGTGAAGAGAATGCTTCAGAAGATACAACGGTATAACAGAGAAAAATCAGAAAATGTGTCAGACAGACTGTTTTCTGATTTTTTTGTGCATGAATTATTAAAAATCTTTGTGTATATAGATTGACGGTGTTTTTGTAATTGCGTTAAGATAAGAACAAGATTAAGGAACGGGAGGAAAGAACATGTCATTGATCCAGCAGTTAAAGCAGGCGCAGGATTTTACAGAACGAGAGAAGGATATTGCACGATTTGTTTTGGAACATCCGGAGACCATTGAAAATATGTCATCCAGAGAACTGGGGCATCAGACCTTTACCAGTGCGGCTTCCGTGACACGGTTTTGTCAGAAGCTGGGCGTGAAAGGGTTTCCGGAATTTAAGATTAAGTTTGTCAGTGAACTGAGGGATGGATATCTGGACGAAAAACAGGAGAAAATTATGATGTCCGAGCGGGAAAATGTTGTGACTATGGTTCGGAAAATCACAGAAATTCAGAAACAGGCGGTAATGGAGACACAAAAGGAAGTTTCGTATAGCCAGCTTATGCGTGTTGGAAAACTGATCGCAGAGGCACGGTCTGTGGATTTCTATGCTTATGATATGAATGTAAATCTAGCACAATATGGATGTTCCCTGCTTTTTCATGCGGGAAAAAGATCTGCTGTTTATTCTGCAACGAATATTCAGGGATTACATGCAAATATGCCGTCAGATGGTCATGTGGCAATTATTTTGAGTCATACAGGACGGAATGAACGGTTGGCGGAGATTGAAAAGTTGTTGAGAAAAAATGGGACAAGAGTGGTTGCAGTAGTGTCCGATGGTGATAGTATCATTGCCAGATATGCGGATGAAGTACTGGTGGCGGCCGGTTCTGAAAAAGTAGAAGAGTTCTGGATGTCCATGTTTTTTGCTTCGGGTAAATACTTGTTGGATATTTTGTATGGGTTGGAATTTAGCAGAAAATATCAGGATAATCTGGTCTTGAATCAAAAATATGAGAAAGCGGGAGAGAAGAGTCTTTGGGGCTTAAATGAAGAATCTTAAACGCGGAATTAACAATTCCCTTTTAGTTATGCAAAATAGCTAAAAGGGAATTGTTGATTTTGCACAAAAACAGAATGTATTTTTTTATATGTGAAACATTGTTGCACTGGATTTGTTGTTGGTTTCAGAAAAAGTGAAATGAAAAAACAAAATCCGTAAAAATATTGAAAGAAAAACGAGAATTCTATATAGTAATTTCATCAAAAGAAGAGAGTGGATGCGCGCAAAGGACTCTGTACAACAAGGAGGAGAACGAGATGTCACAGATCAGAGATTATCGAAAACTGGCCCATGACATTATCTGTGAAGTGGGCGGAAAAGAAAATATTGTCAATGCCACAAGATGTGCAACGAGATTGAGACTGGTATTAAAGGAAGAGCCGGAACAGGCAAAAGAGAAAGTTGCAGCAATGGCGGGAGTAATTACAGTTGTGGAAAACAGCGGACAGTTCCAGGTTGTAATCGGGACTCATGTGGGAGAGGTATATGATGCGGTGGCAGAAGAACTGCATCTGGATACAGAGAATCTTCAGGTGGAGCAGCCGAAACAGAGTGTCATGAATAAAGTGATTGCAACAATGTCAGCTGTGTTTGCACCGTTTGTATATATTCTGGCTGCAGCGGGACTTCTGCAGGGGGCGTTGATCCTGGTCAATATGGCAGTTCCATCTTTTGCAGGAACTGGGACGTATGCGGTATTGAGTTTTATGTCATGGACGCCATTTACATTTCTTCCGATTTTTATTGCAATTACCGCATCCAAGCACTTTAAATGTAATACGTTTATCGCCGTTTTATGTTGTTGTGCATTGGTTAATCCGGACTGGGCGGGTATGGCGGCCCGGATTGCAGATGGAGAAGTAATCCGTTTTTTGGGAATCAAACTGTCTGAGACAACCTATACTTCAACAGTATTGCCTCCATTACTTCTGGTCTGGGTATTGTCCTATCTGGAACGATTTTTAGAAAAGAAACTGCCAGAAGCAGCAAAAGCATTGCTAACACCGTTAATCTGCTTTTTGATTATGGTTCCCGCAACCATTCTTGTGATTGGTCCTGTATCTTCCATTACGGCAAACGGAATTGCAAATGGATATAATTTTCTTGCAAATACCGCGCCAGCCCTGGCAGGAGCCATCATCGGAGGCTTGTGGGAAGTGGTAGTAATTTTTGGAGTACATTGGGGAATTACACCAGTTGTTCTTGCTAATTTTGATATGCAGGGATTTGATACGTTTCAGGCATTTCAGACCATTGCAGTCGTTGCTCAGGTTGCGGCAGCCTTTGGCGTATTTATCAGATCTAAAAACAGAGAAATGAAAAGTGTTTCGTTATCAGCAGGAATCACAGGTATTTTCGGAATTACAGAGCCAACAATCTATGGGGTGACACTGCGATTGAAAAAACCGTTTATCTGTGGATGTATCGGAGGAGCCGTCGGAGCAGTTGTGATGAGCTTTTTCCACTCTGCTTATTATGCATATGCAGGACTCCCAAGCCTTTTGACAGTGGTAAATTCCATCAGCAAGGATGCACCGATGTCATTTGTAGGAGAAGCAGTTGGATGTGCTGTGGCAATTGTTCTGACAATCGTATTGATTCAGGTTGTAGGATTTGCAGACCCGAAAGAAAAAGAGGAGTCTGACACAGAAAAAGGCAGCACAAATGAGGAAATTTGTGGAGAAGAAATTGTGGACAGCCCGATGAGGGGAGAGGTAATCCCATTGAGTGAAGTACATGATGAAGTTTTTTCCGGAGAAATGATGGGAAAAGGATGTGCCATCGTGCCGGAAGAAGGGAAAATATATGCACCATTCGACGGAAAAATAGTCGGACTGTTGGAGAGTCATCATGCAGTAGGAATCGAGAGTACGTCAGGAATTGAGATTCTGATTCACGTGGGGATGGATACCGTTAAACTTCAGGGAAGAGGATTTACAGCATATGTGCAGGACGGAGAACAGGTGAAGAAGGGGCAGCTTCTTCTGGAATTTGAAAAAGAAGAGATTGAAAAAGCCGGTTATGAAGTGACAACCCCTGTAATCGTTACGAATAGTTACGAATTCTCAGAGATTGAGACAGTGGCCTTTAAGCAGGTAGAGCGTCAGAATGCATTGTTGAAAGTACAGAGAATATAGAGAGAAAATAGGAGGAGATATAAGATGGCATTAGCAAATACGTTTTTATGGGGCGGTGCAGTTGCTGCAAATCAACTGGAAGGCGGATGGAATGAAGGTGGAAAAGGGATTAGTGTGATGGATGTGATGACTGGGGGCAGCAATCAAATGATGCGCCGAATCACAGAAGGAGTCATTGAAGGCGAGTATTATCCAAATCACGAAGCGATTGATTTTTACCATGAATACAAAGGAGATATTGCTATGATGGCGGAAATGGGATTTAAGTGCTTCCGTACCAGTATAGCGTGGACACGTATTTTTCCAAATGGTGATGAACTGATCCCGAATGAGGAAGGACTGAAATTTTATGACGATCTGTTTGATGAACTTTTAAAGTATGGCATAGAACCGGTCATTACACTGAGCCACTTTGAAATGCCATATCACTTGGCAAAAGAATACGGAGGCTGGGTGAATCGAAAAGTGATTGATTGTTTCGTGCGTTATGCAGTTACAGTCATGGAACGCTACAAAGAGAAAGTTAAATATTGGATGACATTTAATGAGATTAATAACCAGACCAATACGTCTGCGGATATTTTCGGATGGACAGATTCCGGGGTTCTCTTTTCACAGTACAAAAACAAGAAGAAAGCTATGTATCAGGCGGCACATCATGAAATGGTGGCAGGTGCTATGGTTGTAAAAAAAGGACATCAGATCAATCCCGATTTTCGGATTGGATGCATGTGTTCGTTTGTCCCGTTTTATCCATATTCCTGCAATCCGGATGATATTATGACAGCAGCAGAATGTATGCATGAAAGATATTATTTTGCGGATGTGCAGATGAGAGGGCATTATCCTGCGTTTGCAAAGAAAGAATGGGAGCGGGAAAATACAGCACCGGTGATGGAACCGAGAGATGAACAGATCCTTGCGGAAGGTGTCTGTGATTATCTGGGATTCAGCTATTATATGACCAATGCAGTCAAAGCAGATGTACAGAAAGACACGACGGAATCACTGGATGGAAGCTCTGCAAATTCTGTTCCTAATCCATATGTAAAAGCAAGTGACTGGGGATGGCAGATCGATCCAGTGGGACTTCGGTATGCACTTGTTTCCCTGTATGAGCGCTATGAAAAACCACTGTTTATTGTGGAAAATGGATTTGGGGCAATCGATGTTCTAAAAGAAGATAAAACCTGTGATGATGATTACCGGATCGAATATCTGAGGGCACATATAAAGGAGATGAAAAAAGCAGTAGAACTGGATGGAGTAGACTTGATGGGGTACACGCCTTGGGGCTGCATTGATCTGGTATCCTTTACAACAGGGGAATTGAGAAAACGTTATGGATTTATCTATGTTGATAAAAATGATGATGGAACTGGAAGCGGAAAACGTTATAAGAAAAAATCTTTTGCATGGTTCCGTCGCGTGATTGAGACAAACGGGGAGGAACTGTAGAAGAAAAAGTACAGTGGCTGCAAAAATCTGCGGCCACTGTACTTTTTTCTTCTACAGTCCCATTTTAGGCTGTGTCAAAATGGATTTTACATGATCAACTTCCTGCTGGGTTGCTTTTGCAGCAGGCACGTAATAGCTTTTTTCCCGTGCTACCTGATACAGTTTTTCCTGTGACATTTCACACTGGTTTCGAATCTGTTTGAGGCACTGTTTCAGTTCTTTGTTTTCTGTCTGCGGTATCATATCTCCGAACATTTTCAATTCTCCGTTTACTCCGACCAAGGCGTCAGATACCATTGTCTTTTCATCCATTTTCAAATCCCCCTTATAAAAATTTCATCAGATCCTGTTTGTTTTTGAGTGCGGAATCGGCAGCTTCCTGAAATAACTGCTTTACCTGCGGGTCTGTTGCCTGTGCGGCGTAATCTGTCATTTTACAGTGAGTCGTAGAGTATCCTCCGATCAGATGACGGAGATTCTGCAGATCTAAGATTGAAATTTCTGTCATGGTAATGTCTCCTTTGCATAAATTTAGATTTGTGTTTCGCGAAATAGTATGTTCCGGATCGGGAAAAAGTATGTATTTTACAACACGCTTTTTCTTTTTGTTGTGCAGTTCCCCTGTTTTATGTTATTATAAATATATATATGTGATTTTTTCAGTGAAGGGAAATTCGCTCTTTAGAATCAACA
>OCAQ01001152.1_pt1 | contig 9689 bp, 10 predicted proteins | sample 1538291 | NCBI WGS metagenome assembly OCAQ01 (sample SAMEA2580277, study PRJEB22360) | human gut metagenome | biome: human gut; feature: human-associated habitat; material: faeces | place: Denmark | collected 2008/2010 | reverse complement strand
CAAAGGAACAGGCGCGGATCAGCGATTTGTAAAAAACGCTTTCAAAAATGCGGAGTGTCACCCTGTATTTTTCTAAATATTTTTTCTTATTTTCTTTCTGACTCATACATGCAACACTATCCACAAATCAGAGATTTCGATAACGATTCATCGCTGCCATAACTTCCTGCTTCCGAGGCATCGCCAGATTACTTTTCACATACTTACTATCCAAGAGTGCAGAAAGTCCTTTTGTTTCAATCATCTGCATTAATTCATCTGCAACTGCACAAAGATTTTTCTTCCCATCCATCAAATGAAGTTTCGCATACAACAAAGCATAACCAAGAGCTGTTGTCTGTTCAGTATCAGCAATCTGCTCCACATATCTTAAATCAACTGTATCCTTGTTAATCGAAAAAGCATCTTTTCCAAGTGTTTTCATCTTGATCTTGCGTTCTTTCTTCAAATGATTTCCAGCGTTGAAACAACGGTCAAAACAAGGATCTGGATGTTTCTTTTCAGGCAGTGAAACCATAGGGAAATCTTTTGCTGCGTCTTTGGCGGCTGTAGTGATATCTTTTGGTATATACTGATCCATCTGAATGATATGATCTGCCGGATGGAAATAAGATCCACAGCTTCCAGCAACGATGATCGAAGAAATACCATATCTTTCGTACAATTCACGAATCCGTTCGATAAAAGGAGTGATCGGTTCCTGATCACGAAGAACTACACGCTGCATCAGTTCATCACGGATCATAAAGTTGGTGGCACTCGTATCCTCGTCAATTAAGAATAAAGAAGAATCCGTTTCCATGGCTTCAACTACATTTGCAGCCTGTGAGGTGCTTCCACTGGCATCTTCTGTGTCAAAAGAAACCGTATTTTTCCCATTTGGCAGGTTATTAATGAACATAGAAATATCTGTATTTGTAATACTTCTTCCATCTTCTGCACGAATCTTCATGGCAGTTGGATCAGTAATGACAAATTCACGACCATCCCCTTTGACATGATCGTAAACACCAAGTTCCAATGCCTTTAATAACGTCGATTTTCCATGATATCCACCACCAACGATCAGGGTGATTCCTTTCGGAATTCCCATACCCGTGATCATTCCTTGATGTGGAAGTTCAAAAGATACACGGTAAGTATCTGGTGACTGGAATTTCACACAGTTTCTTAAAGGTTTCTGTGAGATACCACTTTCTCTAGGCAAAACAGAGCCATCTGCAATAAATGCGACAAGTCCCATAGAAGACAGTTTTTTACGAATTGTATGTTGATCTTCGGATAAATAAATTACTGATTCCAACATTTTTTGATCAATATTTTTATAAAACAAAGAAGATGAAACACAATCTGGCAGCAGTCCAAACAACATTTTATCCAATTCTCTCGCATTTACAGTTCGTCCATTTGCAGGAAAACCAGCTTCAAAATGAACAGAGATGTCACCGTTGGAAGGATTGATCGTACATGCAGTTCGTTCTAGTACCTGTTGTCCACATTTACTGACAGAAAATAAACCGCTTTTTCCAGAACCTTTGGCACGAAAAGAGATCTTAGATAAGGTTTGATAAAATAATCGTGTCAAATGATCACAGAGTGCAACCTGTTTATATTTTGTATCATAAAAAGAAGCAGGAAATCCAGCTGATCTTCCTTTCACATGGATACTTAATTTTGATGGAGATGCAAAAGGATCGCCTTGTACATGATCAATGGAAAGAAAATAAGTTCCAAAATCATAAGTACCTTGCGTATTTTTATATGCAGGATATCCTTTACGGTCAATATTTTTTAATAGTGATTTTAAATTCGATGATGATTTCATAAATCAATTCCTCCTAATCCTAAAATCCATGATAACAGTCAGTGCGATTTTTGTAAACCAGATGAAATCAAAGGGAATCCGTGGTATCATAGAAAGATGATCAACAAGGAAGGCGGAATAGAGACGATGGATCTTAATAAATTAAAAGAGATACAGGCCGTTGTTTTTGATATGGACGGGCTGATGTTTGACAGTGAACGCTATGTACAGAAGTCATGGGATATTGCAGGAGAACGTCTGGGATATGGACCTCTGGGGCATAATATTGTCAATACATTGGGAACAAACCTTACAAATCGTAAGAAATATTTCTTAGAACATTACGGAAATGATTTTCCATTTGATAAATTTTTGGATGGATACAGAGATGCATATTATGAATTGGTTGAAGACGGTGTGCCAGCCAAGAAAGGTCTTCATGAGATTTTGAAAGTCCTCAGAGAAAAAGGACTAAAGATCGGAGTTGCAACATCTTCCAGTGAAGAACACGCCGTAAGTAATCTGAAACGAGAAGGGATTTTTGACTACTTTGATTCCGTGATCACAGGAAATATGATCGAACACGGAAAGCCAAAGCCAGATATTTATATCGAAGCATGCAGACAATTAAAAGTCGATCCATCAAAAGCGATCGCATTAGAAGATGCAATCAATGGAATCCGTTCCGCACATGGAGCAGGCATGAATCCAGTGATGATCCCAGATATCGTGCAGGATACAAGTAAAGTCGATGATATATTATTTGGAAAATGTGAATCTTTGCTGGAATTTGCAGAGATTTTACAGGGCGTAACATTAGATTCCATTGATGAAATAACAGAAGGAGATAATATATGTTATCTTTAGTAGTTAATGTATAGAATGTAAAAGAATAGTTATACCCTAATAAACCTTAGTAAATATAAGGGTTTGTTGGGGTGTGTTACTGTAAAGTAAGTGTACCTTAAAAATTGAATATTAAAATATTATTAAACAGTAGTATAACTATTGAACATATGTTCTTATAGTGGTAAAATGTATAGTAAATAAAGGATATTTTACATATTAGACATATAAGAAGTGTATTGGAGGTATCAGATACATGGAATTACACGTTACAAAACGTAAAGGAAGGGAGATAGTTGTTCTACTGGATAATGACATGAGAATTGTAAAGCCAGTTTATGACTATCTGAAATACCAAGACCAAAGAGATAGAGCAATCAATACTCTCATAGCATACGGAAATGATTTGAAAGCCTTTTGGGAGTTCTTATCAGATTACGGTTATGCTTATGATGAAGTAAGTCCAAAGATGATAGGCGAATACAAAGAATACCTTATGTCAGAGGATGATAACATCATTGCTATTAACAAAGAAGGTGCAAGAACAGCAAAGACAATCAATCGTATGCTTAGTACCTTACATGGATTCTATCAGTATAAAGCAGATATGCAGGAAATTGACAATCCTTTGTTGATGCATGAGGTAAACAGACCATTCAATGCTTTTAAGGGTATCTTGGAACACGCAAGAAGTGATAACAAAACAAAACAGTCTATCTTTAAGGTTAAGGAAAGTAATTACAAGATTAATCTTGTCTCAGATGATGAAATGGAACTGTTTCTGAGCCGTTTAGACAAGCGTAGAGACATTCTTTTATACAAGATGCTTTATCTTACGGGCGCAAGAATACAGGAGGTTTTAGACCTTGAAATAGAGTCTGTACCAGTACCAGATATGTCACAGCCAGTCGGTTGTTTTCAGCAGATTAAATCAAAAGGCAAGACAAGAGATTTGTATGTGCCGATGTCACTTATACAGGAACTGGATGATTTTATTTTTGAAGAAAGAAACCTTATTGATACAGACCATAGTTACATCTTTGTATCAGAGCAGGCAAGACAGCTTGGAAAACAGCTTACCTATAGTGCTGCTTATGATAAGTTAAAAAAGGTACAGAAAGAGGTTGGTATTGACTTTAATTTCCATGATTTAAGACATACCTTCTGTTCCAATCTTGTACAGTCTGGAATGGATGTAAGTGTTGTAAGAATGATTATGGGACATGAGCATCTTTCTACTACACAGAAATATACACATCTTTCTAATCCGTACATTGAGGACAGCCTTTCAAAGTATTGGAATCAGAGTACACTGATTGGAGGTGACTCTGATGGCAAGTAAAAGACCAGATAGTGATGTATGGAATATCGTTGATAATGATGAAATGTCACAGCACTATGGAAGAAACTTCAAGTTTGATTTTTCGTATATTTCAAGTGACGAGATAAAGGAACTGTTTAAGGACTATGTATGGCAGAATTACAGAGTGGGCAATAAAACATTGAGTAGTCTTTACAGAGAGGTAAATTCATATTTCTATCGATTCATTCAGTTTGCAGAATCAAGGAATATCATATCATTAAAGGGATTAACAAATGTAGATGTTGAGAATTACATCTCCTATCTGCATACAACAATCTCTGAAAAGACTGGAAAGCCTTATGGAATATCAATGCAAAGGCATTCTTTGTTTGCTTTGAAATCCGTTATCCGTTGGTGTCAGTTACATAGACCTGATGATGCGCCTGTAACCGAGATTTTTACAGGAAGTGAGTACACAGGAGTCAATCGTAAGTTAAAGATAGACTTCATTCCAGATGATGTTGTAGCACAGATAAATGAGGCTCTTAAAACAGAAGAAAATCAATATCTAAAGTATGGCATTATCATTCTTCAATCTACAGGGATGCGTATTGGTGACCTTTTAAAACTTCGTATTGACTGCATTAAGCCACATCCTATTAGTGGATATACAATCGAGTGGGTGCAGCATAAAGGACGCAAGAATAAGGCTCCTATGCCTGTCAGAAGCGAATGCGTTGCTGCTATTGAAAAACTGATAGAGATTACCAAAGAATTGCGTGATGAAGCTGATGAAAAAGATAAAGATACTCTGATGATATGGAGAGTTTCTAAAGGCAATAGATATATACAACAAGGAACTGTACAGGTTGTTTCTAAAGGCACATTTGCTAATTATTGGTTTAAGAAGTTCATCAAGGACAATGACATCAAAGATGCCAATGGTGATTACTACAACCTTACGAGCCACCAGTTCAGACGTACTCTTGGAACAGATATGCTTTCTAAGGGTACAAACATCAATGTAATTCAGCAGGTGTTAGGACATTCGGATGCATCCGTTACAAAGCGTTTCTATGCAGATGTAAAGGATAAGGAACGAGCAGAGGTATTTAAGAGTGTTGGTGTGATTGGAAACATCAATCAGATACAGAGTAATGCTTTTGACAATATATCAGAGTTTGAATGGTTCAAGGCAAACAAAGATAAAGGTGCTTGTATGTGTGATGGTTATTGCACAAAGCCAGTGATTGATGGAAAGATATGTGACAGACTTCTTAAAAGGCAGAAATGTTATACCTGTAGCAGATATATCACTACACCAGAATACTTAGATGCTCATAAACGGCACTTGGCAAACCTTGAAAAACAACTTGAAGAAGGTGTTATCTACGGAGAGCATTACGCAGAACACTTTATACCGACAATAGAGGTTTTAAAGGTAATCATTGAAAGATTGGAGGGATTGCAGAATGGCAACTAACTTGGCATTACAGTTACAGGTCATTGAGCCTGATACAGATTTAAACAGCATAATGATAGGCAATTCCAACTACAATGATGATGTGTGGGATTTAAGACCTTTTATTACTGCTAAATCAACAAAGGAATCGCAGAAATACATTAGATTTGAATATATAGCAGATGTAGATATGAAGGAAACTGTTAAGCAGTACGCCTACTACAAACTCGGTAAAATGAAGCCACAGACAGTGCGAGATTATATCAATGCCAAACTTCCAATGTTTATCGAATACTGCTCCTTAAATGGTATTCATAGCTTCGCAGATGTGACTTTAGAGGATTACTTAAACTTCAACCTGTGGATGAAAAACGATAAGAAGGTGGCACAACAGACAGGATTTATGTCTTGCCATATAGTAGAAGAAATCATCCGTATCGGTCAGATAAAGGGTTGGGATGTACCTACATTTCATCTTCCGAAGGCAGAAACAGCAAATCAGCTTTGGAATACTAAAAAGTCTATGAAAACCAATAAGACAAAACCTATACCAGAGGATGTGTTCGATAAGATTTTGTACCATGCAGTACACGATGAAAAGGATGTACTTACAAAGTCAGGTATTATTATTCAGAGTCAGACAGGGCTTCGTATCAATGAGGTTTTATCTATACAGGAAGGCTGTGTTAAGCGAACTTTCGATGGTTATGATTACATGGAAGTGACTCTTGGGAAGACTGAAAAAGGCGAACCAATCATTCATAAGGTATTTATCAATGAACTTGTAAAAGACACCATCAAAGAGCTTTCGGACTTTACTGAACCACTTCGTAAAGAAAGTGGATTAAAGGAACTGTTTCTTTGTAAGTCAGCAAAAAAGAAAAATGCTATCAATGTTTATTCATTGGAACATTGGAATGACCAAAAACTAATGCCCTTTATCAAACGATGGGACATCAGAGGCAATAAAGGTGAGTTATATCCACTTACTTCACATCAGTTCAGAGCAACTTTTGTAAGAGAACTTATCAAAAGAAAAGTGCCTATCGCAATGATTATGAAACAGTATTCTCATGTTTCTATTGAAATGACAGCACACTATCTTACTTTGCAGGAAGAAGAAGTTAAGGAAATCTATTCCGATATGATTTTAAGTCCAGAGTCAAAGATTGCAGGGCTTAGAGCAAAAGAAATCAAAGGTAAATTAGATGACTTATTTCATGGTAAAACCGAGGATGAGATTGATGATGTAATCACAGATTTAGCCAAGACAATGAGTTTTAATCCACTGCCTACAGGAGTATGCTTGTATGATTTTAGGCGAGGTAACTGTACAGATGGTGATGGCTGTTTTTTCTATAACTGCCCTAACTACATCACAGAGGTTCAGTTCTATCCAATCCTAAAGGATGAACTGGATTTACTTGAAAAGGAAATGGCAAGATTAAAGGAACTTGGTCATGAACGAGAATGGCAGAAACAGTACATCAAGTACAAGTATTTAAAACCATTGGTAGAAAGTCTGGAGGTGCAGTTAAATGGCAAAGAAAGTGTCGGATAGCCAGGTTGCAGGCATTAAGGCTCATGCAGAGGCTAAGAATAAGGCAACCATTGATAAAGTTAATAAGGCAATAGATAAACTCAAAAGAAAAGGAAAGCCTATAAACTTTGAAACAGTCTATAAAGAGGCAGGAGTATCAAGAGCAACACTTTATAACAATCCACAACTTAAAGAGCGTATTTTAAGCCTTAGAGCAATCTCAAAGGCAAGCCCATTAGATGATGTGGTTGCTGTTAAAAAAGATAAGTTGCAGCTTAAAGATGATAAGATTTCGGCTCTCCGGGAACAAATCAAAAAGTTAGAGGATGATAAAAAGAAACTTATTGAACAGTTAGTCGATTATGAAGAACTCAAAGCAGAAAATGAACGACTAAAGAAACAGTTAGTAAAACAGGCATAGAGGTACATTTATGAATGATGAACATAAAGAAAAGATTTATTACATTCAGCAACAGGCAGATGAGTTGAGTGCAGAAATATCAAAACTTATGAGGAAGGATGCTGACCTTTCGGAAAAGCATCTAAATGATTTGATTAAGTTAGGTGTTTTCATTTCGATGACCTGTCAAGAGTTGTTGGATGAAGAATAACTAAAAGAAAGGAGAACGTAGTGGACAGTATTTCGTGTAAAGAATGTAAGAAATGCTTATTTATCAATACTTTACAACTTATAATACAGTCCTCTACTAAATATAATATATGGCAAAGAAGAAAAGCGCAGGGTGCGAATATTGTAGTAATTATGTGTATGATGAAGATTATGAATATTATGTATGTGATATTAATTTAGATGAAGATGAGATGGCAAGATTTATGAGCTATAGCGATTGGGATTGCCCTTATTTCCAGATGGACGATGAATATGCAATCGTAAGGAAGCAAAATTAAAAGGTAAGAAATAATTGACAATAAATGGAAATCTGTTAAAATATAAATGAAACAATTTACATAATTTGTAATATAAGGAGAAAATATGGGGAATAAAGACATTACAGATTTCAATGAAGCGCAATTAAGAAAGAGAGCAGCAAGTAAGGAAGAATTAAATATTTGTTTGACCAATAATTATGCATTTCAAAAGATATTTAAGAATGAAGAGATAGTAAAAGGATTTTTAATAGCATTGTTGCATTTAAAGGAAACAGATATTGAAGAGTTGGAGGTTACGGATCCTTTTGTGGAAGGTGAAGTAAAAGAAGAAAAAGAGGGAATACTAGATGTCAAATTAATCTTAAATGGTGGCAAAAAGATTAATATCGAGATGCAAAATACGTATCAGGAAGATTGGGCAGAGAGAAGTTTATTTTATAATTGTCGGATGTTTACAGAGGGATTAAAAAAGGGAGAATCTTATTATGAATTACCTCCATGTATTCATGTAGGAATTCTTGATTTTAATTATTTAAAAAGTCCTGGATTTTATCATAGAATTTTATTAAAAGATGATACAACAGGTGAATTGTATAGTAGTAAATTTCAATTCCATGTGATAGAATTAAGTAAAATAAGAAGTACAAAAGGAAAGGCAAGGAAGCAAGAATTATATCGATGGGCAAAATTAATTTCAGCCAGTACTTGGGAAGAAGTCAGAGAAGAATCTGAAGGAAATCATTACATGGAAAAGGTGAGGGATGAAATGATTAAGATGAGCCAAGATGAGAGTGAGAGATATCTTTATTTAAGGGAACAAATGGCAATCCGCGATAAAGCGAGTCAATTAAGAAGTGCAGAGAATATAGGAATAAGGAAAGGTGAACTTTTAAAATTAGTGACACTAGTACAGAGAAAAATTGAAAAAGGAGATACGGTAGATAAAATAGCAGATGATCTGTTAGAAGATCAAGAAATTATTGAGAAAATATATAATTTAATAAGAAAATATCCTGATAAAGATGAAAAAGAAATTTGTAATTTTTTGATATAAGAATAAAACCAGTCACAGGATGGTTAATACAATTACCAAAGGAATACATAAAGTAATTCAAGAAAAGGGGTGTTGCAATATGAAGAAAAATACGATCATATGCATTTCCAGAGAATTCGGCAGTGGAGGAAGAGAGGTCGGACAGCAGTTATCCAAGAAGCTTGGAATTCCTTTCTACGACAAAGAGATTTTAGCAAGAGTTGCCGAAGAAAGTGATATGTCGGAAGAGTTTGTAAAGAATCACGAGGAGAATGCAGTCTACAGCCACATTATCAATGTCCCGATCGGACACAGATTTCCAGGCGTTGACACAGAAGAGATCATGACACCAGAGAAATTATTTATGATCCAGGCACATGTGATCCATGAACTGGCAGCAGAGAATGAATCCTGCATTTTCGTGGGAAGATGTGCAGATGTGGTGCTTAAGGATCACGAAAACTGCTACAGTTTCTTTATCCACAGTCCTCTAGAAGAACGGATCAAACGGATCGTAGAGACAGAACATGTGACAGAACGACAAGCGAAGAAGATGATCAAGCAAACCGATTGGGAGAGATCTTCTTATCATAATTATTATACAAAACAAAAATGGGGAGACCCCGGTAATTATGATCTCATGATCAATTCAGCAAGGACAGGAATCCAGAAAGCAGTTGAAATTATCATGGATTATGTGAAATAAAAAACGATGATATGCAATGTATACAAGGTATCAAAAGATACCTTGTATATTTTTTGGTGTGCCTTGCGGCGCACGTCACTAATGGATGAAAGTTCCTAATCCGC
>OCAQ01001146.1_pt1 | contig 9782 bp, 6 predicted proteins | sample 1538291 | NCBI WGS metagenome assembly OCAQ01 (sample SAMEA2580277, study PRJEB22360) | human gut metagenome | biome: human gut; feature: human-associated habitat; material: faeces | place: Denmark | collected 2008/2010 | reverse complement strand
ATAAAGTGTGGAAATATATATTTTTCTGTATAGTAGCAGGTTTAATACATCAGGTCGCTTTTATTTCGCTGGCGTTCATAATTGTTAAGATAAAGAAGATAAATATATCTGTATGGTGGCAGATGGTTGGCACAGCAATTGGAATGGTACTTATTAGATTTGGTGCGAAATATATTATAAAATTAATAAGTATCATACCAAGACTCAATCTGTATTTTAATCTGGAAGAACTTTTAAAATATACAAACAGGACAATTTCAACTAAATTCATATTGTTAAATATTGTGATATTCTTAATGTATTTAATAATTGAACAGACAGAAGATGGTTTTGTAGCTGATACAGACTGGAAGATTTCCAAGTGGGCACAGACATTTTATCTGTTGATATGTGCAGCAGATGGAATTGTTCCGGCAACGTATAGAACCTTGAGAGTTATTATATTTCTTCAGTATATAACAGTTCCGAATGCGATAGAGCATTGTAAAAATGAAAAACATAAATATATATATTATATATGCGTTGTGTGTATATTTGCTCTGATGTTCCTGGAACTATATTCCGCAGGTTCGGAGCAGGTGTTTCCATATGTATCAATATTCGACGTGTAGAATGGAGAATAGTTATTATATGAAAGATTTGGTAAGTATTATAGTACCTGTTTACAATGTCCAGAAATATCTTGATAAATGTATAGAGTCAATGCTGAAACAGACATATACCAATATAGAGATAGTTCTTGTTGATGATGGCTCGGATGGAAGTGCATCAATATGTGATAAATATGCAGCAGATGATGAAAGAGTTGTGGTTGTCCATAAAAAAAATGGTGGGCAGTCGGATGCAAGAAACGTCGGACTTGAGAAAAGTACAGGTGAATATATATGCTGGGTTGATGGTGACGATTGCATAGAAGAGAATATGATAGAGCTTCTGCATAAGAATCTTGTGGATAATAATGCAGATATATCTATATGTAATTATCATTCAAGATATGAAAGTGATAACAGAAAATGTAAAGACATAACTGTAAAAGATGGAATATGGACCAGAGCGGATTTCTGGAATAATTATTATAATGAGAACCAGTATTACTGTGTTGTGTTATGGAATAAGATGTTTAAAAAGAGTCTTTTTATGGATATTTATTTTCCAGTTGGAAGAATATCAGAAGATGCATGGGTTATGGGAAAGGTTGTCAGCAATGCAGAAACAATATATGCTTCAGATGCAGACTGCTATGAGTATACGATACGAAGAGGCAGCAGTATGCAGACAAGTATGGTAGTAAGCTGGTTGTCTGCAGTTGAAGCCTGCATTGAAAGAACGTCATATTTTGAAGAAGAAAAAGATTATATTAATCTCAATAAGAACATGGCTTATATAATAAGAACTATGGTGAATTCAAAGAAAAATGCCGCGTTCACAGAAGTTAGTGATTTATATAAGAAAGATAAATGTAATGTGAAAAATGTTTACAAGAAATACAGGAAATTATTAAGCAGCAAAACAAAGTTTCAGTATATGATTTTTATGGTGAGTGAGAAATTGTATGGAAGGCTGATGAAAGCATGATTGTAAACCCATTGCATAATCCCCAAACATGTTATATAATATAATGACATATGAGATTATATTGCTACGAAGAGCCAATAGGAGGATATGATGACAAGAACATACGCTGTTAAGTATAAGAGTAAATCAAAGATGTTAACAACACCTGAGCAGGTTGCCCAGACTGAGGAAGATATCAAGGCTTTAGAACTTGTTAAGGACGCAGTTATTAAGGAAGACGGACAGGTTGTTTCTGTTGAGGTTGAGAATGAGGAAGATTTCGAGAAGGTTATGGACAGAGTAGTCAACATTTTCAGAAGAATTGATGACAAGTCTGAGGTTTCATACAAGTTCGGTCTTAACCGTGAATAATTCGAAGACTATTGATTAGAGTAAGCCTGTGAAGCCGTAGACTGCGTCACAGGCTTATATTATGTGTATGCCGAAATGGGTATGAAGCATTTATGTATTATGTTTATAAAGGAGTAAAACAGTGAGTTTAGAAAGTGAAATTAAGAAAAGAAGGACATTTGCCATTATCTCTCACCCGGATGCTGGTAAGACAACATTAACAGAGAAGTTCCTGCTTTACGGAGGTGCTATTAACCTTGCAGGTTCTGTAAAGGGTAAGAAGACTGCCAAGCATGCGGTTTCTGACTGGATGGAGATTGAGAAGGAAAGAGGTATTTCGGTAACTTCTTCTGTTCTTCAGTTCAACTACGAAGGTTACTGTATTAATATTCTTGATACTCCGGGACATGAGGATTTCTCAGAGGATACCTACAGAACTCTGATGGCAGCAGATTCTGCGGTCATGGTTATTGATGCTTCTAAGGGTGTTGAGAAACAGACTATCAAGCTTTTCAAGGTATGTGTTATGAGACACATTCCTATATTTACATTTATTAATAAGATGGATAGAGAGGCTAATGATCCATTTGAGCTTCTTGATGAGATTGAAAGCGTACTTGGAATCTCTACATGCCCAATTAACTGGCCTATCGGCTGCGGTAAGGAATTCAAGGGCGTGTATGATCGTAAAGAGAAAAATGTTTCTTTATTCAAGGCAGCAATGAATGGACAGAAGGAAGTCGATACTGAGATTGTTGACGCGTCAGATGAGGCTGTTCTTAAGGACAGAATTGGTGATGCTTTCTATGACAAGCTTCAGGAAGATATTGAACTGTTAGACGGAGCAAGTGCAGAGTTTGACCAGGAAATGGTAAGTGCTGGTGACCTTACACCGGTATTCTTCGGTTCAGCACTTACTAACTTTGGTGTACAGACTTTCCTTGAGCATTTCTTATCAATGACAACTTCTCCGCTTCCAAGAAAGTCTGACCAGGGAGTTATTGATCCATTTACTGAGGATTTCTCAGCATTTGTATTCAAGATTCAGGCTAATATGAATAAAGCACACAGAGACAGAATTGCTTTTATGAGAATATGTTCCGGTAAGTTTGAAGCTGGAATGGAAGCTAACCATGTTCAGGGTGGCAAGAAGATCAGACTCAGCCAGCCACAGCAGATGATGGCAGAGGAGAGACATATTGTTGATGAGGCATACGCAGGAGATATTATCGGTGTATTTGACCCGGGAATATTCTCTATCGGTGATACTATCTGCAAATCTAACAAGAAATTTGCATTTGAGGGTATTCCTACATTTGCTCCAGAACATTTTGCAAGAGTAAGACAGATTGATACTATGAAGAGAAAGCAGTTCATTAAGGGTATCAACCAGATTGCACAGGAAGGTGCGATTCAGATATTCCAGGAGTTCAATACAGGAATGGAAGAGATTATCGTTGGAGTTGTCGGTGTCCTTCAGTTTGAAGTTCTTGAATACCGTCTTAAGAACGAGTACGGTGTTGATATCAGACTTGAGCCGCTTCCATACGAGCATATACGCTGGATAGAGAATCCTGAGGAAATTGATGTGAACAGAATTGTCGGTACATCAGATATGAAGAAGATTAAAGACCTTAAGGGCAATCCGCTTCTGGTATTTGCCAATAGCTGGTCTGTCAATATGGTACTTGAGAGAAATGAGGGCTTAAAGCTTTCAGAATTTGGAAGAAACTAGTTAATACGATACATTCAGGAGTCAGGTGATTACATGAAATCAGGATACAAATGTAGTGCAAAAAGAATAGCCGCAATTGGTGTCATGTTATGTATGCTTGTGCTGACATGTCTTACGGTTATTTCTGTACTTAATACTAAGGCGGAAGAGTCCATTGGTCAGGGCCATGTTAATTATGATGTTACAGATCTTCGTATAAGGACATCACCAGTCAGTGGTTCAGTCATTACCAAGGTGGATGGTGGCTTTAAGTTTGATATATACGAAGAGACAACTGACGATGACGGCGACACATGGTATGGCATAGGTTTTTATCTTAATGGCAGTTATGAAAGAGGCTATATATATGGTGGCTACATAACTGTTGATAAAAGAAGTGATTATGAGCCGGATGCGGATTTTGAGGAATACCTTGACTCACAAGGATTCCCGGATAGTTATAAGGATGGTTTAAGACAGCTTCATGCGCAGTATCCTAACTGGGTGTTTGTGGCGGACCATAATGGAAAAGACTGGTCTGATGTTCTGGAAAACCAGAATGTGATTGGCCGAAGCCTTACATATGGTTCAGCAAAGTCATCATGGAAATCGGTTGCTGATGGCTGCTATGACTGGGAATCAGGACAGTATACACAGCTTGATTCAGGTGGCTGGGTTCAGGCATCATCTGCACTTGTTGAATATGCACTTGATCCTAGAAACTTCCTTAATGCAGATAATATATTTATGTTTGAAAATCTTTCATTTGACAGTTCATTACAGGATGAGAGCGGCCTTGAGAGTATGGTTGATGGTACATTTATGGAAAATTCAAGCCATGACCTGAGATATGATGGAAGAAATTATACATATATAACCGGTCTGCTGCTTGCAGGACAGGAATCAGGGGTAAGCCCATATCATCTTGCTTCAAGAATATTACAGGAGCAGGGTAACAGTGGATATGGAAGCAGCATATCAGGAACACAGTCTGGCTACTACTGGGGTTATTATAATTATTACAATATAGGGGCATATGCTAGTGGAGGATTGACAGCAGTCCAGAATGGACTTAAATATGCTTCAAGAAATGATGATGAGACATTAAGACCTTGGAATACAAGAATGAAATCTATTATTGGTGGAGCAATATATCTTGGGAAAAGTTATATAAACAGAGGTCAGAATACTCTTTATTATGAAAAGTTTGATATGACTGGAAGAGGTCATCAGTATATGACCAATGTACTTGCTCCAAGAAGTGAATCAGTTAAGAGCGCACAGGGGTATAGCGACAGTAATAAGAACAATATAGCATTTATATTCAGAATACCTGTATATGAGAATATGCCTGAAAATGTATGTGAAATTCCGACAGGAGATGGCAGCCCTAATAACAGATTATCTGACTTATATGTTGAAGGCTATTCACTAACACCAACATTTAGTCTGTATACAACAGAGTATAGTCTTATAGTTGATTATGATACTTCATCTGTATATGTTGGCGGTTCGGCACTTGATTCTTCAGCAGATGTAAGCGGACTGGGATATCATGATCTTTCAGTTGGAAGTAATGATATTACAATTACTGTTACGGCAGCTAATGGCGATAATCAGGACTATACTATAACTGTTGTAAGACAGGATAAAGAACCTGATCCAAAACCGGAACCTGATCCAGAACCGGATGTTGCTTATCCAGGATTTTCAACAACATTATCAGTTGATGAAGATGAAAAATACATAAGTGGTTTAACTGTATCAGATTATGTACAAGATGTGCTTGATAAGATTGATAATTATAATGGTGCTTATTCCAAGATACTTAATAAGAATGGCAATGAGAAAGATGGATTAGTTAGTACTGGCGATATCCTTATAACATATAATTCTTCTGGCGAAGAGGTCAGCAGATATGAGATTGTTATATATGGGGATGTCAATGGCGACGGAGAGATTGATTTGTTTGATTTTGCACAGATAAAGAGATCTATATTAGGTATAGCAGACCCGTCAGGAGTATATTGGAAGGCGGCCGACTGTAACAGAGACGGAGAACTTGATTTGTTTGATTTTGCAAAGGTTAAGAGATATATTCTTGGAATAGGAAGCATTAATCAATAATTATTGTTTGAAAGGATGACTATGAATAAGATAAAAAAATTACTTGCTTTTATAGGTGTACTGGCAATGTGCATTGCATTGATTCCTGTGTATTATGCTAAGGCTGACGAGCAGGCTTCTATATCTATAAGTTCAGCAAGCGGAACAGTTGGAAGTACGATAACGGTAACGGTTATTATATCTGCATCTGATGTTATTGCAGCCTCTGTTCCAGTGTCATATGATAATTCAATTATAAAACCTGTAGGTGCAGGTGATAGTGGTGTTGTATCATTTGCACTTCTTGATGCATCAGCATATGGCTCAAATGAATCTATATCTATGCAGTTTGAAGTTATTGCAGCAGGAACAACGACGCTTAGTGTTGCAGGTGATGCAAAGATATCTGTTAATGGTGAACGTGCAACAGTCAGCAGTTCCTCATCAGGAAAGGTAACTGGTCGTGCTCCAGCCAGCTATTCCTCAGACAACACATTAAAGTCCCTGCAGATAAGTCCGGGAACGCTTTCACCAGCATTTTCACCAGACAGGACAACATACAATGCAACTGTTGATGCTGATGTTACAGAGCTTGTTGTAAGTGCTGCCGCTAATGACAGTGCTGCCAAGATAAGCATAAGCGGTAGAAGAATGGACCCGGGAAGTAATACAACAACAATTACTGTTACTGCGGAAGATGGTTCAGTTAAGAAATATATAATATATACAACAAGACTTGAGGATGGTCAGGAAGCAACAACAGAGGCTGAGTCAAAGGCAGAAGAGGTTACTGAGACATCAACCCAGACTGTTAATGACGATGGAACAGTTACAATAGATGGAAAGAAATATTCGGTTGTAAAGGATTATTCAGGAATCACAATTCCAGATGGATATCAGGAGATTGACTATGATTATAATGGTCAGAAGATAAATGCGGTTAAAGGCATAAAGACAGGTCTTATCCTTATGTATCTTGAAAGTGAAGATGGAAAAGGCGGGTTCTACATCTATGATGAGACTGCGAAAACATTTTCACCATACAATACTGTTGCTGAACCAGAGATAACATATGTTGTTCTGCCTATAACGAACTCGTTAGAGAAACCGGCTGGCTATGCTCTTACCAAGTTTACCATGAACGGTAAAGAGGTACAGGTGCTTATGGATGCCGACAGACAGTACTGCCTGTTCTACGGAGTAAGCTCACTTGGCGAGAAAGGCTGGTTCAGATACAGAGTAAGTGATGGAACTATACAGGCATATTCTGTTGTTAAGACAACAAATGCTGATACAGTTGTCAAAGCTGATAATAATAAGACATTTGGCGGTAACAGGTTCTGGCTTACAATAATTACAATACTTGGCGTGATAATCGTAGCGTTTATCATTGTCACAATTATACTGGCTGCTAAGCTTTCTAAGGTTAAGAAGGTATTTAATATGGCTTCTAAAGACGGAGTTGACCTTGATGAGTATACCGAGAAAGAGATAGAAGAGTATGATGAAGACAGTGAGGATGACGAGGACGCTGGTTTCGATGCGGATACTGGTTTTGACGAAGATGATTCACTATACAAATCTTACGGTGATGATAAATCCGGCAAGAATGATGTTGAAGAATTAAAGTTGTTTGATATTGATGACGAAGATAAGTAAATAAATGCTTAATGCCCTGATGGTTATAGAATGGATTTCTATAATATATCAGGGCATTTGTCACATAGGGTTGATTTTTTCGGACAATCGTAAGATACTTGATAACATGATAGAACATATGTTGTGATGAGGAATAAGCCATGCCGAAGAAGAAATCTTCCAATGAACCAATAGAATATATAGACAGCTGGGCTTTCGATGAAGCGAAGGAAAAGATAATCGGCAAGAGCCACAATGACAAGGGGATAGGCACTTTATCGGAAAAGACACTGCATGCAGTACTTAAAATGTATTATGAGCCTGATGAGGATAATCATGAGGTTGCAATAGACGGTTACTATGCGGATATATATAATGAGCATGGGATAATTGAGATTCAGACAAGACAGCTTAATAAGTTAAGGGATAAGCTGTCGGTATTCTTAAATGAATATCAGGTAAGAGTTGTGTACCCTATGCCTTATGAGAAGTATTTAAGCTGGATAGAGCCGGAGACTGGGGATATTACTTCAAGAAGAAAGTCTCCGAAGCGGTGTTCCATGTATGACGCGATGTTTGAGCTGTATAAGATTAAAGCATTTTTAAAAAATCCAAATCTTAAGGTTACATTGCTGCTGATTGATATAGAAGAATATAAGCTTCTTAATGGCTGGAGTTACGATAAGAAGCGCGGGAGTGTGCGCTATGACAGGATTCCGGTGGGGATAAGAAAGGTTATAGAGCTGGACTGCCCGCAGGATTATATGCAGTTTGTACCAGAAGGGCTTGAGAATGGCTTTACTTCAGCGGATTTTGCAAATGCAGCGCATATTGACAGGCAGACTGCTGCCAGCGTACTTGCAATGCTTAATTACATGGAACAGGTGAAAAGAGTCGGAAAGATAGGCAATGCCTATATATACGATATTGAAGAACATTATTGAATGGAGATAGTATGTACTCTGTAAATGGAAACTGCTTTCGAATATCTGTAAGAAATCTTGTGGAATTCATGTGTGCAGAAGGTGATATTGACAACAGGAATACCGGCAGCAATGATGTGAAAATCATGCAGGAGGGTGCAAGGATTCACAGGAAAATCCAGCACAGCATGGGCACTATGTATCATGCCGAAGTGCCTTTAAAGATTGAGATACCGCTTGTATCTGACTTAGGGATTGAGTATGTATTACAGGTTGAAGGCAGGGCTGACGGTATTATTGCAGATATTAATTATGATGAGGATGGCAATAAAGAGCCGGAGAGCGATGTAATAATTGATGAGATAAAGACTATGCAGACAGATGTTTCCCTGCTGAAAGAACCGGTCTATGTGCATAAGGCGCAGGCACTGGTGTATGGCTATATATATGCAAGCCAGAAGAAACTGCCAAAGATTGGAATTCAGATGACTTACGTTACACCAGAGCCTGAGACAATCAACAAGTTTCTGGAAGAGTACACATTTGAACGTATTGAAGAGTGGTTTAATAAGCTGATTACAGGCTTTAAGAGATGGACTGATTATACATTTGATGAAAGACTAAAAAGGACGGAATCAATAAGAGAACTTAAGTTTCCTTATGAATACAGGGAGGGACAGAAGAATCTGTGCGTGAGTGTATACAGGGCTATTGAAGATAATGCCAATCTATATATTCAGGCACCTACAGGTGTCGGAAAGACGTTGTCTACTGTGTTCCCGGCTGTGCAGGCGTTAGGACAGCAGATGGCAGACAAGATATTTTACCTGACATCCAAGACGATAACGAGAACTGTTGCAGAGGATACTTATGCTATTCTGAGGGATAGCGGGCTTCATATGAGAACTGTTACTCTTACAGCGAAGGACAAAATATGTCCACTTGATGAGCGTAACTGTAACCCTGTTGCATGTCCGTATGCCAAGGGACATTTTGACAGGATTAATGATGCTGTGTATGACATAATAACGAGCCAGATGGTTATTGTAAGGGATAATGTCATGGAATATGCCAACAGGCATAAGGTCTGCCCGTTTGAGATGTCACTTGATGTTTCGTACTGGTGTGATGGAATTATATGTGATTATAATTATGTATTTGACCCGGATGCGTCGCTTAAGCGGTATTTTGGCAATGGTGCGAAGGGTGATTATGTGTTTCTTGTGGATGAAGCACATAACCTTGTGGACAGAGCAAGAGAAATGTACAGCGCAGTGTTGAAAAAAGAAGATTTTCTTGCGGCTAAGAAGCTTGTCAAGGAGATGGACAAGCGACTTGCAGGTGCACTTGACAGATGTAACAAGCAGTTGCTTGAATATAAAAGACAGTGTGATACATTCCAGGTTGTGAGCGGTCTTGGCACATTTCCAGCCAGCCTTGAACGTGTCATGGGACTTATGCAGAAGTTCATGGAGAGACATAAGGGCGAGCCAGTG
>OCAQ01001145.1_pt1 | contig 9796 bp, 9 predicted proteins | sample 1538291 | NCBI WGS metagenome assembly OCAQ01 (sample SAMEA2580277, study PRJEB22360) | human gut metagenome | biome: human gut; feature: human-associated habitat; material: faeces | place: Denmark | collected 2008/2010 | reverse complement strand
CGCGCGCCCCGCCGTCCGGGAAATAGCGGCGAGCTACCCGCTCGCCGAAGACCACTACATGGCCGCCGCGGACGTACAGAGAACCTATGCCGCAAGCGAGAACATCGACACGCTGATCGACAAGGCGCGCGAAGACATGGAACGTGCGGCCAAATCGCTCGACTTCCTCGCCGCCGCGAAATTCCGCGACAGGATGTACGAACTGCAGAAACTCAAGGAGGAGAACCGGAAAGGCTGACACGCCCGGCCCCGCGGTTATTCGCGGACGGCGTTGCGAAAGGTGAAATACTTGGCAGCCAGATAGCTGTACACCATCGTCCCCAGCGAGGCCATCATTTGCGAAGGCGTCGCCCAAAACCCGCACAACTCGACGAAGAATTTCAGGAAGAGATAATTGACCACCACCGAGCCGGCGACGGAGAGGAGGTAGCGGAAAAGCTGCGTCCCCGTGGCAAGCGGCGAACGGCGGAAAGCCACGTGGCGGTTCAGCCAAAACCCGGTGAAAAAGGTCAGCGGAAAAACAATCAGCATCGCCGCGACATGCGGGGAAACCGCGATGAACCCGAGGTCGAGCAGCTCCTTGTCGAGCACGAAATTATAGAGCAGGAAATAGCACCCCCAGCCGAAAACCACGTTCGCGCCGCCGCAAACGGCATAACGGAACGTCTGGCGCGGCAATAACGCAGAAACAGGCCGGCGGTAGAACCAGTCGATGAAACGGATTATCAGCTCGGAAAGACGCATCAACGGGCAGTGTAAGTCCACAGCCCGGGGAAACGGTCGCTATAATTACGGATGAACAACGTACATGCCTCCGCATCGGGCGCCTCGAAAGGTGAAACCATGAATTTATTGCCGAAACGGTAGACCCCGCAGCGTACCGATGCATCCCTGGCTTCGGCATCCGCGGCGGCACGGGCCGCATTTTCCGGCGTACTGAAAACCCCCAGCACGACATACCGGTGTCCCGAAACGAGCGATGCAGGCTCCGCGGAGGCCCTTGCCGCCGGCCCCGGACGCTGTCCGGAAGGTCTGGCATCCGCACGGGTTACAGCTGCATCCGTACGGTCACCGGCGCTATCCGCCGTCCCGGCCGCCCCCGCAGCACTGCTCCCGGCAACGTCGGTTTCCGCAGCCTTCGTTCCCGCAACTGCCGTCGCAGTCCCGTCGTCCGTCACACCGGCCGTCGCGGACGAAGCGGCGGGAATCCCCGCATCCGCGGCGGGCAGGGGGCGCGCAACTTCGGCGGCCGCACCGGGTTCCGGAATATCGGAAGAATTGATGCGCAGGAATTCGGCACCGCCGAAACCCGCCGCAATCACGATCGCCGCGATGCCGACCCACAGCGCCCAGTCCAACCGGCGGGCAGGCTTGATCCGCACGGGCTCGTGTCCCTGCGGGTTCAGCAGCCTGTCGAACGCGGGTGCAAGCGTAAAATTCTTGAATTTGAGCACGCCGACGCCCTCTATGGTCAGCACGTCGCCCTCGCGCGTGCGGGAAAGCCAGCGGTCGTAAACATCCTGTGCTCCGGCAGCGTCGCAGTGCAGCGTACGCGCCAGTTCATCGGCAAGCGATACCCCCTGCTGCTGCGAAGAGAAGGATACCACGCGGCAGGGAGGAAGGACTGTACGTTTGGAAAGCCGCCTGGCACCGCGCCGCTCGACAAAGAGCGACCCTACGCCAGGCAGGAACACCCCGCTGCCGGCGGCAAGCAGGTTGCCGACAAGGCGGTTCACTTCATCGACCATCGGGTAATTGCTCATCGTTTCTTCTTTTTTGGAGTCGCTGCCGGGGCTTTCGGCACCGGAGCGGGGGAAACTTCGGGCCCGGACACACCCCGGTAAATCATGTAAATACCCAGCACGATAAACGGAATGCTCAGCCATTGCCCCATATCGAGCACCCATCCCTGTTCGAACGCCTCCTGCTCGGTCTTGATGAACTCGATGAAGAAGCGCGTCAGGAAAATCCCGAGCAGCCCGATGCCGAACAGGATGCCCGGACGGCGCCGCGCGATGTCCTTCGCATAATAGAGCCAGCAAAGGATGCCGAAGGTGATCAGGTAGCAGAGCGCCTCGTAAATCTGGGTCGGGTGTACCGCCGCGGGGGCGAACTCGTTCACCCACTTGGCCGAGCGGACGAATTCGAATCCCCACGGCAGGGTCGTGGCCATGCCGAAGATCTCCGAATTGAACAGGTTGCCCAGCCGTACGACGGCACCGCCGATGCCCACCGCGATCATGATGCGGTCGAGCGACCAGATATAGGGCAGCTTGTTCTTGCGCGAGAACAGCCAGAGGCCGATCAAGAGGCCGATGGCGGCGCCGTGGCTGGCCATGCCGCCGTCCCGGAAACCCGTGATGATCGTCCACGGCTTCGACCCTGCCTCCATCGGGTCGTAGAAGAGGCAGTGCCCCAGCCGCGCCCCGATGATCGTCGCCAGAGTGCCATATATAAAAATCGACTCGGAGACCTTCGGCGGAAGCCCCTCGCGCTTGCAGAAGTTATCGAAAAACTTGGCGCCGATCAGGATTGCCAGCGCCCACATCAATCCGTAATAGCGGATGTCGAGCGACCCGATGGAGAAGAACACCGGATCGAAATTCCAAACGATGCTTAACGGTCGTATCATTTATTCAGTTCTTGCAGGTTGACTTTTTTGAGCGTAAACGAGAAGGTACTCCCCACGCCCGGTTCGCTGCGCACGCTGATGCGTTCGCCGTGCGCTTCGATGATATGCTTCACAATCGCCAGGCCGAGCCCCGTACCGCCCTGCTCGCGCGAGCGCCCCTTGTCGGTACGATAGAATCGCTCGAAGACGCGGGGCAAATCCTCCTTACTGATTCCCAATCCGTTATCCTCCACCTCGACAAGTATTTTGTCGAGCATGTCGCGAAAATGGACGCGCGTCAAACCGCCCTCCTTCCCGTAGCGGATCGAGTTGATGACGAGGTTCACGATGACCTGACCGATGTAATGTTTGTCGGCCAGCACCCAAAACGGCGAGGGAAGGTTGTCGGCGCCCTTGATCGAAATCCGGATGCCTTTTTTGTCGGCCTCCATCTCGGCCTGCTCGGCGATCTCCTTCGTCAGCGCCACGATGTCGAACTTCTCCATTTCGAGGCGGTTCATGTTGCTCTCCAGCTTGGAGATGGTATCCAGGTCGTTGACGATATTGATCAGGCGGTCGATGCTCTTCTCGGCCCGCTCGAGGTATTTGCGGTTGATGAGCTCGTCCTCCAGGCCTCCGTCGAGCAGTGTCGAGATATACCCCTGGATATTGAAGATCGGGGTTTTGAGCTCGTGCGCCACGTTGCCCAGGTACTGTTTGCGGAACTGCTCAGTCTCCTTGAGGCGGGCGATCTCCTTGTCGTTCGTATCCGCCCACGCCGTGAGTTCCTCGCCGATATTCTCGACGTGCTTGTCCTTCAGCTCGGAGAAAATCTCGTGCGTATGCACGTCGCGCGAAAGCACGATGGAATAGATCGGTTTGAGCTTGTAAGCCACATACTTGCGGATGATGAACAGCGCCACGAGCGCCACGACGACAAAGACGGCGCCGCAGACGCACAGCGTCACCCACCACACCGCATCGAGCAGCGTCATCGTCCCGGCCACAATGGCCGTTGCGAGGAGCGCGATCCACAGCGATGCGCCCTCTTTGGTTTTGATGTATACCATAAGGCTTACTTCGTATAATTTTGCATGAGACGGGCGATGTACTTGCCCACGATGTCGAATTCGAGGTTCACGACCGAACCCACGCCGATGCGGCAGAAGTTCGTATGCTCGAACGTATAGGGAATGATCGCCACGCGGAACGACGACTCCTTCGAGTCGCAGACCGTCAGGCTCACGCCATTGACCGTCACCGACCCTTTCTCCACGGTACAGAGCCCACCGCCCTGCGGTTCGTAGGCGAACGTATAGTACCAGCTGCCGTCGGCGTCCTCGCGGGCCGTGCATACGGCCGTCTGGTCGACATGCCCCTGGACGATATGCCCGTCGAGCAGCGCATCGGGTTTCATCGAGCGTTCGAGGTTCACCAGATCGCCCACAGCCAGCAGGCCGAGGTTGCTCCTGTCGAGCGTCTCCTTCATCGCCGTGACCGTATACGTATCATCGCGGATGTCCACAACTGTCAAACATACGCCGTTATGTGCTATACTCTGGTCGATTTTCAACTCGCGGCAAAAGTCCGCGCGCAGCGTAAAATCCTTATTCTGACGGTCGGTACGGATGTCCACGACCTCCGCCATGCGTTCCACGATCCCTGAAAACATATTCTCAACTGTTTATTATCAATTTGCCTTTAACTTTATACACCGAGCTTATATCACTGACATTCAGAATTATGTCGTCATAATTTTCCCGATCGCCGGCCACCAGGCGGAGTTTGTCCTCCCCGTCGGCGAGCCGAACTATCCGCAAAGTTACAATTTTTCGGCTGACAATCACATATTCCCCCCCGGGAATAATTGCATCCCGGTCGACGGCCTTCAGCAAGACCACCGCACCCGGCGGCAAGGCGTCCCCCATGGCACGTCCCATGTAACACATGGCAAGGTCGCACTCACCCGCCTGCGGGATGACCAGGCTGCTCTCAGCCTCGAGGTGGGTGACGTGCGCGATGGCCTGTTCGACATCCACATTATAAAAAGGTATCTGGGCGCCGCGCAGTTTCCCGTCCGCGAACATCTGCCCCTCCCCCGTCAGCAGCCACAATTTATCCACCTGCGGGAATTTGGAGACGATGCGGTCGGCCACGTCGAGCGAAATGCCGTTGTTACCGCGTTTAATCTGGTAGAGGTTTTCGCCGCGTGCAAGCCCGATATGGCGGGCGAAGTAGTTGGTTGACATGTTCGCCCATTTGATTACGGCTTCGATCCTCTGCCAATTATTCTGCTTTTCTCGCATTTTATTAGTAAAAATTAAAAAAAATTTGCATCTTTGCACTCCCGGTCCCGTAGTTCAATGGATAGAATATAAGATTCCGGTTCTTACGATATGGGTTCGATTCCCGTCGGGACTACAAAGGCACAAGTGCACAGATTGCTGCACTTGTGCTTTTTTGTTAGCGTCAATTCACAATCTTTTATTCAACAAAAATAAGAACAAATTTTCATTAGTCAATAAAAAATAGCATAATTAAGCCACAAAATAACACATTCGGACAGATCACAAAAAAGTCCGTATCGCTTCGGGTACGGACTTCTCCAAGTCGTATTTCACGTCCCAGGGACGTGCAAACAGGATATATCAGTTGAATGTCAGAATGAAAGGCGCACTCCGAGACGGAGGGTCAGCGACAGGGAAGAATCGGTGCGCGATGTACGCAGGGTGGTTTCCGTAAAGTAGTGCGAAACCTCGGGCTCAAAGTAAAGCCCGACATAATTGCCGAGGCGGTACTGTGCCCCGACGGCCCCGGCCACCGACCACTGTACTTTGGGTTCGTCGACGGATTTGGAGCCGAACTTGGCGGACACGCATTTCTCGAGCATACCGCCTGCGCCCACGTACATCGAGAAACGCCCGGTTTCGAGGAACTGCCAGTTCAGGCGCAGGGGAACCCCGATGAAGTGAAGCTTTTGGCTGATATCCTCGCCGCCGGACTGCATGCTCACGTCCGACCATAACAACGTATAGTTCACACCGCTTTCGAGCGACAACCCGTACGCGAACTCCTTGCGCACCGAAAGGCCGAAGCTGAGCGGCTGATGGTGGCGGAACGAATAATCCTCGTAATTGTATTTCAATTGCGCCATCGTGCCGTTGGTACCGCCTACAAATATGTCGGACATCACCAGATTGGGGCCGACACCGCCCGACGCCCCCGATGATCCGGTCACACCGCCTGCGGCGAAGAGCGAAACCGAAGTCTTGCGCCGGGGACGCCTGTATTCCTGCACGCCATCGGCCAGGTAATCGTACGTGCCCGGGTATTTGCGGGGCTGAACGGCCTGCCCGGCAGCCTCTTCTCCCGGGTTCCCGTCCGTGGCGGACGCCTGCCCGGCGACTGCCGCACGCACGGCCGGCCGCGTGCCGTCCGGCCCCAATCCCCCGGCGGCGCCAGCCGCGGCGGAGGCCTTTCCGGAAGCCTCGCTCCCTGCCACCGCATTTTCCGCAACCGAATTACCGGTGTCGGCGTTTGCAGCAACCGCCTCCCCGGCGGGCGCAGCTCCGGACGTCAAAGCCGCTGCACGGCCGTCCTCGAAGCCCCGCATATCGGCGGCGGCAAGGGCATCCCGTCCCGGTGCAATCCCGGGAGCCGTCCCGGCAGCGCCGCAGCCCGCACGGCCTCTTCGGTCGGAACGGCTGCGCGGAGCGTCCCCGCGAGCGTCCCTTCACCGTCTCCCGCCGGTGTCCCATCGACCTGCGCCATGTCCGCAGCAGAGCTGCCGCTGTCCGTCGCCGTTGCAATAACAAACCCTTTATCCCCTAAATCCCGGTTTTCATGCAGCAGGTATCCCCCACCACCCAGGAAAATCAGCACAGCGGCGGCAGCGGCAGCAATCCGCGGCCAATGGCTACGCAACACGGAGATACGCGGGTGAGGCCCGAGCTCGCGCTCCAGCCGCGCCCAGCCGTCGGCCGGAGGTGTCACCTCGGTGCCCCGGAGCGCACTCCGCATTACGTCTGTCCAGTCTTTATTTTGTTTCATAATTTAATGTGTCTCCATATAGGCCCCTATTCTGCGGGCCAGCAGTGCCCGCGCGCGGAATAACTGCGACGAGGAACTTTTTTCGTTGATCCCCAGCATCTGCGCGATGTCGCGGTGCGAATAGCCTTCGATGCAGTAGAGGTTGAACACCGTACGGTAACCGTCAGGCAATTCGCTGACGAACCCCATCAGCACGTCGCGCGGAATACGCGCCACTTCCGACGGGTCGGGCTCCGGGATGTCGGGCAACTGCCTTCCGTCGTCGAGCACCGTCATGCTCAGTTTGTTCCGGCTGCGGAGCCATTCGAGCGCCACGTTCACCGTGATCCGTTCCATCCAGGCACGCAGGGAACCGGGGCCGCGGTAGGAAAAACGGTCGAAAGCACCGTAAATCTTCAGGAACGCATCGTGCATCAGGTCTTCGGCGGTAGACCGGTCGCCCGAATAGCGGAGGCAGACGGCCAACAGACGGCCTGCATAACGGTCATACAGCTCACGACGGGCCGCATTATCCCCTTTTCTGCACCCCTCGGCCAGTATCTGCTCCTCCATTCCCATATTTGCGTTCATCTTATAAACGGTGTAGCCATCAAAAGACTGCACGGCACCCGAAAATTTTTATGCCCATGCAGTATTCCGCCCCGCCCTGCATTTAATTAGTGAAGATAACGCAAAAATAATTATAAATATGAAAAGATTCGGATTATTTCTTCTCGTGACCATGGCTGCGGCCATTTTCACCTCCTGCAACGATTCGGACGGGGACTACCCCAGGCTTTCGGCTTTCGCTTCGGTAAAGCCGCTCGAAAATAACGATTTCTATGTCGTTCTCGACGATGGCAAGACGGTGTACCCGGGCGACAAAAGCCGCATAGGCAGCTATAAGGCCGAGGAAGACCAGCGCGTCGTCATATATTTCAACCTGCTGAATAACAAAGTGGAAGGATACGATTACAACATGGCGCTCTATTACATACAGGACATCTACTCGGGCGGCACGAAAGTCGTGACCACCCAAGAGGAACTCGACGCGCTGGAAGACGACAAAACCAGCTTCAAGGAGGCATTCCTCAACAGCAATTACCTCAATGTCTGGGTCGGGTTCAATGCCTGTGACCTCACGAAACACACCTTCCTGCTGGTACGCAACAACGTGACGGAGATCGCTCCTGAATACACGGAAGAGGGGTACCTGAACCTCGAACTGCGCCGCGACGCCCACGGCGACGAAGGCGGATACAACTACGACCGTTATGTCTCGTTCAAGCTGGATTCCTTCAAGGAGGATCTCGAAGGCAAGAAAGGTATCATCCTGCGTGTGAACACCCGCATGAACGGGGTGAAATACATAAAGATCGGGCTGCCGCGTGAGCAATAGCCGGAGCTTCCGGCAGCGACCCCGGCCCGCATATCCTGCGGGCCGGATTTTTTTTCGCCCCGCCGCGGCAAAGTAGCACAAAATCGTTATCTTTGCAACATGTCAATCGTACGCAACACAGAGAGCGATCTCGAATTCGAAAACAAGATACGTCCGCAGGAGTTGGAAACCTTCTCCGGGCAGGACAAGATCGTCGACAACCTCCATATTTTCATCAAGGCGGCGCTCATGCGCGGCGATTCGCTCGACCACGTACTGCTGCACGGCCCCCCGGGACTGGGCAAGACGACCCTTGCCAACATCATCGCCAACGAAATGCACGCGCAGCTGCGCGTCACATCGGGTCCCGTGCTGGACAAGCCGGGCGACCTGGCCGGACTGCTGACCAACCTCAACCCCGGCGACGTGCTTTTCATCGACGAGATACACCGCCTGAGCCCGATCGTCGAGGAGTACCTCTACTCGGCGATGGAGGACTACAAGATCGACATCGTACTCGACAAAGGCCCTTCGGCACGTTCGATCCAGATCGAGCTGGCGCCTTTCACGCTGATCGGCGCCACGACCCGCAGCGGGCTGCTCACATCGCCCCTGCGCGCACGCTTTGGCATCCAGTGCCATCTGGAATATTACGACGCCCCGGTACTGGCCGGCATCGTCAGGCGTTCGGCACGCATCCTCGACGTCTCGATCGACGACGATGCGGCGCACGAGGTGGCCCTGCGCTCGCGCGGCACGCCCCGCATCGCCAACGCCCTGCTGCGCCGCGTGCGCGACTTCGCAATGGTCAAGGGCGAAGGGCACATCGATCTGGGAATCACCAGAATCGGGCTTTCGGCGCTCAACATCGACTCGCGCGGCCTCGACCAGATGGACAACAAGATACTCGGCACCATCATCGAAAAGTTCGGCGGGGGCCCCGTCGGGCTGAATACCATCGCCACGGCCGTCGGCGAAGACGCCGGCACAATCGAGGAGGTCTACGAACCGTTCCTCATCAAGGAAGGGTTCCTCAAACGCACGCCCCGGGGGCGTGAAGCCACCGAACTGGCCTACCGGCACTTGGGGGTCACCCCCCCCGGCAAACCCGAAACCCTGCTGTTTTGAGGCATCCGCCCGAACCGGCCGGCAGCCGTCACCGCCGCACTCCCCGATTCCGAACCAGACATTTTTAAAATATGACCCGCATTCGTCCATACCTGCTCACGTGCTGTTGCACCGCATCACTGTTACTGGCTTCTGGCAGAGCCACGCAACTCAGGGCGGAGACGCCCGGGGCGGAACCCGCGGTACAGGAAGCGCCTTGCGCTGCATTGGGCGGCCCGTTCGCCGCCGTACCCGGGGAAACGGCACCATCGGCCGGGAAGCAGGTCGCGCAGCGGGGCAGAGCGCAGTCCCTCCGGGCGCAGCACCTGGCCCCGCGCAACCGCTCGCAGCACACGTTCTTTGCCAACGCGGCGTATACGGCTGTCATCTCGACGCTTTACCTGGCCGAAAGCTCCTCCGGCTCGCTGAACGAAGGCTACGACATCAGTGCCGGGTACAACTGGACGTCGCGCCGGGGCTTCGGCGCCGGAATCGTCTACTCGGGCGGATTCCTCGCGGCCGAACGCAACGGGATCCGGCGCACGAGCCGCATCCACTACATCGCGCCGGAGTTCGTCGCCCGGCAGCGGGCAGGGCGCAGATGGCTCTTCCGGGAAAGCGCGGGCATCGGCTACGGCCGCGCCACCCCCCCGTCCCGGGGATTGCGCCCT
>OCAQ01001142.1_pt1 | contig 9855 bp, 10 predicted proteins | sample 1538291 | NCBI WGS metagenome assembly OCAQ01 (sample SAMEA2580277, study PRJEB22360) | human gut metagenome | biome: human gut; feature: human-associated habitat; material: faeces | place: Denmark | collected 2008/2010 | reverse complement strand
ATGATGATCGAGAGTACTTCCCTGCTCCCAAACCAGAGCCTGCCAGATTCCCGAGCCAGCAGGTCACCCACACTGTCACAGAATCCTGAAATGTCACTTTCTTCTGAAACATCCCAACAGCCATCACAAAATTACTTCCTGTAAAGAGCTCTGCTCCTGCCATCAAAACCAGACTGAGGGCAACGCCAAAGCAGCCTCCCATAATAAACTTCACACCCGGCACGCCGCCTTCTTTTAACATTCCACCTGCTGTAAATGCCAGAAGAACGCCAAATCCAACAAACATTCCCGCCAGCATTGCTGAGACGAAGTATGCCCCTGTCTGCTGCCGCAGGAACTGGATTTTCTTTTTGGCTGCATTTCCTGCCATGTCAATTTCTTCACGAAACATCTTGATTTCCTCCTCAGTTTCTCATCATTCAAGTATTCTTGAACATCCCGCATTTTGTCACATTTTGCAGGACACCAACCAGAATATAATATCTGTTTTGTGAGTCAGAATCAAGTATTTTCTTTCGTACAAGAGTGATTTTAGATAAATTTTTGACGAATTACTGTCTGCACCAGCTCGGCATTCGTTCTTGTCCGCGAGAACATATTCAGCAGATTGTCCACTGCTTCATCTGCTTTCATGCCATTCATTGCCTTTCGGATGATATAAACTGCATCCTGCTCTTCTTTATTAAGCAGCAGATCTTCTCTTCTGGTTCCGGATTTCGGAATATCGATCGCCGGGAACACTCTCTTCTCCTGAAGTTTTCGATCCAGCACCAGCTCCATGTTACCGGTTCCCTTAAATTCTTCATAAACAACATCATCCATCTTGCTTCCCGTTTCCACAAGTGCTGTTGCCAGGATCGTAAGACTTCCGCCCTCACGCATATTTCTTGCCGCACCGAAAAACCGCTTCGGCATATGCAGTGCAGCCGGATCAAGACCACCGGACAAGGTTCTTCCTGACGGCGGCACAGTCAGATTGTACGCTCTTGCCAGACGGGTGATACTGTCTAACAGGATCATAACGTCTTTTCCATGCTCTACCAGACGCTTCGCACGCTCGATCACCATCTCGGATACCCTCTTGTGATGTTCCGGCAGCTCGTCAAATGTAGAGTAGATTACTTCCACATTTGGTCCCGCGATTGCTTCCCTGATATCGGTTACCTCCTCCGGACGCTCATCGATCAGAAGAATCAGAAGATGCATGTCCGGCTCTCTTTTCTGAACAGAGAGTGCCACTTCTTTGAGAAGGGTTGTCTTACCGGCTTTCGGAGGTGATACGATCATTCCTCTCTGCCCTTTTCCGATCGGAGAGAGCAAATCTACGATCCGCATTGCAGTCGTTGCTCCGGGTGTTTCCAGAGAAATCCTCTGATTCGGGAAAATCGGAGTCAGATCTTCAAAATTATGGCGCTTTACTGCTTCTGCCGGACGCAGCCCATTGATGGTCGATACGTACAAAAGTGCACTGAATTTTTCAGACTGTGTTTTAATCCTTGTATTTCCTGTGATGATATCTCCTGTCTTCAAATTGAAGCGCCGGATCTGAGATGGTGACACATATACATCATTTTCACCCGGAAGATAGTTTTCACACCGGATAAACCCATACCCGTCCGGAAGTACCTCTAAAATTCCGTTTGCAGTACGCCCGCTGTCAAGCTGTTCGATATCCGTTCCCTCTTTTTTCTCTTTCACTTCTTCTTTTGCCTGTGCGTTGGCCTCTTCCTGTTTCTCTTTATCATCCTGCGCCAGCATTGCTTCGATCAGATCTCCTTTTTTTAAAGTGGAAATTCCTTTCATTTTTCTTGCCTTTGCCAATTCCCGCAATGTAGCGAGCGGTAACGATTCATATTTTTCTCTTGTCATAATTACCTGCCTTTCTCAAAATTCACTTTTCATTTATTCATTTTACTTTCAATCTCTTGGGGATCTTTGTCTGAACTGACTTAACTTGAACAATTTTGTAAAGTTTGTTTTTTTATTATAGCGCATCTTTTCCAAAAAAGAAAGTTTTTTTTGAAATCTTGCACCGTTTCCTTAACAGTGTTATGATTATGGAAGAATGTGTTCTGCACAGGAAATCTAAGAATCAGCGAGGTAAAAACTATGACAAACAGCGAAAAAGCATTACAGATGCACGAACAGTGGAACGGAAAACTGGAAACTGCAGCCAAAGCACATGTCAATTCCAGAGAAGATCTGGCAATTGCTTACACACCGGGTGTAGCCGAACCTTGTAAGGTGATCGCAAAAGATCCCGAAGCTGCTTACAAATATACAATCAAATCCAACACCGTAGCCGTAGTTTCTGACGGAAGTGCGGTTCTGGGACTTGGCAATATCGGAGCACTGGCAGCCATGCCTGTTATGGAAGGAAAAGCAGTTCTTTTCAAAGAATTCGGCGGTGTCAATGCCGTTCCGGTCTGCCTTGACACGCAGGATACAGAAGAGATTATCAAAACCGTTGTCAACATTGCACCTGCATTTGGCGGAATCAATCTGGAAGATATTTCTGCACCGCGTTGTTTTGAGATCGAAGAACGCTTAAAAGAGCTTCTGGACATCCCTGTCTTTCATGATGACCAGCACGGAACTGCCATTGTTGTCCTTGCCGGTATCATCAATGCTCTCAAAGTAACCGGAAAGAAGAAAGAAGACTGCCGCGTTGTCGTAAACGGTGCAGGTTCTGCCGGAGTTGCCATCACAAAACTGCTTCTGACCTACGGATTTGAACATATTACAATGTGTGATATCAACGGAATCATCAGCAGCGCATCACCGAACCTGAACTGGATGCAGAAAAAGATGACAGAAGTGACAAACCTGGAAAACAAAACCGGTTCTCTGGCAGATGCCATGTGTGGAGCTGACATTTTCGTCGGTGTCTCTGCTCCTGGTATCGTCACAAAAGAGATGGTCGCATCCATGAATTCCGACGCCATACTCTTTGCCATGGCAAATCCGGTGCCGGAGATCATGCCGGATCTTGCAAAAGAAGCGGGTGCACGCGTTGTTGGAACCGGACGCTCTGATTTTCCAAATCAGGTCAATAACGTTGTCGCTTTCCCGGGAATTTTCAAAGGGGCGCTGGAAGGGCGCGCCACACAGATCACGGAAGAGATGAAACTTGCTACAGCCAATGCCATTGCAAGTCTTGTTTCTGATGAAGAACTCAATGAAAACAATATTCTCCCGGAAGCATTTGATTCCCGTGTTGCCGACGTAGTCAGCAAAGCGGTAAAGGAACTGATCTGATCATGCGCTGGGGTGAAAAAAGATACCACTCTCTGGATTATGAATTAAAACAGATGTTCAAAGAAAAAGTTTACAAAATCGCCTTAAACGGCGGAATGACCTGTCCAAATCGTGACGGTCATGTGGGAACAGGGGGCTGCATCTTCTGCAGTTCCCAGGGGTCAGGTGATTTTGCCGGCTCTGCCAGACTTTCCATCGCCGAACAGATAAAACAGGGAAAAGCAGATATTTCTTCCAAACGTCCGGTGCACTCTTATATTGCCTATTTTCAGGCATTTACGAACACTTATGCGCCGGTGGAAACACTTCGCGCCCTTTATATGGAAGCCATTGCTGATCCGGAGGTGAAGATTCTCTCCATTGCCACCAGACCGGATTGTCTGGGAGCAGATGTCCTCGCACTGCTCGATGAGATCAACCACATCAAACCTGTCTGGGTAGAGCTGGGATTGCAGACCATCCATCCCGAAACCAGCGCCTACATCCGGCGCGGATATGAGCTTTCAGTATTTGAACAGGCAGTAAAAGAACTTCGTGCCATCGGCATCACGGTAATTGTTCATACGATTCTATATCTGCCGGGTGAAACGAAAGACGATATGCTGGATACGATCCACTATCTCAATCATATGGATATTCAGGGGATCAAACTGCAGCTGCTTCATGTCTTAACCCACACAGACCTTGCAGCCGACTATGAAAAACACCCCTTTTATATTCCCGATATGCAGGATTATATTCAGTTTCTCGGTACCTGCATCGCACAGTTGAACCCCGAAATCGTGATTCATCGCCTGACCGGAGACGGGGCAAAAGACCTTTTGATCGCCCCTCTTTGGACAAGCAATAAAAGAACCGTATTAAATCAGCTTCACAGCCACCTGAAAGAACAGGATATCTGGCAGGGAAAGGAGTACTATGTCTGAAACTTATACACTGTATAAACTGATCGTATTGTACATGCTGGATAAAGTGGATTTTCCATTGACAACTTCACAGATTTCCGAATTTATTCTGGAAAAAGAATACACAACTTATTTTAAGCTTCAGGAAACACTCGCTGAAATGGAACATTCCGGACTGCTCCGCGTGGAAACGACACACAACCGTACTCTGTATCATCTGACAGACAACGGTCTGGACACCATCCAATACTTTAAAAACAAGATTTCCCCTGCCATTCAGCGGGATATTGATGAATTTCTCAAAGAAAAGAAGTATGATCTGAAAGAAGAGGTTTCTGTCAAGTCCGACTACTATCTGAACACCAACCATGAATATGAGGTCTGCTGTCAGATTGTAGAAAACGGCTTCAGCCTGATCGATCTGAAACTCACGGTTCCTACCGAATCAGAAGCTGAAGCCATTGCCGGAAACTGGGCTTCCCAGAGCCAGGATATCTATACCCTACTGCTTGCGAAGCTTTTGTAAATGCTCTTTGATTTGTTTTTCATAGCCAAGATCGCCGGGTTCGTAGAACCTGGCGTTTTTGATTTCATCCGGAAGATACTGCTGTTCTACATAATGATTCGGATAGTCATGTGCATATTTATATCCGATCCCATGTCCCAGATTTTTAGAACCCTTGTAATGTGCATCCTGCAGATGTGACGGAACCGTGGTCTTATATTGCCGTACATTTTCATTTGCCGCAAAAATCGCATTGACCGCCGAATTACTTTTTGGCGCAGTCGCCACATACAGTACTGCTTGCGATAAAATAATCTGTGCCTCCGGCATCCCGATCCGCTCCACTGCCTGTGCTGCGGAGACAGCCACCGTGAGCGCCATAGGATCTGCATTTCCCACATCCTCTGCTGCACAGATCATGATCCTGCGGGCAATAAATTTGATATCTTCTCCTGCATACAGCATTTTTGCCAGATAATACACTGCAGCATCGGGATCAGATCCCCGCATACTTTTGATAAATGCGGAAATCGTATCATAATGATTGTCTCCGCCCTTATCATAGCGCACAACCCGCTTTTGAATACATTCTGACGCCACATCCAGCGTAATATGAATCTTGCCGTCCTCACTGCGCTCTGTCGTCAAAACACCAAGCTCAATGGCATTGAGCGCACTTCTTGCATCTCCGCCGGATACATCTGCCAGAAACTCCAGCGCATCCTCGTCGATTTCTGCATGAAAACTTCCCATTCCCTTATTCTCATCATAAACCGCACGTTTCAACAGAGTGCGAATATCTTCTTTCTCCAGAGATTTTAATTCAAATACACTGGATCGGGAAATCAACGCACCATTGACTTCAAAATACGGATTTTCCGTTGTTGCTCCGATCAAGGTAATGGTACCGTCCTCCACGAATGGAAGCAGATAGTCCTGCTGTCCCTTGTTAAATCTGTGGATCTCGTCAATAAACAGGATCGTTTTTTTGCGATACATTCCGAGCAGTTCTTTCGCTTCATTTACCACCTGCTCCATATCTTTTTTTCCTGCTACTGTAGCATTGATCTGCTTGAACTCCGCACTGGTCGTATGTGCAATCACCTTTGCAAGAGTCGTCTTTCCTGTTCCCGGAGGTCCGTAAAAAATGATCGATCCCAGCTTATCCGCCTTGATCGCACGATACAAAAGCTTGTCTTTCCCTATGATATGCTGCTGTCCTACCACTTCTTCCAGCGTCTGCGGACGCATTCTGGATGCCAGGGGAGATTCCTGTTCCTGTGTTTTTTCTCTCATATAATCAAATAAATCCATACTCTTCCTCCTGCCGGCTTCTGTATATTTCAGACACCGCTGATCTCGCGGATGACCTCTCCTGCAATCAAAAGCCCTGCCACCGGCGGTACAAAGGAAATGCTGCCCGGAAGTATACGGCGGGCTCCTTTGTCCTCTCCGGTCTCACGTCCGGACGTATCGACTGGTTTTTCCGGTGAATACAATACTTTCAGATGCCGGATCCCTCTTGCTTTCAGTTCCCGCCGCATCACTTTGCAGAGCGGACACATACTGGTCTTTGACAGGTCTGTGATTTCAAACAGTTCCGGATGCAGCTTGTTGCCGGTTCCCATACTGCTGATCAGTGGGATCTCCCTTCTCTGCGCCAGTTCCGCGATCGCCAGCTTTGCCGTTACCGTATCGATGGCATCAATGATATAATCCGGAGTTTCTTCAAACAATTCTTCCACATTATCCGGCAGTACAAAGGTCTCATAGGTCTTTACAACAATCTCCGGATTGATATCCCGGATCCGCTCCCGCATCACTTCCGTCTTCATCCGTCCGATGGTACTGTGATATGCGATCGACTGCCGGTTGATGTTCGTCAGAGAAACCTTGTCATTATCGATCAGGATCAGCCTGCCCACACCGCTTCTTGCAAGTGCTTCGATACAATGAGAGCCTACGCCGCCGACACCAAATACCATGACAGTCGCCTGCTTAAGTCTCCCCAGCCCTTCTTCTCCGATCAAAAGTTCTGTTCTGGAATATTCATTCATCTTATATATCTCCTCTATTTCTAAGGCAGAAGCAATCTGTCTGCCGTCACAAATTCAAATCCTTTTTCTTTCAGTCTGTCTATGATCTGCAAGGCCGCCTCCACAGAGGTTCCGTAACAGTCATGTAACAGAATCATATCATTTTCTTTTGCCTGCGTCACTACTTTGCTGACAATTTTCTCTGTATCTTTTACAGACCAGTCCAGCGGATCCACTGTCCACATAACCGGGATCATGGAAATTTTTGCGGAAAGTCCCTTTGGAAATTCTCCAAAAGGAGGTCTTACATATTCTACCGGATTTCCCGTGATCTTCTCGATCAGACGGTTCGTCTCCTCCAGCTCTTTGAGCGCTTCCTCTTCTTTGATCTTCGTCAGCTGAACATGATGATACGTGTGATTTCCAATCAGATGTCCGTCTCTTGCCATCTGCCTCACCAGCAGAGCATTGTCGCCTTTTTCAATATTCTCTCCGATCAGGAAAAACGTAGCATGCACATCCCGCTCTCTCAGCCCGTCCAGAAGTTTCTCTGTATACGCTGCACTCGGTCCGTCATCAAAAGTCAGTGCGATCTTTGGTCTGATTTCTTCTGTCTGCTCCACATCCGCACTCACAGACTGTACTTCCCTCTCTGCCGGAATATCCACAAACGGCTGAATCCCCAGCAACAAAAAAACATAGGTAACTGTCAGCACTCTCCCCATCCATTTCCAACGCAATTGACTCACAATCCTTTTTTCTCGTTATTGCCAGTATATGCGGCTTTTCCTGAATTTATGGCATGTGATGCTTCCGGTACTGGGACGGACTCATCTGCATCTTCTTTTTGAATGCCTTGGAAAAATACAGATTATCTTCAAATCCTACCGAATACGCAATGGATGCAACGGAAAGCCCGGTCTCCCTGAGAAGATGGCACGCCTGACGGATTCGATATTCCGTCAGATATTCTTTTGGGGACTGCTTCTGATATGCTTGAAATGCACGAAAGAGATAGCTTCTGCTGATTCCCGTATAATCCGCTACATCCTCCACTGTGATCGGATAGGAGTAACTGGATGCAATATAATCCTTTGCACGCTCCACATAAACCTGCCGGAGGTCATCTTTTTTCTCTTCTTTTTCCGCATAGTGAATAAACACGGACAGCATGGTATAAAGAGCTCCTGTCATAGCTGCTGCCGCTTCATATGTCGTTCCTCTCACCTGATAGATCTGCTCCAGCTGCCGCCAGATCAAATCTCCCGGAATCTTATCCCTTCCGATCACCGGCCGTTTTCTCGCAAAATCAGTTGCCCGTACCATCACAGCCGCATCGGTTCCCATAAATCCTGCCCATGCGTACTCCCACGGATCATCCGGATCTGCATAATACTTGACCTCTGTATCCGGATACAGAATAAAACTGTCTCCCTCTCCCAGATGATATACTTTTTTATCTGCCACATAGGTCCCCTTTCCCGAAATAATATGGTGGATACAATAATGATCCCGGATTCCCGGTCCCCACTGCTGCTCCGGTCCGCACTGCTGATATCCCACATTATAAACGGAAAGAGAACTCAGAAGATTATCTCCTACTTTATAGGAGTATTTGTATGTCTGTTCCACGCTCTTCTTTCCTTTCCCCAAATCTGTTCTTCGCCTCTATTATACAACATAATTCCATATATATGCACGTATTTTTTATAGACTTTTTTCAGTCTGATTTTTATAATAAACTTGTAAAAATACTCAGTCTCTATGGAAAGTGAGGAATCAACATCATGAAAGAACGTTTGATGAAAAAATTTGAAGAACTTTTCGGCAGCACAGAAGATGCCGGTTTTTATTTCTCTCCGGGACGCGTGAATCTGATCGGAGAACACACAGATTACAATGGAGGACACGTATTTCCATGTGCGCTGACACTTGGTACATACGGAATCGCCAAAAAGCGCAGTGACCGTATAAGCCGGAATACAACTGGGCAAACTATCCGCTTGGAGTTCTCTGGGCATTAAAAGAAAAAGGATACTCTGTAGACTGTGGAATGGATCTTGTGATCTACGGAAATATTCCGAACGGTTCCGGTTTGTCCTCTTCCGCATCCCTGGAAGTTCTGACCGGAGTAATCGCAAAAGATCTCTGCGGATTTGATGCCTTAAGCATGACCGACATCGCACTGATCGGACAGTACTCTGAGAACAACTTCAACGGATGCAACTGCGGAATCATGGATCAGTTTGCAGTTGCCATGGGCAAAAAAGACTGCGCGATCTTTTTGGATACCGGCACACTCTCCTATGAGTATGCACCGGTAGAACTGGAAGACGCCAAGATCATCATCACAAACAGTAAAGTAAAACACAGTCTTGTTGACTCTCAGTACAACCAGAGACGTCAGGAATGCAGCCATGCGCTCTCTCTTCTTCAGGAAGAACTGGATATCAACGCTCTTGGTGATCTGGACATCGATACCTTTGAAAAATTCAAAGAAGTGATCACAGATCCTGTAGAGCAGAAACGTGCGAAACACGCAGTTTATGAAAACCAGCGTACCATCGAAGCGGTATCTGCATTAAAAGCAGGCAACATCGAGCGTTTCGGCGAACTGATGAATCAGTCCCACATCTCTTTAAGAGATGATTACGCAGTATCCTGTGAAGAGATCGATATCCTGGTGGATCTATATCCTGGTCGATCTTGCATGGCAGATTCCGGGTGTTGTAGGTTCCCGTATCACAGGGGGCGGATTCGGCGGATGTACCGTAAGTATCGTAAAAAATGACGCTGTCGATACTTTCATCAATACTATCGGACCTGCATATAAAGAAAAGGTCGGACACGAAGCCGAATTCTACACCGTTGATATCGGAAGCGGTGCACAGAAACTGGAGACTCTCTAAGAAAGAAGGAATTTATCCATGTTATATGAATCTATCAAAAAACTGGTACAGTACGGGATTGATACCGGACTGACTCCGGAATGTGAACGTATTTACACTATAAACTTACTTTTGGATGTATTCCATGAAGACAACTGGGAAGATGTCTCCTGTGATCTGACAGATCTTGTGCTGAAAGACATCCTTGCCGATCTCCTTAAGGAGGCTGTTACACGCGGCATCATTGAAGACAGCATCGGCTA
>OCAQ01001136.1_pt1 | contig 9889 bp, 7 predicted proteins | sample 1538291 | NCBI WGS metagenome assembly OCAQ01 (sample SAMEA2580277, study PRJEB22360) | human gut metagenome | biome: human gut; feature: human-associated habitat; material: faeces | place: Denmark | collected 2008/2010 | reverse complement strand
TATATAATCTTTATATTAATTTTTCTTTCTTAATGTGTTTTTAATTTACTATCTCTTATAATCTATATAGTTTATAAATAATCAAAGAGGTGATTTTTATATCTTCTATACAAAAACTTTATCATCATTTTCTTCACCTTTCGCCTATGAAGATTATTTTATTTGGATACTGCGCGATCATATGTATCGGTTCTATACTTTTGGCTCTTCCTATTTCTACAAGAAATCCGGATGCAGCCAATTTATTTACCGGTTTTTTCACAGCCACGTCTGCAACGTGCGTGACCGGTCTGATCCAGGTTGATACATACACCCATTGGTCTTTCTTCGGTCAGGGTGTCATTCTCTGTCTGATTCAGATTGGCGGAATCGGATTCATGACACTTTGCATTTCGATCATGACACTCACGAAGCGAAAGATTGGTTTGGTATCCAGATCATTGATGCAGAACTCGGTCTCTGCTCCACAAATTGGCGGAATTGTAAAAATGACACGCTTTATCATAATAGGTACGTTTTCTATTGAATTTTTAGGGGCTTTTTTACTTGCCTTTCACTTTTGTCCCAAGTTTGGGCTCTCAAAAGGAATCTGGTTCTCCATTTTCCACAGCATCTCCGCATTTTGCAATGCAGGATTTGATTTAATGGGGAGTGTACAGCCATTTTCCTCACTGACAGGAGAAGTTGGAAACTGGTATGTGAATCTTATCATTATGGCGCTTATTATCATCGGGGGACTTGGTTTCTTCGTTTGGCGGGACATATTAGCAACAAAATTACATTTTCACAAAATGCAGCTTCACACCAAACTTGTTTTGAGTGTCTCACTTTTCCTGATCGCAGCCGGCACGCTTTTGCTTTTTGTATGTGAACGTGGGACAGGTGCCTATCAGGATCTGACACTTTCCGAACAGGTCGCAGCATCAGCTTTTCAGTCTGTCAGTGCAAGAACTGCCGGATTCAACAGTGTTAACCTGTCTGCTCTGACTCAGACTGGTCGATTTCTGATTATCAGTCTGATGCTGATTGGCGGTTCCCCTGGCTCTACCGCCGGCGGAATCAAAACAACAACTTTTGCCGTTTTGGTTCTTTCTGTCATCACGACATTTCGCAGCAGAAAATCTACCGAAGTGTTCGGCAGACGCCTGGAAGACTTCATCACAAGAAAGGCAACCTGCATTTTCTTTTTGTATATTACATTCTCGTTCTCTGCGGCTATGATCATATCCAGAATTGAGAACATTGACTTTTTAGATTCTTTATTTGAAAGTGTATCGGCAATCGCAACAGTTGGACTTTCCACTGGAATCACACCGGAACTGATGCCGCTGTCTCACGCGTTGCTTGCATTTTTAATGATATTCGGAAGGGTTGGTTCCCTTACCATGCTTTTAGCTTTTTCATTTACAAGAAAACAGCTTCCATCGGCTCTGCCACTGGAAAAAATTCAACTTGGTTAAGAGGTATTGATTATGAAATCTATTTTAGTAATTGGACTTGGACGTTTCGGACGTCACATCACACGTAAATTTTTAGAGGAAGGCAATTCGGTACTTGCTGTCGAAAAAAACGAAGGGCGTGCAGACAATGCCATCAACATTCTGCCGGACATTCAGATTGCTGATGCCACAAACGAGACCTTCATCAAATCTCTTGGTGTCAATAATTTCGATCTTTGTGTAGTCGCAATCGGAGATAATTTTCAAAGCGCACTTGAGATCACTGTTCTGTTAAAAGATTTTGGAGCGAAGTACATTCTCGCCCGCGCCTGCAGAGACGTACACCGCAAATTACTGCTTAGAAACGGAGCTGATCACGTCGTCTATGCAGAACGCGAAATGGCAGAGCGTCTCGCCATCAAATATGGCTCAAAAAATATTTTTGATTACATCGAACTCACACCGGAGGTTGCGATCTGTGAAGTGGCAGTTCCAGGCAATTGGATTGGCAAAAGCATCATCGAAAAATCTATACGAAACCGGTACAACATCAGCATTCTCGCAACAAAAAAAGAAGGGAAAATCTCCCCTCTTCCAGAACCGGAACACATTTTCACCCGCGATGAAACTTTAATCATCATGGGCGAAAAGAAAGTTATCCACTCTTTTACTTATTAACAACTCGAAGCATGCGGTAGCCGATGCCGATATGTGTCTGAATATATTGCGACGGGTTTTCTTCAATCTTCTTTCGAAGGGTTGCCATGAAAACCCGAAGCGATGCCACATCATTATCCCACGCACTTCCCCATATTTCTCTTGTAATGTAGGTGTGCGTCAACACTTTCCCTACATTCTTTGCAAGCAGACTCAATAATTTATACTCTGTCGAAGTCAGATGCAGTTCTTTTTCTTTCAAATATACACATCCGGACACATAATCAATCCGCAGATCTCCATTAACAAATTCTGTCTGCTCCTGCGACACACTCATGTACTGCAGCCTTCTTAGCGTCACGCGAAGCCTCGCCAAAAGTTCATCCACAGAAAATGGTTTGGTCAGATAATCGTCCGCCCCTGCATCCAGCGCATCAATCTTATCACGATCTTCGCTTCTTGCGCTGATTACAATAATTGGAAGATTTGACCAGGAACGAACTTTTTTAATAATCTCAATTCCATCCATATCCGGAAGTCCCAGATCCAAAAGCATAATGTCCGGCTTTTGAGACACCGACTCTAAAAGAGCCTGCACGCCGTTTGGCGCTGTATGGAAACGATAGTCCTGTGTCTCTAATGTCGTCGTGATCAGGTTCCTGATCGCTGTATCGTCCTCTACTACTAATATCAATGGTTTATTCACTTATCGTTACCTCCTCAGCCTGTAATGTAAATGAAAATATCGTTCCGCTTGGAACGTTATCCGCAACCCAAATTGTTCCGCCATGTGCATGGATAATAGATTTTGCCAAAAACAGCCCAAGTCCAAGTCCTCTTCTGCTGTCCGCCGGCTTATTCTCAGCCGTATAAAACATATCAAAGATTTTTTCTTTTGCTTCCTCTTTGATTCCCTTTCCATTGTCTGCAACCGATATTTCTATCATGTCTGCCTTTTGCACCGCAGAGACCTCTATGCGGGAACCTTCCTGTGTATATTTTATTGCATTTTCCACAAGATTGATCAGCACCTGCACTATCAATCTGGAATCCATCTTCGCAAGAAGCAATTCCTCGGACGGTTCGTACACTAGCTGATGTTCTTCCCGCTTTCTGCTAATATGCTTTAGCGCCTCCTCAATCACCTCGTCCACAAGCTCCACCTGCATATTGAGCTGCATAGAACTTTCTTCCAGGCGCGTCACGGAAAGCAGATTTTCCACAAGGTTGATCAGCCACATCGAATCGTCATAAATTCCCGTATACAGCTGTCTGCGTTTTTCTTTATCAAACGCTTCCTCGTTATTCAAAAGAATTGCCGCATTCCCCGATATACTTGTAAGCGGTGTTCGCAGATCATGCGAAATCGATCGCAGCAGATTTGCTCTCAGCTGCTCATTTTTCGCTTTTGTAACCGCCTCTTCTCGTTTTCGGTTATAGATCTCTTTTTCCTGTTCTCCTTGCGCAAGGCAGACCGACGGCTCACAAAGAATTCCGTCTGTACATTCATAATACACGACACTTTTCCCGATCAATTTCACAATCTGTCCTGCCGCCTCTCGTATGATTTCTTCTGCGTTTTCTGCCTTCTGCAGTATCTGATTCGTCTCCAGAAGAATTTTTGTGCGATAAGCCATCAACGCCGACTGTTCTGCCTGTTTTCTGAGCTGGATCGCTAAATTACTCGCAATGATCGCCGCAAGAAATGCAATCACGAACGTAATCGGATACCCGGAATCATATGCAGTGAGTGAAAATCTCGGCTCCGTATACAAAAAGTTAAAAAGCAGAACACTGCAAAGGGAGGAAAGCACACTCCACATTCTGCTTGCCGTGATCACGGCAGTGATCATAACCCCGAGCACATATACAATCAATATATTTGCTTCTGTAAACCTCAGGTAGCGAAACATCGCTCCAATCCCTGTCGCTATTGCCAAAATAACTATTGTGACACCAATTCCTTTCCAACTGTCATTGTGACGTTTGGCCCCTTGTTCTCCCATACACCTCTCCTATCAGATTGTAATTTATACCCATTATCCCATACTATCAGTGAAATGTGTCTTGAAGTTTTACTCCGGTCTCATTTAACATCGCAATCAACAGCCCATATTCAAATTCCTGCAATTTTCGGCGTTCTTCCAAATAGATTCCAAGAATTCCTTTCACTTCTTTTTCGTTCTGAATCGGGATATACATCGCCTTTGCAGTCGGGAGTGTATGCGTACATGTTCCCGCGCGGTGATGATTTGCAGCTGACCACTGCGCCACTGCACGCTCCTGAGAATCCAAAAGGAACTCCAGCTGCTCCTTCGTCACGCCTTTTTTCGGAAATACAAGCGCATCATTTAAGAGTCCTTTTTCATTTACCGGATAAATGATCAAAGATAAATTCAGCAATTTTCCAACCTGTCCTGCCACTTGGTTCCACACTTCCAGCTCTGATTTACAACGTCGAAGCTTCTGACTGTTTTCCAGCAAAATCTCTGTACGGTACGCCTTTTTTACGCTCTCCCTGTTTTGCAATTTCAGTTTTCTTGTCTGAACAGCTGTAAACAGCCCCACAATAAAGAGCATCAGAAATGTAGTCGGATACCCCTTGTCATAAGCTTTTAAGGACAAATACGGCTCCGTAAAGAAAAAATTAAACGCCAGCACACTGAACATGGAAGAATACACCGCAAACAATTTATTGTCAGAGATATAAGATGACAACAATACCCCCAGAATGTACACCATAATAATGTTGGATTCCGGAAGATTCCATTTTTGTAGGACAAAGGCAACCATCGTAGTCAAAATCATTACAACCGTAATTGCAGCAAATCCCCAAAAAATTCGTTTCCACTTTTTCTCCCATCTCTCCGATCTGATATTCATCCTTGTGCGTATCTTTTTCTGCTTGATGTCCGGGATTACATAGACATCGATATTCGGTGCCCGGTTGTTAAGCTTCTCCAAAAGTTCCGGTCTTGGTTTTTGAATAAAACGGTTGTGATTTGTTCTGCCAAGAACCACTTTTGACACATTTCCGACAACTGCATACTCCGCAATCTGAAAACCGATATCTGAACCAAATACCGTCACAATCTTCGCTCCGAGCGAACGCGCAAGTTCCATGTGATTTTGAAGGCTCTGTTTTGTCTTTTCTCCTGCTTCCTGCATTTCCGGAGTCTCTACATAGATTCCTGTAAACTTTGCATGAAAAGCATATGCAAGCCGCGCAGCAGATCGAATTACCTTTGGGCTGGATTCGGCAGCCGAGATACATACGAGCACATGTTCTCCGGTATGGTATTCCATATCTCCCATAATATTTCGTTCTTCTTCCGCAATACGGTTCACACGATCCGCTGTCCTTCGCAGTGTAATCTCACGCAGTGCCGCAAGTTTTTCTCTTCGGAAAAAATGATCCAGCGCCCTCTGCGCCTGCTGCTTTTGATAAATTTTCCCTTCCTGCATACGCTTGATCAAATCTTCCGGCTCAATATCGATCACTTCCACCTGATCGGCATGGTCAAAAATGCGATCAGGGACTCTCTCCCGCACCTCGATATGCGTGATCGTCCCTACAAGATCGTTCAAACTCTCTAAATGCTGGATATTGATGGTTGTATACACATCAATTCCAGCTCTCAGTAATTCTTTTACATCCTGATATCGCTTATGGTTTCTGCATCCGGCAACATTGGTATGCGCAAGCTCATCTACCAGAATCAGTTTCGGCTTTCGTTTCAACGCCTGCTCCAGATCAAATTCCCGGAATTTCACTCCCTTATATTCAATCCAAAGCGGCGGTATCATCTCCAGTCCTTCCGTCAGCTTCAAGGTATCCGGTCTGTCATGCGGCTCAATATAACCGGCAACGACATCAATTCCATGCTTTTTTGCCTCATGCGCCGCCTCCAGCATAGTGTAAGTCTTTCCGGAGCCGGCTGCATAGCCCAAAAATATCTTTAATTTCCCACGTGTCGTCCGTTTTTGTTCTTCTTCATATTTCAGCCTTCTTAGAAGCTGTTCTGAATTTGGTCGCATCTCTTCCATCTATATGATCCCCATCGCTGCTGCAATATCCAGATTACATTTCAGTACATTTACTTTTTCTTCCCCGAAAATTCCAAGGAATTTTTCTTCTGTATGACTCTTTACGATTTCTTTGACTTTTTCTTCTGATAATCCAGAATTTTTTGCAACTGTTTCAATTTGAACTTCCGCTGCTTTCGGGCTGATATGTGGATCCAGTCCGGAACCGGAAGCTGTAAGTAAGTCAGCCGGAATATCTTCTTTCTTCACATCCGGATGCTCTTTTAAAAATGTTTCCAAATCCTTCTCCATTCGTTTTTCCAACTCCGGGTTCGAATTTCCATAATTAGAGCCTCCTGATGCAACTCCACTGTACTCTCCATTTTCTTTTTGCTCTTCTGTATATGTATTATAGTTTACAGCAGATACTCTTCCATGAAAGAAATAGTCTTCTGCAAAATCCTGTCCAATCAATTCAGAGCCGACCGCCTCTTCTGCATTTGAAATAGGTTCGCCGTTTTTATCGATCAGATTCCCGTTGGCTTTGTTTTTCATTGTAAGCTGACTAATTCCTGTCAATGCAAACGGATAGATAAATGCACAGATCACAAACATCACAAAACAAAACACAATGGATTTCCTTAACATTTTTCCAAGTTTCTTCATAGAATTTTCCTCCTTACATTCCGATCATACTAAGCAGCGGAGCAACGATCAGGTCAATCAATTTGATGCCGACAAACGGTACAATAATTCCGCCAAGTCCATAGATACTCATATTTTTCAAAAGAAGTCTTTCTGCTTTCATCGGTTTATATTTAACACCTTTCATAGCAATCGGAATCAACGCTGGAATAATAATGGCATTGAAGATCAACGCTGAAAGGATTGCACTTGCCGGTGTTGCCAAATGCATGATATTTAAAATCTGCATCTGTGGAAGTACCAGTGTAAACATTGCCGGGATGATTGCAAAGTATTTTGCAATATCATTCGCAATACTGAATGTCGTAAGAGAACCTCTTGTAATCAATAGCTGTTTTCCAATCTCTACCACTTCCAAAATTTTTGTCGGATCAGAATCCAGATCCACCATATTGGCCGCTTCTTTTGCAGCCTGTGTGCCGGAATTCATCGCAAGTCCGACATCCGCCTGTGCAAGCGCCGGCGCGTCATTTGTTCCATCACCTGTCATCGCAACCAATTTTCCTTCTGCCTGTTCCTTCTTAATCGCCTCGATTTTATCTTCCGGACGACATTCTGCGATAAACCCATCTACTCCTGCTTCCTTTGCGATTGTCGCAGCTGTGAGTGGATTATCTCCGGTACACATAATTGTTTTGATTCCAATCTCGCGAAGTCTCTCAAAACGTTCTACCAAGCCTGGTTTCACTGTATCCTTCAGATAAATCACACCATAAATTTTCTCATTGACACATACAACCAGCGGTGTTCCTCCGAGATTAGATACCTCCGCTACAATCTCTTCCAGATCTTTCGGAATATTTCCACCTTTTTCCTTTACAAATGTCTTGATCGCATCCGAAGCGCCTTTTCTTACAATCGTTCCGTCTTTGCAATCCACACCGCTCATCTTTGTCTGTGCTGTAAATTCCACAAAATTCATGCCCTCTGTATGAAATGCTTCCGTGTCACATCCCATCTGTCTTCCAAGATCTACCGTAGATTTTCCTTCCGGAGTCTCATCAAGCAACGAAGAAAGTACACTATACTGAATCAATTCTTCTTTTTCAACACCCTCAACCGGATAAAACTCTGCTGCCAGACGGTTTCCGTATGTGATAGTTCCTGTCTTATCCAAAATCATTGTGTCGACGTCACCACAAGCCTCCACCGCTTTTCCGGACATTGCAATAACATTGAAGCGAGTAACACGATCCATACCCGCAATACCAATCGCAGAGAGAAGTCCTCCGATCGTCGTCGGAATCAGGCAAACCATCAGCGCAATCGACCATGATATCGGAATCTCTACGCCCAAATAATTTGCAAATGGATACAGCGTGATAACCACGATCATAAAAATTACTGTCAACACGATCAAAAGTGTATTCAGCGCGATCTCATTTGGTGTCTTCTGTCTGGACGCCCCCTCTACAAGAGAGATCATCTTATCCAAAAATGATTCCCCAGGTTCTGCCACAATTCGAATCTTTAACCAGTCAGATACAACTGTTGTTCCTCCTGTCACGGAAGAGAAATCTCCGCCCGATTCACGGGTTACCGGTGCAGACTCTCCTGTGATTGCGGATTCATCTACTGATGCGATTCCTTCGATGACTTCACCATCATTTGGGATGACTTCCCCCATTTTCACCAATACGATATCACCTTTTCGAAGCTCTGATGCAAAGATCATTTCTTCTTCGCCATTTTGGCGGATCACTCTTGCCTTTGTATCCTTTTTCGTCTTCTTCAAAGTTGCTGCCTGTGCTTTTCCACGTCCCTCTGCCACAGATTCCGCAAAGTTTGCAAACAACACCATGATAAACAAAACAACTGTCACAATACCATTATAAATTCGATTTTCTCCTCCTTCACCGAATAAAGTCGGAAAAATCGTAAGCACCAATGTAATGAAAAATCCTAATTCTACGACAAACATTACCGGATTTTTTATCATATATCTCGGATCCAATTTTTGAAATGCTCCTATAATAGAAGATTTCATAATATCCGGTGTAATAAATTTCGTCTTTTCCTTTTTAGCCATGTCCCTAATCTCCTTTTCTTTGCTTTATCACATCCACATTGACAGATGCTCTGCAATCGGTCCCAATGCAAGTGCCGGGAAGAATGTCAAAGCTGCAAAAATGTAGACGATAAATACAAGGATAATCATAAATGTCACATTATCTGTTCGTAATGTTCCGATTGTCTCATTCACTTTCTTCTTTGCAAGAAGTGAACCTGCAATCGCAAGCTGTGCGATAATCGCAATATAGCGTCCGAAGAACATCGCAAGTCCGGTCGTCACATTCCAGAATGTGCTGTTGTCAGCCAAACCTTCGAATCCTGAACCATTGTTTGCCGCCGAAGAAGCATATTCATACAACACCTGCGTAAATCCATGGAATCCCGGATTCGTAATTCCATCTGTGCCTCCTGTGACAGACACAGCCAATGCTGAAAATCCTAAAACCAAAAGCGGATGAATCAAGATGACAATCGCAACCAGTTTCATTTCTTTTCCTTCAATTTTTTTATTCAAATATTCCGGTGTACGCCCTACCATCAATCCGCAGATGAACACTGCAAGGATGACATACACAACCATATTCATCAGACCGACACCTTTTCCTCCAAACACACAGTTGAGCATCATATGCAGCAACGGTACCAGTCCTCCAAGCGGTGTTAGTGAGTCATGCATATTGTTTACAGTTCCTGTCGTAAATGAAGTCGTAACGGTCGTGAATAACGAAGATTGTGCCACTCCAAACCGAACTTCTTTTCCTTCCATATTTCCGGCAGTCTGATCTACTCCCATGTCACTGATCACAGGGTTTCCTGCCATCTCTGAATGGTAGCAAAGTGTGAGTCCTACTGCAAAAAGAATTGCCATTGCTCCAAAGATTACCGCTCCTTGTCTTCCCATCAGAATCCGTTTTTTTGTCGGCATTACTGCCTGCATCTCTTTTTTCTCTTTTTTTCTGTCATGCAGCATATGTCCAAATGTGACAACACATGCTCCCGGAAGAATCATCATAGAAATCAATTCTACCATATTCGAAATGATTGTCGGA
>OCAQ01001129.1_pt1 | contig 9986 bp, 8 predicted proteins | sample 1538291 | NCBI WGS metagenome assembly OCAQ01 (sample SAMEA2580277, study PRJEB22360) | human gut metagenome | biome: human gut; feature: human-associated habitat; material: faeces | place: Denmark | collected 2008/2010 | reverse complement strand
GAGACTACCGAAAAGCAAGGTGACATCCCATGTCCATCGCCAAGCGCCTCAAGCGCCGCATGCCCACCGTCATCGCCGTCATCGTATTGCTGGCAGTCTGGGAAACGTGGGTGGATCTAGGACATGTCTCCCCCACGATGATCTCCGCGCCAAGCGAGATTTTCGCCGCCACCATCGAAACATGGAACACGCTCGGCCCGGCCGCGGCAATCACCGGCTATGAGGGCGTGGTCGGCTTCCTGTTTGCCGTGTTCTTCGGCATTATGATCGGCATTGCACTGTACTGCTCGCACACGTTCAACGCGGCGTTCTATCCGCTGCTTGCCGCCGCACAAACCATGCCGCTGATTTCCATCGCCCCGTTGTTCCTGATTTGGTTCGGTTTTGAGATTTCCGGCAAAATCGTAATCGTGGCGGTATTCGGCCTCTTCCCCATCGCCGTGCAGACTGTGCGCGGACTAGAAGCAGTGCCCCAGTTCTATTCCGACGTCGCATTGACCTGCGGCGCGACCCCGGTCTGGACGCTCTGGCACGTGAAGCTGCGCGTTGCCGCACGTCAGATCTATGGCGGTATCCGAGTATCTGCCGCATACATCTTCGCCACGGCATCCACCGCTGAATACCTTGGCGCACGCAAGGGCCTCGGCATCTGGCTGCAGGCTGCCTACAATTCATTCCGCACGCCGCTGATCTTCTCCGCCACCATCGTCATTATCCTGATGACATGCGTACTGATGCTGGCGGTAAACGCCAGCGAGCGCATCCTGCTCGGCCCGGCCGGCGATGACGAAGACCCCGACGCGGACCAGTAGTTCTTTTTTACCGTCAAAGGCACGAGCCGGCGGCCAGGACCGACTGAACGAAGCGGCTTCTCATGAGGTCTCCAACCCTGTCTCTATAATGGAACAGCTTTACCAGCGTGTGGCAAACCGGCTTTCCCGAGCTTTCATAGGGAATGTCGGGGGCGCTGGTCGAACGGAAATCAAGGCCCTCCATATCGTTTTCTGCCGACTTCCGTTCGAAGCAATCCCAGAGAACGATAGAGAGACAACGAATTAGGGAACCATCATTATGAAGAAAAGCCTTGTATCCAAGGCCGCTGCCCTCGTGGGCGCCCTTGCCATGACTTTCGGTTTCGCCGCATGTGGCCAGACCAACACCGCCGACTCCTCCAACTCCAACACCTCCGACCTCAAGAAGGTCACTTTCATGCTTTCCTGGGCACCCGATACCAACCACATCGGCGTGTACGTGGCCAAGAACAAGGGCTACTTCAAGGACGCCGGCCTTGACGTGGATATCGTGGCCGTGGCCCAGGCCGGTGCCGAACAGGCCGTGAACAACGGCGTGGCCGACTTCGCATTGTCGAACCTCACCAACGTAAGCACGTACGCTGTTAAGGGCGCAACCATCAAGCAGGTGCTGCAGGTACAGCAGAAGCCAAGCGCCATCTGGTGTTCGCTCGCTTCCAACACTGAAATCAAATCCCCGAAGGATTTCGACGGCAAGACTTTCGCCACGTTCGGATCCAACGAATCCGATGCGGTGATCCGTCGCATGATTCAGTCGGACGGAGGTAAGGGCGAATTCGACAAGGTGACCGTCGGCACGTCCACGTTCCAAACGCTGTCCAGCAACAAGGCTGATTTCGGTGGTTTCTATGCTACTTGGGAGGGTGTGCAGGCCGACATGTACGGTCCGAAGCTCAACTGCTTTACCGAACCGGATTACGGCGTTCCCGGCAATGCCGACACTATTGGCGTGATCACCAGCGACAAGACGATTTCCAACAATCCCGAACTGGTGAAGAAGTTCGTACAAGCCACCAAGAAGGGCTACGAGTACGCATATTCGAATCCTGACGATGCGGCGAAGATCCTTGTGAAGGAAGCTCCCGACGCGAATCTCAAGCTTGATTTCGTCAAGAAAAGCATGAAAACCATTGTGGACGGCCAGTATTGGGGCGATCCCGCCAAGATCAAGGATGGTTCGTTCACGTTCGGTACGAACGACGTTGAAGGCGCCCAGCAGTATTTCGACTTCCTCGCTCAGGAAGACGCCTACACCGATTCGCATGACAAGGTGGTGCACGACGCTCCGCAGGCCAAGGATCTCGCCACCGACGAGTTCCTGAAATAATCGGGTTTGAACGAGTAGGTTTGTAACTCGTTTATGTGCGAATAATCGAAATATTGGAATACGGCATCCTGCATTTTTATTTCATGCCCAACACTGCTTGCTCAGTTCGGGTTGAACATGGTTTGTGGGATGCCGCACCATTATGCGTTGCATTTGGCTTCATTGCACGAGTTTGATTAAATACAAATATGACACGACTGATTCTTGATGTGGACACCGGTATCGACGATGCACTGGCGTTGGCATACCTTGCGACGTTCGACACTGTTGACGTGCTTGGCGTGATCGGCACGTACGGCAATGTTTCCGTCGACACTGCGGTTCGCAATACTTCGTATGTGCTGGAACGGTTGGGGCTTCGGCACATTCCGGTGATACGTGGATCGTCGCATCCTTCATGGGCTCGGTGTTTCATTCCGGATGCAGGTTGTGCGCAGTTTCACGGCACGGACGGATTGGGAGGATTCGGCCCGGCTTGCGATAGTTCGTCTTCGGATACTGCTTTTTCAGATATTTTTTCGGATAATTCCGGTTCTGATACTGTTTTTTCTCGTGATTATCGTAGTCTGATTTCCGTTGGCGGATATGCGTTGGATGATGTTCATGCGAATCCTGCGGTTGATTCGTTTGAATTGTCGCTTACTACGGATTCGGCTTCTTTTATTCATGCTGATGATTCTTCCGCCGACTCGGTTTCCGAAGGCGTGCAGTTCATTATTGATCAGGTTCGCGCTTATGGTTTCGACGTCACTGTGGTTGCGACCGGTCCGCTGACCGATATTGATGCTGCGATCACGGCCGCACCGGATATTGCCGGCAAACTCAAACTGGTGATGATGGGCGGCACGTTGACGCAGGAAGGCAACTGTTGGGATCTGACTGCGGAAACGAACATCATTCAGGATCCGGAAGCCGCAGATCGCGTGTTCCATTCCGATGCCGACATCACCATGGTCGGCTTGGACGTAACGCATCAATGCCTGATGGGTTCCGATGCGACCCGTGCTTGGCGCGAAGCGGCGAATGCTGACACACTTACCAGCTCGACCGCATCCCAAGTCGCTGATTCACTTGATGGTTCAGCTGGTAGTTCAAATGCAGCTTCAGCTCGAACCTCGAGTGTGGCTGCAAGCCCATCTGCTTCCGATGTGCGCGTATTCCTCGCCGACATGGCTGATTTTTCCATTGCCGCAAACCTCAAGGCCGACGCGCGACTGTTTTCACAGGGCATGCCATTACATGATCCGCTGGCCGCCGCCGTTGCCGTGGACCCGTCGCTGGTGACCTGTATCGACCTACCAATGAAAGTCGAACTCGAAACCGGCGATTTCCACGGCACCCGAGGCCGAACCATCGGCGATTCCGCCGGACTGATCGACTCCAACGCACCCCGCATCCACGTAGCCTTCCACGTCGACTCCTCCCGTTTCGTCCCCACCTTCACCACCCGAATCAGCACGTTGTAACAAACAAAACGGGGAGAACATTATGTTCTCCCCGCAGTTAACCTAATCAACTCAGCAAAAACTACTTTTTGACGCCGCCGAAACGACGGTCGCGGTGAATGTAGTGGTCGATCGAACGCCATAGCACGTCTCGACCGCAATCGGGGAACAGTTCCGGCACGAAATCAAGTTCGGCATATGCCGCTTCCCACGGCAGGAAGTTCGACGTGCGCTGTTCGCCGGAAGTACGAATCACCAAATCGCAATCAGGAATATCAGGATTGTACAGGTGTTCGGAAATCATTTTTTCCGTTACGCGATCGCCGGAGATCTTGCCGTCACGCACTTCCTTTGCGATTGCCGCGCAAGCATCCGCAATTTCGGCACGTCCGCCGTAATTCAGGCAGAACACCACGTCGATGGTCGTGTTGTTTTTGGTACGTTCCTGTGCTTTTTCCAATTCGTCGATAACGGATTTCCATAGTTTCGGACGTCGGCCGGACCAGCGCACGCGCACGCCCCACGCGTTCATCTGCTCCACACGACGGTGGATGATGTCACGCGAGAAGCCCATCAGGAAGCGCACTTCCTGCGGGGAACGCTTCCAGTTCTCCGTGGAGAACGTATACAGCGACAGGTAGCGCACACCGGCTTCGATGGCACCTGCGATGGTGTCGAACACCACCGGTTCGGCAGCCTGATGCCCGTCGGTGCGAATCAGCCCACGCTGCTGCGCCCAACGACCATTACCGTCCATGATCACGCCGATATGGCGCGGAACCTTGTTCTTCGGAAAATCAGGAATAATCGACGGGTCAGAAAATGGTGCCGCCGGAATGTCAAGGGACTTGTAATCCACGTTCTCAAAAGCCATACCCGCTAATCTAGCAAGCGCATGGAACGAATCGGACGTTCCAAATAGTATTCACCCCATTTTTCTACCATTTGTCGGGTTTCCGGAAGCAACGCCGTGCCGTCCAGCTCTCCCCAATCGCCGTCTACAAGCGCCTGCAACTGGCAGATCGCATTCCACGAAACATCAAACGATTCACGAATATGATCGGTCAAACACATCAGGCCACCCGCAGAAATCGAAAAGAACCATGGACGATCAGCAGAAATCGGCTCCCCGCACACCACGCAGGCACGCAAACGTGGCGTCCAACCAGCGATCGCAAGAGCACGCATCACGTAGGAATCGCCAATCGCAGCAGCCTCATGCGCATGCTTGGAAAGGGCATTCAACGCTCCCAACACCAGCCGATACTGTGCCACGGAACGCTCCTGCTCCGTCACTACCAGCTTGTCAGCGGTTTCGCAAATCACATTCGCTGCGGTATACGCCTTGAAATCGGTGCAGATGCCTCTCGCATACGCCGACACCGACTCGGCTTGGGAAATCACATCAAGCGAACGCCCTTCCGCAATAAGCAACGAGACGCGCATGAAAGGCTCCAAACGACCTCCGAAACGCGATTTGGTTCGACGCACACCTTTGGCGACGGCGCGGATTTTGCCATGGTCACGTGTCAGCAAAGTGACGATACGATCAGCTTCGCCAAGTTTGACGGTACGCAAGACCACACCCTCGTCCTGATACAACGGCATTCACACACCTCCTTCGCCTCGACTCGTTTTCTTAACTGAACTATCTATACTTTCCGCACGTTCTCGCGCCAGCCGCACTCTCCCGCGATATCAGTAAATAAACAATCCCCAGAACGCGAACACCAACAGCACATACAGCATGGTGACCGCCGTGATCCAAAACATCACACGGCCGAACCTCGTCGACGGCTGGCGGCCACTCACAATCGCGCCTATAGCCCCTTTACGCGGTGGCCATTGTGCAAGGCCACGATTCGTCGCCTCCTCGATAAGACGCACGAACACGCGAGACCACGCCCACACCACAACAACACACACCATTTGAATAACCGGCCAACTCCAATACATCATGCCCGGATCCTCGGCGGGAGCGCCACCCCACGCTAGCTTGACCACGCCCATAACCACTTCGCCCAATCCTGCACCAAACAGCACAAAAGTGGCCATGGTGGCAACGGCAAGCGTAATCAACGCATTTTTGAACACAGGTCTCAGCCCCAACACATATCGGCGTCGATGCGCATGCGCCCAAATCTTACGTACGAGCACAATCAGCCACAGCACGCCGATCACCAGTAGCAACAGCACCATGCTGGCATGCAGCACCACGAGATAAATGGTCAGCCCGCTGTTCGCCTGCAATTCCAACGGCACCGCAATCGACTGATACAAGTTGGTGCCGGCCACACGCTCGCTGGTCTGCTGCAGTCCCCGCGTGATGCCGACAGCCCAACTGATTACATCATCCACGTAGGCGTCGGCGAACGGAGTGCCGCTGTTGGATTCGTCGCCGAGTCGGAGCACATGGTTGGCGATGGGGTATGTGCGCACGGTCACGTCCCAATTGCCCGCCTTATGCGCCATGTCGATGATTTTCTCCGTACCTTCCACCTGCGCGGTCATCACGTCTTTGGTGCCGTATGCCACAAGCGTGGGAATGGAATAGGCTTGGGGATTCAACGTGTCGAGGTCGAGATTGGTCAGGCCGAACAATTCCGCATCGATGTTGAACGCGCGGCGCACAATGGACTGGTATCCATCATGCGCTCCGACCAGCGCGAAATCCTGTGCGGCAAGGAATCCCAACGAATGTCGTGGCGAATACACCATTGGGCTCAGCAACACCTGGAATGCCACGTCGGGGTCTTGATCAAGCAGATATGAGGAAATCCAAGTGCTTTCGGAAGTCGCGTAAATGCCGACATTCGAAGCGTCAACGTTGTCGAGATCACGCAACATGGTGATGACCTGATCGTAAATGGCCGCGGAGCCCGGGTAATCACGGGTCGCATCGTTGGTGGACCATACCGGCTTGTCGAGCACGGCCGTCACGAAGCCTGCGGATGAGAGATCGGTGGCCATGTCTCCAAATGAGTTGTCACAGGTACCATATCCGGCACCATGCATGAACACCACGCCGGGCCGATTGTTTCCCGCGTCTTTCGGCTCTCGAATCAACACTTTGACCTGTTGTATTTCACCGGTTGACGGCTGTTTCGCCTCAATGGTGACATATCGTTGCGTCACTTCGTAATCGCCTCGTTTGGCAAGGGTTTTGCCGGAAGGATTATCGAAGGTCACTGCCGTGTCGGATGATAACGTTTCGATGGTTTGACCGGTTGGCTCGTACTTCCATGACGATGCCGTCAAATTGGATACCGACACCAGAATGCCCAGCAGGATGATGAAGATAGGCAGACTGACCATCAGCCGTCTGCCCCTCGTCCACTGACTGGATTGGCTCTCCGCGCTGGACATGACTGACTGACGTTCCTGATCTGACACGCCGTTCATTGTACCGACTCCAGCTGAAATGGCAATCGACAACCAGCAAAACCAGCGAGCGGCCGATCACAATCTGCAATCGACCGCCAGCGGTCAGCGAAATCAACAATTACCTTGCGCCACCGGCACCACCACCGGTCCTGTGGCGTTGACGGGCACCTGTCCGTCCGCTTCCATCTGCGCGGCGATCTCCTGCGCTTTGACCAGCAGCGTTTCCACAATCTGGTCTTCCGGCACGGTTTGAATGACTTTGCCCTTGATGAAAATCTGTCCCTTGCCGTTGCCGGATGCCACACCCAAATCGGCTTCACGGGCCTCGCCCGGACCGTTGACGATGCAGCCCATAACGGCCACGCGAATCGGCGCGGTCACATCCTTTAAACCTTCGGTCACCGCATTGGCCAACTGAATCACATCAACTTGGGAACGACCGCAGCTCGGGCAGGAGATAATGTCGAACTTGCGCGGACGCAATCCCATGTATTCCAGCAGCTTGCACCCGACTTTCACTTCTTCGACGGGCGGTGCCGACAGCGAAACGCGAATCGTGTCTCCAATGCCTTCAGCCAGCAGCGCACCGAATGCCAAACAGCTTTTGATGGTGCCCTGCCATGCCGGTCCAGCTTCGGTGACACCAAGATGCAACGGCCAATCACCCTTGGAAGCGAGCAGACGATACGTTTCCACCATGGTGATCACATCATGATGCTTGACGGAAATCTTGAAATCATGGAAGCCGACGTCTTCGAACATGCGCGCTTCCTTCATGGCGGACGCAACCAGTGCCTCCGGCGTCGGACCGCCATATTTCGCATACAGTTCCTTATCGAGCGAGCCCGCGTTCACGCCGATGCGCAACGAAATGCCCGCGTCCGTGGCGGCTTTGCAAATGGAAGGGCCAACCTCGTCGAATTTGCGGATGTTGCCGGGGTTCACACGCACCGCAGCGCAGCCCGCGTCAATGGCCTGGAACACGTATTTGCTTTGGAAATGAATATCGGCGATGACCGGAATCGGTGATTTCTTTACGATTTCCGGCAATGCGTCGGCATCATCCTGGCTTGGTACGGCCACGCGCACGATATCGCAGCCGGCTGCGGTCAGTTCCGCGATCTGCTGCAATGTCGCGGGAACATTGGCTGTCAGCGTATTGGTCATGGATTGCACCGAGATTGGCGCTCCCCCACCGACTGGAACGGGACCGACCATAATACGGTGCGATTTGCGGCGCGGATGCAGCGGGCTTTCGCTAATGGCTGCCTCACCGGTTTTACGGAACGGCTTTTCGATTTCTGGCATACGTCAAATCCTTGCAATAACAAGGCTCCCGACTTAGGGAGCCTTGCGTCACTTACGTTTCGTCTGTTTGTTTTGTTTCGTTTTCCGTTACTTGTTTATCAGGTCGTCGGCTCGACGACGGGCTTCCAGCTCGAGTTGGCTCATTTCCTCCACGGAAGCGAATAGCGGATTGCCGCGCAGTTCCGCATCCATTTCGTCCAACACTTCCTTGACGGTATCGACGATGCCGAGATATGGCAAGCGATGTTCGAGGAAGGCGTGAACGGCCTGTTCGTTGGCAGCATTCAGCACGGCCGTATGCTTTTCGGAAGCTTCCAAGCAATGTCGAGCCAAGCTCACTGCGGGGAATGCCTCATCGTCAAGCGGTTCGAACGTCCACATGGCGGCTTTCGTCCAATCACAGGCCGCTGCGATGTTGCCAAGTCGTTCGGGAGCCGATAGGCCAAGCGCAATCGGCAGACGCATATCAGGCGGTGAAGCCTGTGCGATGGTGGCGCCATCGCGGAATTCCACCATGGAATGCACGATGGATTGCGGGTGCACGGTCACGTCGATACGGCTCGGAGGCACGTCGAACAGACGGCTCGCTTCGATGACTTCAAGCCCCTTGTTCATCAACGTGGACGAGTTGATGGTCACCACCGGACCCATATTCCAAGTAGGGTGGTTCAACGCCTGTTCAGGCGTGATGTCGGTCATCTGCTCGCGTTTCCAACCGCGGAACGGACCTCCGGAAGCGGTGACCACGAGTTTCGACACTTCACCGTGCGTGCCCGAACGCAACGATTGCCAGATGGCGGAATGTTCGGAATCAACCGGATTGATCTGCTGCGCACGAACCTGTGCGTCGAACAGCAGATGACCGCCGGCCACAACGGATTCCTTGTTGGCGAGCGCCAGCTGCGATCCTGCCTGCAGTGCCGCAATCGAAGGTTCAAGGCCGATGGATCCGGTAATGCCGTTCAACACCACGTCGGCACCGGATCCGGCCATGGCGATTACCGCTTCCGGCCCGGCCATGATTTCCACATGGCTTGCGCCGGCTTGGTTTAGCGCATCTTGGAGCGCATGGACCGCGTTTGTGTTGAAGATGGCGACTTTCGAAACGTGAAATTGGACCGCCTGTTGGGCCAGAAGTTCCACGTGGGAGCCGCCTGCCGCAAGTCCGACCACGTTGAAACGGTCGAGATGGCGGGAGATGACGTCAAGTCCTTGGGTGCCGATGGATCCGGTGGATCCCAGAATGACTACGGTTGAGGTTTGCATGGGTTATGCGTGTGCTCCGTATTTGTTTTGGATTATTCGTGTGAACGCGAAAACAGGCTGACGGTCACGTCAGCCTGTTCAGTACGATTGCCTATTCAAAAGAAGGGAACGACAGGTCGGGAATATCGACATCCAAATTGCTGTTGGGCGCTTCGAACATCGGATTGATTACCGGCTTGGTTTCGTTCTTCTTCTCTTCCTCTGCCGGTTTCGCCGGTTCAACGGGAGTTGCCGTTGTCGAGTGATCTGCGGAGGTTGCTGGTTCCAGCGTGAAGGAGGGTGGGACGGTCGGCAAGGTTCCGAGATTAATCGAGTCGGTATTGACCTGCGGAAGGTTCGGCGTCGACAGGCTTGGCATGCGCGGGGTGAACGTGTCTTCGACCGGATCGGGAGCGTCGATGTTCTGGGCCATCTGCGCCAAGGCAGCCAACGAAGAATCGGGAG
>OCAQ01001127.1_pt1 | contig 9987 bp, 5 predicted proteins | sample 1538291 | NCBI WGS metagenome assembly OCAQ01 (sample SAMEA2580277, study PRJEB22360) | human gut metagenome | biome: human gut; feature: human-associated habitat; material: faeces | place: Denmark | collected 2008/2010 | reverse complement strand
GAAGCGGCCTCCACGCTCGATCTCGACAGCCGTATCGCGCAAACCTACAAAACCGATCGCACGGTAACCGTCAGCTTCGGCGGGCAGAACGGCACCGAACTTGCCAGCGCATGTTCCGACGTCGATTCCCTTGCCGACGCATACCAGCAGGTGATCGACCGCTATCACATCACCTCGCTCGACTTCGACATCGAAAACTCGAATCTCGACGGGTACAGCGAAACCGCAACCCGGCGAGCGCAAGCCGTGGCAAAACTCATCGCCAACGAAAAAGCCAAAAACAAAGGGAAAGACGATACCAGTCACGATCTGATCATCAGTTTGACGCTTCCAGCCGACGCGAAAGGTCTTACAATGCAAGGAATGCAAACCGTGAACGCGTTTCTGGATGCCGGCGTGACGCTCTCCACCGTGAATCTCATGACCATGGATTTCAACGTGGCGTCCACGTCGATCACGCAATCCACGCTGATCAAAAGTTCGCTGAACGCGGCCCACGCGCAATACAAAACGTTGCTGTACAGTCGCGGCAAACTCTTCAGCGACCATCAGATCTGGGAGCTGTTGGGAGCCACCGTGCTCATCGGCCAGAACGATACCAAAAACGAGTATTTCACGCTCGACAATGCGCGCGAAATCAACACGTTCGCGCTGGAAACAAGCCTGGGCCACTTAAGCATGTGGTCGTTGAACCGCGACCAGCAATGCGGCGAAAACTATACGAACACCAACACGCTCAAAACGTTCTGCAGCGGCATGAAACAGACGGACGGCGAATTCGCCACCACATTGGGGTCAGGATTCCGAGGCACGCCGGGCACGCTCGTCGACTTCGACAATGCCAGCTGGAATTCCTCGCAGCAGGCCTACCCCACGTGGGAACCGGGAGTACTGTACAAGCAAGGCGACAAGGTGATCTGGAACGGCAATATCTACGAATCGTTGGGCAACAACGAAAACGAGCAGCCGGACAGCGCCGAGGAAGGCACGAACGCACCGTGGCGCATCATCGGACCGGTGCTATAAACGCTTGCCGCAGCGAGACGCGACCACAGACACAATACAAGGCAGGAACACAAGGCAGTCGCTACTTTTCAGTAAAAGTGGCACGCAACAGGGGAACGAAATCAGGCAATCATGACATCGAAGCAATCAAAGCATCAGGCAGCCACCGGCAGCCAGCCAAAAGACGGCATCAGAAAACCAGCCAGACTCACCATTCTGGCCATCATCTATGCGTTGTGCATTGCGGCCGCAATCGCATTCCATGCACAGGAAGGCGTGCAGCAACTTATGGAAGACCCTGCGCGCATCTGCATATGGTCGCTGTGCTTTCTGCCGTGCCTGATCTACCACAAAAAGCGTTCGTCGTATCGCGTTGCCGCCGAACACACCGTGCTGCCACCGTTGACCGTCATACTGCTGGTAACCGGCTATTTTCCCGACGTGGCCATGTTCCTGATCATCGTTACCATCATCACGTCGATCATCACCGCACGCAGTCTGAAAATCGGCATTCTTCGCGCCGGAACCACGCTTGCGCCAATCCCACTGATCAAAATATTATTTGCGAACACTTCTCACGTACTGTCAATTATCATCAGCCAGAATTCCGTCAATGCTGCGATTAATCCTTATCAATTCCAGCATTGGTTGCTGCCATTACTGATTATGACTGTTGCAGTGCCGATTATTCGATTGATTTGTGATATTGTAACGTTCTTTTTTGTACAAATTCCGATTCGTAAAGCCATGCGCGAGTATTCGCTGTCTCACATTCTTGCCATGGCTTTGGCTGATTTGATGGCGATTGTGTGGATTCCTGAAATTCTGGAGTTCGCCAATATTGGCTCGGATACTGCCACCGTGCTTTCCGTGTTCATGCTGGCACTGATCGCCTACTCGCTGTTGCTGATGACGGTCGATACGATGAGCCGGCTCACGCGATCCCGAATTTGTACAAAATGCATAGCGAATGTAAGCGACGCGCTGCCGTTGCCGAATCAAGTGCCGGAAGAGACCGTCGTAAGACGCATCAATCGTGGCCTCACCCGCATGCGCTGTTTCATCAGCAATGCAAACAATCTTGATAAAAGAGGGTATTCCTACCGCTATTCCGCGCCTATTTCCACCGGCTCGCGACAGTATTATCTCGCGATGGAACGCAGTATTTGGAATCGTCCGTTCATGTCGACCGACGAGACGATATTGCTCACCTGCGGCGAAGTGCTTACCGAATCGTTACGCGTGAACAAGGAAGTGACGCTGCTACGCACCGAATCGGAAACGGATACGCTGACCGGCGCACTCACGTATCGTGCGTTCATCGGGCATTTGAAGAGTCTGCAGACCGAGAATGTGCATAATCTGGTTGCCGTGGTGTATTTCGGCGTGGAGCACTTGCGCACCATCAACGAACATTATGGACGCAAAATCGGCAATGCCGTGCTGCGATCCGTGGGCATGCGTTTAAGCCAGCTGCTGCCGGGAAACGCCACGCTTTCGCGCGTGAACGGCGCGGAATTCGCCATGATCGTAACCGATGTGACGTCAACCAGCGATGTGGAGGAGTTGGCCACGCGCATGCGCAATCTTGCCGTCATGCCGGTATACACCGAAGAAGGCGAGGTTTCCGTGGACGTATCGAGCAGCATTTCGTTCTCGAATGCGACAGACGGCTTCTCCGTGCTCCTCGCCGATGCGAGCGCTCACATCTACGAGTCGGAGAGCTCCAATCTGCCCGTAGTCGACGGCATGACGTCCACGCTCGCCGCGCAGAATGGTTCGGGAGACTATTTCAACGCTTCCGACGTGCTTCGCCATGCGATCGAAGACAATACGATTTCCGTGCTCTACCAGCCGATTTTCGATGTGAATACGAAACGTATCACTTCGCTGGATACGATTGTGCGCGTGCATGACGCGAAGGGCCGTACGCTGGCACCGTATTTCGTAACGGCTGAAGCGCATCGTCTCAACATGAGCGTGCAGCTGACGCTCGACGTGCTGGAAACCTGCGTGAAAGACATGACCGCATTCCGCAAGGTGGCACCCGAATTGGATATTGTGGACATTTGCATGAATGGTTCGGAATTAGGCACGTCCATCTTCCACGAGCGCTTGGAGCAGTTGACTCATGAGCAGCCACAGCTGCGTTTCGGCCTGCAGCTGGGATCGCACGCCATTCATGTGGTGCATGATGAAGTTGATGATGAGGTTGCCGCTCTTGCCGCTTTGCCGAACGTCGAGTTGGGTTTGACCAATGCTGGCACCACGTATTCGGAGGTTGCCGCATTCGCGCATCTGCCATTGGATTTCGCACGATTCGACAAGACGGTGGTTCGCGATTTCCGTACGCCTCGCGCAAAGCAGATCATGCAGCGCACGCTCGAGATTTCGCGCGATAACGATGCGTTCCATGTGGTGTTCGATGGCGTGGAGTCCCTGGACCAGGTTGAGTTCATCCGTTCCATCGGAGGCACGCTCGCCGAGGGCACGCTGTTGAGCAACGCCATGAGCGCCAACGAGTTCCTCATGCGCCTCGAAACCATGGGCACTTCATTGCCCGAAGCCGCCCCGAGGCAAGCTGAGTAAAGAGGAGTCTCGTTTGTCGCACGATTGCTTCATCTCGTGAAACGCTTGAAGGAAATATGGCGAGATGGGAGCATGTGTGCTAAATTAATTAGTAAACGTGTTTAGCCAACGATGGCTTTGAGGAGGATTCACATGGCCACTATCAGAGAGATAGCGAAACGGGTAGGTTTCTCCCAAGCCACTGTTTCCAGGGTTTTGAAGGACGATCCCACTTTTTCGGTGAAGGATTCCACCCGCGAGAAGATTCTAAACGCCAGTCTGGAAATGGGATACAAGAACGTACCGCAATACCAGCGTATCACCATTCCGCAGGATGTTGCGATTCTCGACAATGTCGTACCCGACAAGGGCTTGCAGGACGCGTATTTCGACGAGCTGCGCGAAGTGCTCGTCAAGCATGCCGAAGAGCAGCGCATGAACGTGACCATGCACGAGGACGTGGATTCGCTGATCGCCGATGCCGATAAATACGCGGGATTTATTTCGATCGGCCCGTCCCCACTAAATCACAAGACGCTTCACCGCTTGCATAAGAAGCTCCCCCACGGCGTATTCATCGACATCAATCCTGCGCCGGCATTGTTCGATTCGGTACAGCCGGATTTGGAACAAACCATATTGGATGCGATCGACGCGCTTATGGGGTCGGGTTGCTCTCGGATCGGCTTCATTGGCGGCTTGGGCAACATTATGGGCAAGCATGAATATCCGGAAGATATTCGTACGTTCGCATTCCGCAATTGGGCGTTGCGCTTGGGATTGGATGCGCAAGGATTGGTGTATGCGGACGGCCCGTTCACTGTGGAAAACGGCCGTTTGCAGGGGCGTCAGTTGGTGCAGGATCATGCGGACGATCTGCCCGACGCGGTAATCGTCGCAGCCGATCCGTTGGCGGCAGGCATTTGCCACCGAAAATGTGATGGTGCCGCGAGATATCAAAGTGATCAGCATCAACAATCAGGAGATCGCAAAATACACGTCTCCCGCATTGTCGTCGTACGACATTAGCCAGGACGAGCTTGCGAAAGCCGCGGTGCTTATGCTTGCCGAAGCGCTGACCGCCGACCGCAAAATCAGCCAGCATATGCGAATCTCCACCAGTCTCGTCGCACGCGACAGCTTCACCCCGCAAGACTAAATATAAAAACTTGAGATACGGCAAGGGGCGGGCACCCTTTTCGGGGCCGGGCCCCCAGCGTGCTGTTGCGGAGCCGGCCCTGCAATTGTGCTTCAGTAATCTCGCTTCAGTAATCTCGCTTTAGCGGAGACGGCGAGCGTCACACCAGACGTGGGTGACGGACCAGGTGGCGGGATCGAGCAGAAGCACGTCGGCAGCGTAGCCGGGAGCAAGCAGACCGAGAGGTTGCTTGGTGACCGGGTTCGCGCGGTCGAAACCGAATGCTTTGGCCGGAGTCAACGTGGCGGCCTCCACCGCGTCGGCGGGCGTGAATCCCAATTCGAGCACCGCACGCTGAACAGCCTTTTCCAACGTCAGCGTGGAACCGGCAATCGCACCATTCGACACGAGCCGAGCGTGACCATCGATCACATCCACATCCAACGCACCCAGCAGATAATGACCGTCCGGGCAGTCGGTAGCAGCCATGGCATCAGTCACGAATGCCGTGCGATGCGGTGCGAAACCAAATCCCAAACGCACCATCGGATTCTGCACATGAAAACCATCATTGATCAACTCGATAGTGACGCGTGGATCCTCAACAGCAGCCGGAATTGGACCAGGCTCGCGATGATGCAAGCCATTCATCGCATTGAACATGTGCGTCATAATGCCCGCGCCCGCGTCGAAACCCTTGCGAGCGGTCGCATAATCGGCATCGCAATGTCCTACCGCAGGAACCACTCCGGCCGCCGCGAAGCGACGAATCGCATCAATGCCGTGCGGCAATTCGGGGGCGATGGTGATCTGCCGCAGACAGCCGTCTGCCGCTTGCAAAAGCCGATCAACATATTCGGGAACCGGATCCTTCAAACATTCCGGATCATGCGCACCCTTGCGAGACAGCGCAAGGAACGGTCCTTCCAGATGCGCGCCGAGAATGTCAGGGCGGGCGCTCATCATGCCGTGCACGGTTTCGAGATTGGCGCACATCACGTCAAGCGGATTGGTGATCAAACTGAGCACTTGGCGGGTGGTGCCGTGCATCATGGGACCCGCGCGAGCCAAACGTATGCCCTGCACGCCATCATCGAAGGAACTGCCCCACGAACCGTGCGCATGAATGTCGACATAACCGGGAGTCATCATGCGACCTGCAGCGTCGGTTACGGAACCGGCCGAACCGGTCATGGCATTGCCGGAATCAGCCGAACTGACCGAATCGGAATCAGTATCGGCATCCAAACCGACGCTTGCGCAAGCCGCAGCAAAATCAGCGTCCCGATCTCCGACCGCAACAATCGCATCGCCATCGGAAACCAGCCAATAATGTTCCACAACACCTCGCGCATCGACTTTGCGCGCATTGCGAATCGCAAACGGACTGGCCGGCTGCGCCAACGCAACGTCCACCTCATTCGCAAACCGCTCACGAGACTGTTCCATCTTCATACCTTCCAATTCACTCCCAGCCATATTCCTCAATTAGCATCCAATTCTTCCATTCAGTGGAAGAATTACCCCGCTGACAAGCCCATCAGCAACCCAATCCTTCCAGTCAGTGGAGAAATCCTCCCGCTAACAGCCACCTCAGAGTCCCAATTCCTCCAGTCAGTGGAGGAATCTGGACTGCCAAATACCCCCGTACTGCCCAAAACCTTCCAGCGAGTGGAGAAATCCTCCCGCTGGAAGGCCGAAAAACGTCCAGAATGTTCCAGCGAGTGGAAGAATCCGGACGCTAGCGGACACCGACTGCGGAGCAGCAATCAGATGCGCTGCCAGGCGGGCTTGTGGGCGTAGGCGTAACGGTAGTAGTCCTTGTGGCGTAGGCGGCTCGCAGCCTCCTCGTCCACAATGATGGTGGCGTGCGGATGCATTTGCAGCGCGGACGCCGGGCAGAACGCACTCACACCGCCCTCCACCGTTTCGGCCACAGCCTCGGCCTTGCCCGAACCGAAGGCAAGCAGCACCAAGTGGCGGGCTTTGAGAATCGTGCCGATACCCTGCGTGATGCAATGCGTAGGCACCTTGTCGATGTCGTCGTCAAAGAATCGGGCGTTATCGATGCGCGTCTGCTCAACCAACGTTTTGACGCGCGTGCCGGAAGCAAGCGACGATCCCGGCTCATTGAAGCCCACATGCCCATCCGTGCCAATGCCCAGAATCTGCACATCTATGCCACCGGCCTCTTCGATTGCCTTATCGTAGGCAGGGCCGGCAGCCGCAATGCGTTCGCCGTCGCTCAGCGGCGCCCCGTCGAGCACGTCACCAGGCACGTGCACCAAATCAGGGTTCAGTCCAAGCGGTTCCACGACCGTGCGGTGAATGGTGGAATGATATGACTGCGGGTGATCAAGCGGCAATCCCAAATATTCGTCCAATGCGAAACCACGCACCTGCGATACGTCAATATGCTCGCTGTGCACAATGCGTGCGAGCGACTGGTATGCGGCGAGCGGACTGGATCCGGTTGCCAGTCCCAGCACCGCATTCGGCTTGGTTTTGATGAGATCGGCGACTGAACGGCCGTAAATATCGCCTGCTTCGCGCTCGTTTTTCACGATGATGACTTCGGTCATGATGTTCCTTTCATTGGCATTGGATTGACGTTTTTCGTTTTGCTGATTTCTTGAGGATTTGTTTGATGATTTATTTGCTGATTCGGCGAAGCTCGTCGGCTGCTTTCCACACGGTTTCCTGAATGCGATGCAGTTCCGACGGTTGGCTTGTCGCGTTCCATTCCTTCGCATAGGCCTCGCACCAGCATTCGAGCTCGCGCGCCAGCGCACGATAATCGGAAGGCCGCCAATCGCCAGCGTCATGCGCATCACGCACGTCATGTGCTTCGGCGAGCGCGAATCCCACTCGATTGAGCAGCAGCTGCCCTTCCATGGCGATGCGTACGGCAGCAGTAATGCCCGGATTTCCCATATGTGCCGCAATCGGCGCGATGTCGACCATGCATTGTTGCAATGCACGATTGGCTTGCGGAATTCGTTCGATTGTCGTTGCCATATTGCGCATCATGCGATTGCGTGCTTCACGCACAGTCATTGCGTTTCCACAGTCAGATAAATGATCAACCAAGCGATCGGCCAGGCAGGGAATGGTTTGCGCAACATCGGTATTGCAGTTTCCCGTGCCGTCATCCAATTCGAGATATTCCACAAGCTCACGCCAAGTGAATACGGCTTGCGCGGAAGCGTTACGAAGCAATGCAACGAATCGTGCGCTGCAATCGCCATATTCGACGCGCGAAATACGCTCAAGCAAATCATTTTCGGCAGTATCTCCGGCAGGATTCCACGCATATTGCGCACCGAATATCATGCCGGGCACGGCCATGCGCGGATCGTTGACATGCCCAAAATCGCCCCAATCGGTGACGAGCATGCCTTCCGCACCGCAGTCGATGCCGTAGCGCGCGATGCGTGCGATGTTGTTCCACGCATCGTCGATGCGCGGCAGCAGCGCATTCCACCCCCATACGGCCGGGCATACGATTTGTTTGGCTCCGACTTTCGCCACGAGTTGGATTTTTTCGTCGGTCGCTTCCGGTTCGTACTGCCAGTTCAGCAGGGTGACATTGTTCGGCAGGGTTTCGAGAATTTCCGGCATTTCGATGGCGATATCTCCCCAGAACATGGGTTCGCGGCCCTGCTTAGACAGGTGTTCGCAGAGTTTGCCCACGTATGTTGCGTACAGCGCTGCGACGCCCACGCGTTGCGCTTCCTGCTTCGACTTGCCTTTGCCGAGGTCGAAGGTTTCGTCGGCGCAGATGTTGAATCGCTTCGAACGGAAAAGTTGCAGATACGAGTCGACCAGTTGCGCAGAGAATGCGAAGGCTCGATCGTCGGCGACGTTGAGCGTGTGGTGCCTCATGCGTTCGATGAAGCTGAACGGCCGGTCTGCGTCTTCGGGGAATTCGCCGAGTTCGCGCAGTTCCTGCGTGCGCATCGCCACATATTGGTGTCCGAATGTGGAGACTGACGGCACGAGTTCGATGCCAAGGTTCGCGCAGTATTGGTCGAATTCGAGTGTGTCTGCCGGCGTGAGCGGGCTTGATCCGCGCCATGTTTCGCTCATACCGTCGAATGCGAACGTATGCTCGATGTACAGCTGCAATTGGTTGTATTTGTAGAGGCAGAGTTTGTCGGCCCACTGTTTGAGCCATGCGAGCGTTGGCACGCGGCCGCGCGTCGCGTCCAAATAATATCCCCTGATTTGGCATGCGGGGGCATCTGCAATCTGCAGTTCCGGCAGTACGGCACCGTTTTGCCGTATGAGTTGACGCAGGGTCTGCACGCCGTTGCGCACACCCTCGAAATCGCAACCGGTAATCGTAATGCCGTCAGTGTTGATAGTCAGCGTGTATGCGCCGGCGGTACCGCCATCCTGCGAATCGAAATCCCGCGAATCCGCAATACGCAATCTGATGAAGCCCGACCACATATCGCCCGTCGCAATATCCCAATCAGTGCCTGTCGCGGAACGTATGTCGGCAACAAGCTGATGCGCAAGCAGGAAATCGCCATCGCCAATCGCAATGGATTCGTTCACGCGCCCCGCATAGGGCAACAGCACCGTGCCTTCGCCGACCGTCATGCTGTTCGGTTCGGGAATGATCGCCCATTTGCGGGTGTTCTCGCTTGCCATCGATTCGCCTTTCGATTGTCGATTATCGATTTCAATTCTCGATTGTGATTCTCGGATTGCCGGGATTGCCGGATCTGGATTTCCGGAATTGTTGCGCTTGTTCCAGTCTGCCTGAAGTATCACGCATTCACGATTGCGGTTGCGCTCGTTTTGCCGCGAGCGCCGCGCCGATTGCGCCGATTGGTTGGTCCATGGCTGCGATTCTGATGTTCGATGCGATGTCGAGTGTGGTCAGGAATCGGCATCCTTCGGCTCTGCGGCTCAGTTCGGCTTGGATGACTTCGATGAGTGCGTCACCGGTTTTCGCCATGCCTCCGCCAATGACGATGCGTTGCGGATCGTAGGCTTGCGCGACGATTTGGATGGTGTCGCCCATGGCGTGGGCCACCATGGCGAGCACGTCGTTGGCATGCCCGTCTCCTTGCCGCGCTTTGCGGATGAGATCAGGCATGGGCGGGTTTGCGGAGGGCCAAAGTTTTGCCACGGCCCCGCCGGATGCCACGGTTTCCAAGCATCCACGCTGCCCGCATGGGCATTCGAATCCGTTGGGGTCGATGGGTAGGTGCCCGATTTCGCCGATGGATCCGCTGTACCCGTGTTCGGCTTGCCCGCCGCGC
>OCAQ01001115.1_pt1 | contig 10071 bp, 8 predicted proteins | sample 1538291 | NCBI WGS metagenome assembly OCAQ01 (sample SAMEA2580277, study PRJEB22360) | human gut metagenome | biome: human gut; feature: human-associated habitat; material: faeces | place: Denmark | collected 2008/2010 | reverse complement strand
CGCTGTGTGCGCACCGCCCGGGAACGCACCGTTGTTATTATCTCGGACGCTTTGCGCTACGAGGTTGGACGAACGCTTTTTGAACGGCTTCAGGCGGACGAGAAATGCACCGCGACGCTTTCCGCAATGCAGGCGGTTCTGCCTTCTTATACGCGGTTCGGCATGGCGGCGCTGCTGCCCCACAAAAGAATCGAGCTTTGCCCCGACCTTCGTGTGACGGTGGACGGGAAGCCGACCGACGACCTCAAACAGCGCGAGGCGGTTTTGCAGGCCGCCCAGCCGAACAGCCGCTGCCTCCGGTTTGACGATATCCGGTCCATGAAGGTAGCGGAGCTGCGGGAGATATTCACCGGGCAGGACGTGGTGTATGTTTACCACAACCAAATCGACGCCCGCGGCGACAAGGCGAGCACGGAAAACGAGGTCTTTGCCGCCTGTGAGGAAGCGGTTGACGAAATTTTTGCCCTTATCAAGCGCCTGACGGTGAGTGCAAACACCATTCACTACATTATCACTGCGGACCACGGTTTTCTTTACAAGCGCGATAAGCTGCAGGAGAGCGACAAAATCGGCGGCATCCCGGGCGCCGGACGCAGGTTTGCACTCAGTGCACAAGCGGTTCAGGCGGACGGGGTGGCGAGCCTTCCGCTCGCCGCAGTCACAAACGCGGAAGATGCCCGAAATGTGTATTTTCCCCTTGGGAGCGACCTCTTTAAGGCGGCCGGTTCCGGGCTCAACTACGTTCATGGCGGCAGCTCCCCGCAGGAGCTGATTATCCCGCTGCTCGACGTAAAAACGGAAAAAGGACGCCGGGACACGTCGGTTGCGCAGATCGCGCTTGTCAGCCTGACCACCAAAATTACAAATCTGATCACCACGCTCGATTTCGTACAGACCGAACCGGTCAGCGATGTGGTGAAGGAAACAGCCTACCGGCTCTGTTTCATCTCGGATGATAACGAGAAGATCTCCAACGAGAACATCTACCTTGCCGACAAAAAGGATACGGACACCGCAAAGCGCGTTTTCCGGCTGCGGTTCTCGTTCAAGAACAAAAAGTACGATAAAGGCCGGAAATATTACCTCGTTGCCTTCGACGACAAAAACGGTCTTGAGGCCTTGCGGCAGGAAATCATCATGGACATCGCTTTCGCGGATGATTTCGGTTTTGGATTCTAAGATGGGAGGATGAAAAGCGATGGATGAATTTGAACAGATGGAGCAGCACGAAATTCCGGAGGACCACCCTCTCGAAGAAAGCCCCGGCGAAACACTCGACCGCAAGCTCCGCGCCTGTTTCGACGGCAAAATCGTCCGTAAGGACCTTACCAAGTCGATCAAAGAGGGCGCGAATGTACCCGTTTACGTTCTGGAATTCCTGCTTGGGCAATATTGCAGCTCGGACGATCCAAATGTGATCGACGAGGGGATCCGCAACGTCAAGAAGATTCTGGCGGATAACTTTGTCCGTCCGGACGAGGCGCAGAAGATCCTCTCCATCCTGCGCGAGCGCGGCGGTTATACGGTGATTGATAAACTGACCGTCAAGCTGAATATCCGGGAAGACCGTTATGAGGCGGAGTTTTCCAATCTTGGCATCAAGAATATCCCGATTCTGCCGGAATATGCTTCCAGGTACGACCGTCTGCTTTGCGGCGGTATCTGGTGTATTGTCCAGCTGGACTATGAGTTCATGGAGGAGGACAAGAAGGTCAGCCCGATCCGCATTCGCAAGCTCACGCCGATTCAGATGCCGCACATCGACATGGAAGAAGTAAAAAACGGGCGCAAAGCCTTTACCAGGGAAGAATGGCTTTCGATTATGCTGCGCTCCACCGGCATGGAGCCGGACAATTTTTCGGAGCGTGTGAAGTGGCTGCTGCTGGCGCGTATGATCCCTCTGGTGGAAAACAATTTCAACTACTGCGAGCTTGGGCCGCGCAGCACCGGTAAATCTCATATCTACAAGGAAATTTCACCAAACAGCATTCTTGTTTCCGGCGGCCAAACCTCCGTTGCCAACCTGTTCTACAACATCGGTACAAAGACGGTAGGGCTTGTTGGTATGTGGGACTGTGTGGCGTTCGACGAAATTGCCGGCATCAACTTCAAGGACAAGGACGGCGTGCAGATCATGAAGGACTACATGGCGTCCGGCTCCTTTGCCCGCGGCAAGGAAGAAAAGTCGGCGTCTGCCTCGATGGTCTTCGTCGGCAATATCAACCAGGATGTTTCCGTTCTGCTCAAGACCTCGCACCTGTTTGAACCATTCCCGGATGCAATGGCCTACGATACGGCGTTTCTTGACCGTATTCACTGCTACCTTCCCGGGTGGGAAATCCCGAAGTTCCGTCCGAACAGCTTCACCAACGACTATGGCTTCATTACCGATTATCTCTCAGAATTTTTGCGGGAGCTTCGTAAAGAATCATTCGGTGATGCGCTGGACAAGTATTTCAAACTCGGCGGCAACCTCAACCAGCGCGATACGATCGCCGTGCGCAAGATGGTTTCCGGCATGCTGAAGCTGCTCTATCCGGACGGAGATTTTGGCAAGGAAGAAGTCCGCGAAGTGCTCACCTTTGCGCTGGAAATGCGCCGCCGCGTCAAAGAACAGCTCAAGAAAATCGGCGGCATGGAGTTCTACGACGTGAATTTCTCGTTTATCGACAACGACAGCTTTGAAGAGACCTTTGTTTCCGTTCCGGAACAAGGCGGCGGCAAACTGATTCCGGACGGCATGTGCAAGCCCGGCCATATCTATACGATTTCCCGTGGTAAGAGCGGCATGATCGGTATCTATCGCCTGGAAACGCAAATGCTGCCCGGCAACGGCAAGCTGGAGCGCACAGGGCTTGGCACAGACCGGGAGGCAAAGGAAGCAACCAATACGGCGTTCAATTATCTCAAGGCCAATGCCAACGCCATCAGCGGGAATATCAGCACGGCGAACAAGGACTATATCATCAACTACCAGGACCTGAACGGCATCGGTATCACAAAGCACCTTGCGCTTCCAACCGTCATCGCAATTTGTTCCGTTGCACTTGCCCGTCCGGTTGTGACCGGTTTGGCGGTCCTGGGGGACATCAGCATCAGCGGTACGATCCTGAAAGTCGAAGACCTCGCCAACGTGCTTCAGGTATGCCTTGACAGCGGCGCGAAGAAGGTTCTGCTGCCGATCACCTCCGCCGCCGACATCGGCAGCGTTCCCTCCGAGCTGGTCGGCGCGTTCAGCCTGATTTTTTATTCCACCCCGCAGGAAGCGGTGTTCAAGGCTCTCGGCGTAGACTAGGGAGGCGGCAATATGTTTGAAGATGATTTTTCAAAAATGCTTCGTGATTACCCGGAGGCGGTCGCGGATACAAAGGTTTTTGCCGGCTTGATGAAAGACCTCTTTCCTGGGCAGCAGATGCAGATCAACCTCATAAATACAACGTATGCGCTTGGCATTGCCGGTGAAATTGCGGATGCCGCGCATATCAACAATGCCTTTGCGTTCCGGTTTGTAAAACGTCTGGTAGATGAATATGGCGTCAGCCGGCTGAATGCGGATTGGGCGGTTTCTGTCTGGTGCGTCTGCTACGGGCAAAGGCTGCTGCATAAGCCCTGTGATATTCAAATCAGCCGTGCAAAAGGCGGCGCGCCTCCGGCAATCAGGGAAAACAGCCATCCGGACGAAGGCAGGCAGTACGGTGATCTTTTCCGCTATACAAAAATCGACGGTGGATACGGTGTCACCGGTTTTTCCGGGCAGAACAAGAAAACCATTATTTTTTCAAGCCGATACAACAATCAAACCGTAAAGCAGATCATGCCACATTCCTTTGCAGGGTGTGAAGTGTGTGAAGCGGTGATGACGGATGGCATCGAGATTATCGGCGAGAGCGCGTTTGACGGCTGCTCCGGGCTAAAGCAGGTGATTTTTCCAAACACGCTCAAGGAAATTGGGAATGATGCGTTTCGTTCCTGCCCGGAACTGATTACGGCAGTGCTGCCGCAAGGGGTGGAGCAGCTTGGCAAATATGCATTTTCCGGCTCCGGCCTCAAAACAATTATGATTCCGCACTCTGTGTATTGGGTCGGTGAGGGCGTCTATGCAGACTGCAAACGGCTGGACCATGTGGCTGTGCCGGATAATATCATTTCCATTCCGGACAGGATGTTCAGCGGCTGCGGCAGCCTGAGTGAGATCAAGCTGCCGGAAACGGCAGACCGTATCGGTACCGGTGCGTTTGAAAATTGCAGCAGCCTGCAATCCATTGTGATTCCTGAGTCGGTGCGTTCCATTGGCGAAAATGCTTTTGGTGGAACACATCCGAAGTTTACGCTGCTTTGCCACCGGCTTTCTGAAGCGGAAAGATATGCAAGAAGCCATAATATTACGTTCCAGATCATTTACTGAGGTGTGCCTATGGGATTGCTTGACTTATTCAAACCTCAACCGAAAATGCCGATGATACAGAGTATCCTGCCGGCGGCGGCTGTTCAGGAAATTTTGCGTGGACGGTTGCCAATTTTGAACACGAATAAGATTTTCTTGAAATCCGGTGAACAGTGTCATTACATCGACAAGGCAATCTATGAAAAGAAGACGGTCCGCAAGCGGTATGTGCGGCGGAACTCAGGCTATTCCGCACCCGGACTTTTCAAAGGGACGCGTGTCAACTTCGGCCGAGGGAGAACCGATCAGGTGGATAACGTCACCTATCAAACTCTGCGTGGAATCCTGTATATTACCAACCGCAGAATCATCTTTCAAGGTGATCAGGAGGGGTTCGATGTGAAAGCGGATGATCTCGTTGCAATTACTCCTTACAGCAATTGCGTGGAGCTTCAGACGAGCAAGATGCATTACAAAATTTTTGTCCCCGACGGCAATGTAACGCAAGCTGTTTTGCAGCTGATACAATAGGAGGGATGAATGTGGACGGGCAGTTAAAAACAGGAACTTTCCTGACAGCGGAAAGCTCCAACAAATACAAAGTGATTTCCTTACTTGGCGCAGGCGGGCAAGGCGAAGTCTACGACGTGGAGTGCGGTGGAAAGCACTATGCGCTCAAGTGGTATTTCAAACACATGGCGACAAAATCGCAAAAAGAGATCCTGGACAATTTAATCACCAGAGGCGCGCCGGATGCTTCGTTCCTCTGGCCGTTGGACTTGATTTTTAAAGGATATGGGGAATCCTTTGGTTACATCATGCCGCTGCGGCCGAAGAAATTCAAGAGCATCGTGGATATGATGAAGCGACGTGCGGAGCCGTCGTTTCAAACGCTCTGTAAAGCCGCCTATAACCTGATAAGCAGCTATCAAAAGCTGCATGCAATGGGATACAGCTACCGGGATATTTCGTTTGGAAATATGTTTTTTGATCCAGATACCGGCGAGGTGCTGATCTGCGACAACGACAATGTCTCCGCCAACGGAATTGACAACAGCTCTGTGTACGGAACACCGCGCTTCATGGCGCCGGAAATCGTCATGGGCAGGGCCAGTCCCTCCCGGAACACGGACCTGTATTCGCTGGCAGTTCTATTGTTCTATATGTTTATGATGGGGCATCCGCTGGAAGGAAAGCTGGAAGCTGAGATCAAGTGCATGGACATACATGCTATGAATAAGCTCTACGGTCGGAATCCAATCTTCATCTATGACCCGAACGATAAAAGCAACCGCCCGGTCAAAGGGTATCAGGACAACGTCATTATCTATTGGGAACTGTATCCGCAGACCATTCGCGACCTGTTCACGAAATCTTTTACGGTTGGTCTGACTTTGCCTAATAAGCGCGTGACGGAAAAAGAATGGCTTGAAGCATTCGCAAATCTTCTCTCGGGCATTGTCCTCTGTCCTAAGTGCGGCGCGGAAGTCTTCTTCGATGCGCAGAAGCAGGATAATGGTGTGGCACAGGCTTGCTGGAACTGCAAAGGTACGGTACCCATGCCCGTAACGCTGGCCGCTGGTAAAAGCCGCGTTCTGCTTCAAAAAGGTACGAAGCTCTTTGCCCATCATATCTATGGCAATTTTGATATGAACAGTGTGGTTGGCTCTGTTGTTCAGAATCCGAAGAACCCGAATCTTTGGGGTATCCGCAATGAGAGCACAGAAAATTGGACGTATATTAAACCAGACGGAACACAGGTTCCCGTTGCAATCGGTAAGAGCGCCGCAATCGCAAAAGATGTTCGTATTGACTTCGGCCAGATGACCGGAGAGTTCAAATAAACACTGAAATTACATAGGGAGGAAATCAAAATGGCAGAAGCATTGAAACGTCCCGGCGGTGAGTTGGCAAGCAGGCCGCTTCACTTTTTTTGGGTGGTTGACTGCTCTGGATCCATGTACGGCGAAAAAATTGGGACGGTCAATCATGCAATCCAGTCCACAATCCCGGAAATGGTCGACGCTGCAAAGGATAATCCTAACGCACAGCTTCTCGTGAGAACGCTGAAATTTTCGACAGGCGCAACTTGGGTTACGCCAACCCCTGTAAACGTTGAAGACTTCGCTTGGGATGATTTGGACGCTGGCGGCGTCACCGATCTTGGCAAGGCGTTTGAAATGTTGGCAGCACAGCTCACAATTCCGCCGATGAGCGACCGTGCGCTTCCACCCGTTATCGTGCTGCTTTCGGATGGCCAGCCGACAGACGATTATAAGAGCGCTCTGGACAGGCTGCTGCATCTGCCCTGGGGTAAAAAAGCAGTCCGAATTGCAATTTCCATCGGTCAGGATGCGGATGATGACGTTCTGCAGCAGTTTACCGGCAACAGCGAACTGGTCTTGCAGGCAAACAACCCGCAGGCGCTTGTAAAGATGATCAAGTGGGCCTCTACTGCAGCTTCTCTGGTGTCCGCTCCGGCAAGCAGGCCGAAAGATATGGATGAGCTTCCAGAGGCAAATGATGCGCCTAATGCGACCAATGCGCCGCTGGTGCTGGATATGAACAACATTCCCGATCCAGGCTCAGTTGGAGCAAATGATGTTTGGTGATTGGAACTTTCTCCAAGAGAGGATGAACGCATCATGAAACAAATAGTATTCGGAGAAAGTGTTCAGGGGGCTTCTCATAAGCGAGTAAATATGGAGTGTCAGGATACCTTCAAGAAGCTTGAATATGATGACGGAACAGTTATCATGGCAATCGCAGATGGGCATGGCAGCAAGGCTTGTCCACATAGTAAATCCGGTTCCAGTATCGCAGTCAATGTTTTCTGCAAGGTTATGGGTGAGTTTTATGCGAATTATGCAGAAAATCTTGAAATGCTGCTGACCTACTTGAACCGTGAAGGTGACACAAAGGTTGCGCAGGAGATTGACGCTGAGTGGAAACGGCGCGTCTTGAAAGTACACACGAAGCAAAAGCGTGAAGTCCCTCTTACCGAAACCGGCGAAAAAAACAAAGCCGAAATCTATAAGCAGTATGGCTCTACACTCGTCGGGATGATGATTACACCGATTTTTATTTTTGCATTTCAACTCGGCGACGGAGATATCAGCATCGTTAGTCGGAATGGTCTCAATCATTTGTTAGAGGGTGAAAAAATCCTCGGCGTGGAAACTCACTCGCTCAGTAAAATCGACTCGTGGAAAAGAGCCGTGTCCGTAGTTCGGCGCAGGACCGCAGACAGTGGCTTTCCGTATATGCTGATGCTTTCCACGGACGGCTTTGCCAACAGTTACAAGAGCGTTGATGACTTCCAGAAAACTTGCTTAGATTATTTTGGCATGATTGAACAATACGGAGCAGGCGCAGTTGCGGCGAACCTAAAAGCGTGGCTTGACGAAACAAGCTCCATGGGATGCGGCGATGATATTACCGTCTTGATTGCTTATTTTATGGACGATGGTGCGCCGGAAAGTGAGGCTACTGCCAGTGAGTGAGTTCAAAGAGGCCGTTGTGCTTATCGCAAAATGCGGCGAGAGTCATAAGAGCTATGGAATACGTATGGAAAAGACCGGGACGGATCGATGGCTCACAACATGGGCATTCCCGATCAAAGACTCGTCTGCAAAACGCGAGGGTTACGATAAAATCCAAGTAAAGGGCGACATTTCATTCTCTGACGATTACCCTGGATGTCCATACTGCGGCGGGCATGGCCTGACATTGTGCCCTTGCGGACATTTGAGCTGTACCATTATGAGAAGCAACGTCTTTACCTGCGAGTGGTGCGGAATGCAAGGGGAAATTGGAAATTATTCGGGAGAAACAATCGTCGCTGGAGCAGACTATTGAGATACAAAGTGATTTTTTCTTACATATACAAACATATATCAAATCAACTGGATTCTTTGGCCTCTTTGCTAAAGCATATATGAGTATGCTGACAAGCGGAATGACATGTATAGAGGGTAACCAGACGCCCACGCCGACGATATGTATATTGGGATATCACTCCAAAGTTTCAACGCGGCTTTTACTGTTCTTTCGTCTTACTTTTTAAGCGTAAAAAGCTGTTTTAGAGGCGCGCAAATATGGGCTTAGAGCGTTTGAGGATTGCTTAAAAGTGAGAGTTATACGTTCACTATCGGGCACTCGGAAAACAATGGCAGAACATGCTCTCAATCCGCCTTTGTTCTGCACTGTGCCTCCCGGATGGCCTGCTGGACATCCAGCCATCGCCCGTATGCCCCGCCATGGAGCTGCTTCTTTAATTTGTTGATGGCATTTTTGTAGGCCTTTTCCGCGCCGCTGGGTCCATTGTAGTTCAGACGAACGGCCAGTTCCTGAAAGGATAGGCCTTTTTCCTCCGGATGACAGAGTCCCAGATAGCTGCGGACCAAAGTCAGTTCCCGTGGTTTCAGGATTTCGGCTATTCTCTGGCGGAGCAGTGTCCTGCGCATATGGCGGTCATAGGACACAGCCGGGTCTCCTCCGCATCCGAGGTCAAAGACACGCTCTCCCAGTGATTCAGTTTGGAATACCGTACGGTATTCTTCCAGCAAACGCCTGGCGGTACGGCCGGAGATATTCAATTTGTCCTGAATCTTCATTAAAAGATCGATTTCCGCAGCCTGTCCGTGAACTGCACAAAGGAAAGCTATTTGACGCAGCTGATAATAACGGCAGGGCGGAAAAACTTTTGGCAGCGCAGTCCAGCATTGCGGTTTGAACAATGGGTGTGGCAAAGGTCAGGAGTTTTGTCCCCGCATCAAAGTCAAAACGTCCGGCCGCCGACAGCAGCGCCATCGCGCCTTCCTGCTTCAGGTCTTCTTCCAGCGAATGCTGAGAAAACGGTTCGCAGCAGCTTCTGGCTAAAACCGTCAGATAACCTTCGTTTTGAGAAACCAATTGAGCTGCCGCAAGCACGTCCCCTGTCTGCAGCCGCCTCGCCAGCTCTTCGTTGCCGGGCCCCCCTCCTGCAACGGAATACATTTGCTTTGTCACGGAGCCACCCGCTTTCGAGCTTCCGCATAAAGCCGCTCCTGCTCCATGTCCCGAGCATAGCCGGCCGCCGCATACCCGTTGTCCATAAGGGCCTTGTCCCGATAGGTTTCCGCAAGGCGAAGAGATTCTCGGCGCAGGTCATCCGATATTTTCCCCCTCTGGTGGTGTTTGCGGATGGTGTTGGTCCGGGTAGAAAACAGACGGTAGATGGGGTGCTCCCTGTTCTGCTCCTTCTGCCGCATCATGGCTCCGTACTGCCGACATGTCATGCCTGCATCCTGAGGCGCGTTGCCGCTGCAATATTTTGGTATACGGCCATTGGTTGTGAGAAAGTATTTCCCACAGTTCCGGCACCGGCTGGGGGCATGGCCGTGATGCAGGCCGTTCATTAAATCGAAGCTGTAAAAATGGATGGGTGATGGAAAGCTGATCCGTTGGACGAACACCATTTCCTTTTCGTCCCTGGGACTGCGGGCAAAGGTGTAGGAGGATGAGATGGCCGGCGAAACGGTGAATGCTTCAATACCTGCCATGGGAAGCTGCTCCATCATCATCCAGAAGTCGCCGCTGTTGAAGCAGTCATGCGCCGCCACGGCAAAAGATGTCTCAGTCCGTTTTTTCAGCCGCCGCAGATAGCCCTCCTCAAAATATCGTGCCGCCACAGCGAAGTGCTGGAT
>OCAQ01001112.1_pt1 | contig 10096 bp, 8 predicted proteins | sample 1538291 | NCBI WGS metagenome assembly OCAQ01 (sample SAMEA2580277, study PRJEB22360) | human gut metagenome | biome: human gut; feature: human-associated habitat; material: faeces | place: Denmark | collected 2008/2010 | reverse complement strand
ATAATATGTCCACCGCCGTTGTTCAGGTGCTTAAGGGCACCGAGCGAGTTCTTACGGACGGTTTCATTCGATTTATGCTGCATTACCGTTTTCAGGCGGAGTTTTGCAATCCTGCTTCCGGCAATGAAAAAGGAAATGTGGAGAACAAGGTGGGCTACAGCCGCAGAAATGCCTTTGTCCCGGTTCCGACCATTACCTCATTTGAGGATTTCAATGAATCCCTGTGGGAGTGGTGTGAAAAGGATGCTCAGCGTCCCCACTACAAGAAAAAGGAACTAATCCAGAAGCTTTGGAAAGACGATGAGGCAAACCTGCTGAACCTGCCGGAGTATCCCTTCCCCGTGTTCCGTTACGCATCGTTGACCGTGAGTAAAAACGGCTTCGCAACTATTGAAACCAACAAATATGGGCTGTCCCCGGCACTTTCCGGTGAAACGGTACAGGCCAAGATTTTCTTTGACCATGTGGAGTTCTTCCATGACCACCGCTCGGTTGGCAGCTACCCCAGGAGCTACAAAAAGGGTGATGAGGTCTATGACTGGACACAGTATGTGTCTGTGCTCTGCAAAAAGCCGGGAGCAACCCTGCACACACGTTTCTTCCGCCAGATGCCGCAGCAGTGGCAGTCCCTCTTGGAACAGGCAAGCGGCAAGGAGCGCAAAAACGCCCTGCAGCTGCTCAGTGAGATTGTATCTGACGGCAATGTCTCCCTCTGCGATGATGCTTTGGAGCTCGCCGGTGAAAACGGCCGCACGGATGTGGACAGCCTCCGGCAGTGCTACTACATGATTGCCAAAAAGGAATACCGGCCTAATCCGCTGCAATTGTCCGCTTCACCGGTACTTAACTAATGCCTACTGAACAAGTGCCCAATTTTTGTTTTGAGCGAGAATCTCCAGAAGATATGTGAGTATTCTCAAAAGGGCGCGCTGAATCTTGCGGAGATTCAGCACCAGAACGGACATGGCGATCACATGGGCCGCAGTCTCCCGCAGCTTTGCAGTGACCAGCCCCATGCCACATTTACGCTTCGCCAGACTGAATCTGCGCTCCACTTCCACACGCTCGCACTCATCCCGATAGTCCTGAGCCTTGTCTCTGGTTTCACCCTTCTTAGGCCGCCCCAGAGCTGGGCCGGAAAGACGGATCCCATGCGCCTTGCAATAGCTGAGTCTTGTTCGCACTTGGTACTTTCGTGTCTGCTGTGGTCGGTGGCGGCAGTTTTGGAAACGGCGAAAACCCTTGTGCTGCAACGGATTTCGGACGCGCCGACCGGTATTGACCAGCTCCATATCAGAAAAACCAGAGTTCAAATTGAAATGGAAAGTGCCCCAAAACGATCGATTTTTTTGCGCGCTGGCAAGAAAATACGCAAGAAGAAAACCCTTGTCCGGTATGGCTTTGCGGACAGTTCCCCCGGATGAAATGCAAGAAAAACCGACTCAAAACAGATTATACGAAGCGCCCTTTCGGACCGAAACACAGAAAGGAGTCTTCGTTATGAAATACGACGCCAAGGAATTCAAAAAATACCCGGAGATTATGAACAAGGAGCAGATGCGGATCGCCTGCCACATCAGTAAGCAGACGGCGCTCTATCTTCTCCAATTTAACCTAATCCCTCACACCTGCACCGGCAAGAAAACCCGTTGCTACGCCATCAAAAAGAGCGATGTGATCGCTTTTATGAACGACTGTGAGGTCAACCCGGAAAAATACATAGCGCCGAAGAACTGGTACAAATACGGAAGCAAAATGGTTCGGCCCTATAAAATCCGCATCCATCTGCCGTGTGCTAAAGACGAGAAGAAGCTCCGGCGCTACTATGAGAGCAAGCTGGCCGCGCTGCCGGATGTGATGGATGTGGCCGCCGCCGTGGTGCAGGTGCGGGGGATCCCCCAGCCAAAACCCGCCGCACCGTCTGCCAATGGATTCGCGTGGGGAAGCTGAAGGCGCTGGCGCTGCTGCAGAAGTACATGATCCCCAAATGCTATCTCATCGACTGGCTCTGCTCGGATGATTACAACAGCACCAACCGCAAATCCCGCCGGCATATCGATATGCTTTGGGAGGCGCAGAAATGGAGTGACGGACAATGAGGGGAAATATCATTGAGGAGCTGCACTACGGCAACATCGACCCGCAGGATCGTGGCTACAGCCCCAAGGGCCCTGCGAAGAAGGCGTCCGACTCACTGGACGACCTGGAGGAAAAGCTCACCGAGCAGCTCGCTGGCAAAAACAAAGCTCTGTTTCTCCGCTTCTGCAACGCCTACGCCGAGTTCATGGGCGAATCCGAACTGGACACCTTCATCACCGGCTTCCACCTCGGCGCACGGTTTATGATGGATACCTTTCTGAGCAACGACGCGCCGTTTGAGAGCTTTCTGGAGGGGTAGGATCAGCAGCAAAATTTGAAAAGTGCGTTTTTTGGCGCCATTTTTCTATTGAAAAGTGTGATTCACTGCTTCTGCAACTGAAAATTCGCTTTATTCGCTCGACGAGGGTGAATAAAGCGAATTATTCGTTTTCGGGGCCTGAGAAGCCAGATAAAAAAATGCCAAAATAGTCAAGCGAGATTTGTTAAACCGCACATGCCTTTTCTCGATGCGGAGAAGCTACAGGACTATAGTGAAGAAATCAGTTTTTCCACTGATGCGATCATAGCGTTCCAATCAGTTGTAGTAATTGCATGAGCAGCGAGCGCAGCGGCAAGCTGTGGTGAAAAGTCGCCAAAGAATTTCTTTATCCCGCCAATAGCTTTCTGTAGTCTTTTCTTTTTCGGTGCAGGTGCGTTGATCTGCTCTTTTACGGATTCCAAATCATCCTTAACGTCATCTGCGGCATCTTTTGGAATATCAGGGATATCATCCAAGTGGGGGAGAATCTTTTCGATCATTTTTTCAATTTCAGCAATCTGATCCAGATTTCCCGCAAGAACTGTGGTCTCACTATTGATCGTCCCGCCACCTTGCTGGTTGACGGTACCATAGACAGTCCCAATGTTTTGAGTAACGCCTAACGGCTTTTGTTCTTCCATGAGGATCATTTCTTTAGAAATGGCGTCGTTTATGAAATCGATCAAAGGTTTAAAAGCGATGTCGAGGAAGTGTTGAATGATTTCATTGAACTTTTTCTGTGAATGAGGATAATGCATTGCAATACCAAGTATGTTTGAGCCATTGCTGATAATGTAGTCAAGATAATCATACATTGCCTTGACATGGCAAGCTTCGTCTACTGGAACTTCGATTTCATGCCAGCCGCTATGTTTGCTTTGCCTGAAACAGTTCTGCCAATCATAATCAACTTCACCGATTGCATCAGAGATTATCCCTGAGATGAAAGGCGTGTCGTCAATATATTTCTTAAACCGTTGGATCATAGTTGCAGCAGTATCATCGGTGGAATTTAGGAAATTGCTCGACAATCTGCGAAAATCCAGACTCAATCTTCTTAATTCAGTATAAGTAATCATAAATCTAACCCACAGTATGGACAGAAAATCTTAGAAGCACCAGCGCAGTATAGGACCTTGGTATGGTGGTTACAAATAGTGCACTGAAATTCAACCTCCTGAGTATCCTTCTCCTTCAGTTCTCGCACATTTACCTTTTTGAGCGGTTTATAGGTCATCTTGATGATGCCCTTTTTCCGATTGATGGATTTAGCCATTTTCCCGAATGCTTTGTTGAGTTCCTCAATCGCATAATTAGTAGCCAGTTCTCGGGCCTTTTCAATGACATCTTCCGAATAGAAGCTGGCTTTCTCTTTTGACAGGCCGCAGTATGGACAAAACAGCTCAGAAAAAGGCTCTTCGTCATTCTGATACTCTCCTGCTTGCAACTTGAAATCAGAATTGCAATACGGACAAGTAAATGTAACGTATCCCTCGTTATCTCCTTGTATCGTGAAAGATAGCATTGTTTCGCTCATACAAAACCCTCCATTGTGAAGAACAATTAGACAGTACCATCGTAAACAGTACAAGCCCAATTATCATAAACTATTGAAGTTTTGGTTAATCCTAAAATGGCATATCAAAATCGGTGTCCTCGTCCAAGGGAGCAGGACCTTCTGCAATGAACTTGGCTCGCTCATATAGTTCATCGTAAGTTAGAACCTCTGGGCATCTTAATTCCTGACGAAAGCGCTCAAATGAGTTTCTTTTGTCCCAATTATTAAGCTCACTCGTCTTTCCGATCACCACTATCCCCTTTGGGGAAACCGTATAGATCCTAGGTAGTTGTTCACGATTGTGCTCAGTCCTCGCGTCAGTTTCCCACTGAGCACAGTTCACTTGAATTTGTGAAACAGCACCAGTTAATTCATTACTGGCACCCCATACGCCATTCCTGTATTGCTCTCTCTGAAGGAGCGGCGTGGTGGGTTTTTTGATTTCGACGAGGCAAGTAAACCTTGTCTCTGCTTCGGTTGCGGTAAGGAAGTCGCCGCGCTGTCCACCCCTTCCATCTACGGCAACACCGCCATAGTTTGGCTGAGGCTGTATTACTCGAAGTATCTGATATCGCAAGCCATAGCCAAATATCCAGGTGTTCTCCTCGAAGAAGTCTTGCCAATTATTCTCAGCCAACGTGTTGTCCTGCAGCATCTCCTCGAAACGATGCAGTACAGCTAATCTATCCTCTTGTATTTTCGCGTTCGCTAATCGGGTGGCAATATTGGGGTTATCCTGTACAAGCTGATTCCAAATATCTTCACCGAGATTTGCTTCAAGAAGTCTTTGGATGATACGGGCTTTATTTTGATCTGTTATTACAAGATCATTTACATTCGTAACTCTATATCTGTGGATTCCGGGTCGAACACCTTCTTCGTCAAGAAGTGCTTGAATTTCTTGAATACGTTGGGTCAGGTTGGTAACGGCTTCGGTATTCAATTCAATTTCTATACCATCACCTGCGTTTAAGCGCCGAAAATCTACAGGAACCGGAGTTTCTCTATCACCGTTCCGGCCCTTCTTATACCGAATAATCGAGCCACATATACCGCCTTCGTGCATCTGCGGTTTGAAAACAATTGCCGTTTGAGTCGTCTCGGTTAATACAGATTCGCCAATTTCGGCGAAGCCTGCACCCACAGTCCTAGTTGTGATCGTATCCATTAATGACCTCCACACAGAACAAAATTGCTTAAATCAGCTATTATCTAACTTTTCTTGGGAAGGCTGGTGATGATGGATAGTTTCTCATCCAGAATAGCGCGGTTTTTCTTCTTTAGCTCGCACTCCCAGATCCTAATCACGGACCAGCCGCGTCTTTCAAAAAGGTTCGTAATAGCTTTATCGTGTTCAATGTTCCGAGTTCTCTTCTTTTTCCAGTACTCTGCATTCTCGGCCGGTCTGGTATTACGGCAATCATGGCCATGCCAAAAACATCCGTCAACAAAAATTGCAATCCGTTTATCAAGAAAGACGAAATCCGGGTGACCTTTAACATTGTATTTTCTCCTCCACCCAGTGATATGGTTGGAGGAGAAATACTGGATTAGCTTTAGCTCAGTGCTTTTGTTGCCTGAAGACCTAACGCCCTTCATTATTTCAGATCTTTTATCCTTTGAAAATACGTCTGCCATAATGAATCGCCATCTTTCAGTCGTTGTAATTCAGAAGAGCAACCTCACCGCCAACAATACTATGCATTATTTCGTCAATTTCAGACACGATCCCCATTTGCGATGCGATCTTATTGAATAGATCTAAAAGCTCTTTTAGATCATCGCGAGTAAAATCGCAGTGCGTAAACCGATATGAATGAAATTTGAGCCAACAGTCCTTGATTACGTTATATCCTGCAATCGTAAACTTCTGCAAAGAAACAGGGCAATAGATTCGAATGCTGTTGCCAGTTACTTCATCCCTAACGATAAGTTGCTCATTCTCTTCATCGTAAGGACTCCTCGATGCAGACCTACTATGCTCAAGATGGAACCCCGTCCACATCTGCGCAAGCAGCTCGTCGTAGTTAAAATCAAGTACGTTATCGACCGCAGCGTCGTTCTTCTCAAGGATAGCTAACCGCTCGCCGAGTTCCGCGAGACGAAGAAATAGGCCGGCATCATCAACTATAGGAATTCTTGCGCGGCTTTCCGATTGATTTACTACAAACAGCGCGCCATAAAATTCCTCAAGATATACCTGAGAGCAGAAAACGGCATAGGAGTAAAACACCATTTTCTTGGCACATTCGGAGTCATCAAGACCAGTTAGCGCGGAGTAGCGCTCAATCAGACTTTGATGAATATTGTTTATAACCGCATTTGTGTGAACATCTCGAATGTAGTGATTTAGGTAAATATGACCATTACCCCTGCGGCTCAGGTCGTTGTCAGGGAAATACCAGCAGAATGAAGTGAACTGCCCAAGTGATTCATCCAAATCCTTTGGTGCATGAGCCAAGGAGAATCCAACCGTATCCGGCAAATCATAGACTGCCTTTATTTCTGGTCGACCCCTCGCCCCTCCACCGCCAATGCCCGCCTGGTAATCAAAAATAGTTCCCCAGAGCAATGCGTTAGAATTCACAAATGGCCTAAACGAACAAGGGCGTATGTTCTCAGCCAAAACGGAATCAAGCTCTTGCCGAGAGGTGCAAGTGTTTAATGCATTCTGGAAGGCAAGAATCTTTGATTCAACTACCGGCTTATCCTGTCCTCCGATCCATTCCTGCGCTTTTATAACCCCTTCACTTGCAATTTCGCGGCTACGACGTTTGAGCATCGGTTGTTTCACATGAGTAAAAAGAGCTGTCGGAGCCATCTTAGCGCCAGAGCATTGATTTAAAAAGACGCCGGGAGCACCAGCTTCAGTGCTAATTGGCCAGAATTGAGCGTAGAGTTGCTCATTAAACGGGCGTGATGGCATAAATGAATACATAGCGTCGCTAATCGGAAATGTAATAAAGCGACGCATCGTTTCTTCAATACTACCATTAAGAATTGCTTCTTTTTCGCTTCGCCTTTCACGAGATATATCTGCGTAATTTATTTCTGAGGCATTATTGTCTTCGCCATATTTTCTGGTAAGAACAATTATGGCTCGGCCCTGCATCGTCATGAAGATGCTGTCGCCACGAATTCCCGTCCGAGCATCGGTGTCAATTGCAATCGCCCAAACATTGGAGAAATGCTCGACCAAATACTTTCGGGCATATTTGTAGGACTCAGCTTCAAGAAAGGAAAGCGGAACGATAAGCGCCAGTACCGAGTGATTATCGGAAGCCAGCAGCTTTTCACAGCTCCAACGCAGGAACTGAACAAACGGATTGTTGATTTGCTTCTGAATGTTTTGTCTCCCACGTCGGTTTTCGACCGGCGGTCGGAAATCCTCCATCAAATCAATAATCTGCGAAAACTCTTCAGAGACATTACTCCTATTAGAGTCAGAAGACGGTGGATTCCCAATGATCAGTTTCAAAGGACGAGAGGATAATTCTTTAGCTCGAATCAGCTCTTGTCCCTCGATAGAGCGAGCATTTGCATCATCATTCAGAAGATAGTTGCTCAGTGTATTTGCCAAGATAATACTTGGATGCAGATTCTGCTTTCTGTAATGCTGCTCGACAAGAGACATACGATAGTTAGCAAGCATATATGGTGCAGGAAGGATCTCAAAGCCACAAAGGTTATATGCGCCGTCTCCTTCGTCGTGGGCCACGATCTGCTCAAGAAAAGAGCCTGTTCCGCAGCAGGGATCAATGATTGTATTGCCGTCATCATATATGGTTGCACCATCAAAATGATCGGCCACAACTTTTCCCACAAATCGAACTACAAACTCCGCAAGGAGCTTCGGCGTGTAGAATGCTCCATAGTCAAACCGAGCTTGCTTGTCAAATTTGTTGAAGAACAGTTCGAATAAGCGATGGTAATCAGGATTCTGCAATTGTTGATCGGTCATCTGAACAAAAGACAAGAACGCGATACATTCATCCACCCACTGACCAATGAACATACCGTCCCCAGCATGGTCTCTGAGGTAGACCATTAGGTTTCGAAATGGCAAAAGCGCTTCGCCATCTGCGACGTCATTATAGGCATATGACCGGATTTTTTCAGCCTTTTGAGTAGGCGTATCCTCGCTTGAGCAGATAACTCTGTGGGCGAACAGGAGACAGAACATAATGACTTGCGCAGTAAAATCTGCAAAGACTCTTCCTGTTCTAAGTTGAGGATCATTATGGTTATAAACGAGTTCTCTTAAACCGTTTAGAAGCTCAATGATATGATGTTCGTCTTCATTCATTGCCTCTTCTATGGTTAAATCTGAGTATTCTCGTATTTCATCAGCCAGGTTTCGAGTGCGAATTGCGACGAGCTCAACCAGCTTTTCTTCGTCGACACGTTGTGGAGCGGGGTTAGAGAAAAATTGCTCCATATAAAACCTAAATAGCGGATCAACCGGGAGCCTCGACCAATCTAACGCGTCCATTCGTGCTTTGTCTATAATCGAGACTACAACCGGCGTTTCGGTAAAACAGAATACGAAATCAATGCCGTCCGTAATGATAAGCTTGTGCCCTAACGTCAGATATCGGTTAATCTGATCCCTATACGGGGTAGTATCGAACGGCTCGTTGGATGGACCTTTCGCCTCAATATAGCCGTAAACACCAAGCGAGATGCGATCCTGTATTCTCCAGTCAGGCCGCCCCATTCTTCCTTGATTTCTCGGCTCAAGAATGATGTCGAAAGTACCTGCCGGGTTCAAGTCATGCGCTATCCTCCTAAACATTTCATGCATAGGGACGCGAAAAGAAAGCTCGGCTGTGTGCTGTCCTCCATGAAGAGCAGCTCTGTATTCGTTTTGGTAAGCCCGCAAATAAGCTCTAACGCTCGCATCAAACGGCATTTATTTCTCACCAACTTTCCGATAGCATTCGATGATACTCTGTCCAATCTTTTCTGCAAGAAGCGGTGGTACCGCATTCCCGATCTGTCGAGCTATATCAACTTTATTCCCTGTAAACACAAAATCCATTGGGAAACTTTGGAGTAGTGCGCCTTCGCGAAGCGAGATACTACGATCCTGGACCGGGTGGCCAAATTTCCCACGGGTGAAACTATCGAACCGCGCAGTGATTGTTGGCGCTACATCGTCCCAAGCCATGCGTCCGTAAACACTACGGAATCCAATTACTGAGCTGTCGACTTTATGACAGTCAGCTAGTAATTCTTCGGGAAGATCGTCTCTTCCTTGTCCCTCTTTGATAGCCTGTATTCTCTTGAGATTCAGTTCGGATAGCTGGTCTCTTCTGTGGAGTGATATTTCCGGATGATCGGTTCCGTCTGAAGGAGGAGCCGGAAGATTTCCAATCGTATCGCGCACCGTGTGTCGAGTAGCTACGGGCTCTGGATATTTATAGTGCTTGCCCAGGTCATTTCGCTCACCAACGATAATGTAGCGTTTTCTCCGCTGTGGAACTCCATAATCTTGGGCGTCAAGTAAATCAACGTGCACCTTATATCCTATCTTTTCGACATCTTCAATTAGTTGCTGTAAGATAGTTTTGCCACGCTTTCCAGCAATACCTGTAACGTTCTCCATGACAAAGTACATTGGATAGAGTTCGTCAATGAGCTTGCCATATTTTAGTACAAGTTCATTACGCTCATCCGTATCGCTTCCGCGCCGTTGGACTGAGAAGCCTTGGCACGGTGGTCCTCCGGCTAAAAGAAATAATTCACCACGTTGAAGATTGCACTTTTTCAATAGCTCTCCATTCAACATATCTGCGATATCGGCGGCCTCTGCCGGATGATTAAAGTATTTCTTGTTCGCCTTGATTGTATCAATACAGATCTGATCAATATCAAAGCTAAGAAGAATATTAAAACCTGCACGTTTGAGCCCAAGCCCAAGACCTCCCGCACCGCAAAAGCTATCGATACAGGTATATTTCGTTGCCTTGGCAGCTTGATCTTTCATCTTAATTCCCGCTATGACGCTGGAAAAAGAACTGCTCACCGGTTCGTCAATAGATTGCGGGCTAGCGGATAGCTCGTCGGCTGTGGGCTCTGTGGACAGAAGCTCAATCAGAATATTTGCAGCAATTGCCGAAGAGAGCAACGGCGGTACA
>OCAQ01001099.1_pt1 | contig 10268 bp, 9 predicted proteins | sample 1538291 | NCBI WGS metagenome assembly OCAQ01 (sample SAMEA2580277, study PRJEB22360) | human gut metagenome | biome: human gut; feature: human-associated habitat; material: faeces | place: Denmark | collected 2008/2010 | reverse complement strand
ATACAATGATTGGTCTGGCTGCGGAAGCGGTCGGGAAGGAGGACAATTATGCAGAGAATACAGGATATGTTTATTAATATGGAAGAAGTGGCAGAGGATGCTTATAAGAATACGGAATTATTGTTGAGTCAGTATACCAAGGTAATGTTCCGTATTGAGAAGAATCTTGTGGACATAGATTATGAAATGTATGCAGAAGAAGGCAAGCATCTGAAGGAAATGTTATATGCTCTGGTAGATTTCGATGCGACTGCAGAGAAACGCAGAATCCAGGAAAAACTTCTGAATAATGATATGAATCTCTGTTTGCTGGAAATTATGAGAGATTCCATGATAGCTTTGAGGGATTATCCAAAGAATGGACAGCTGTATTATCGGCTTTTGAAATATAGATATTTTGAAGCGGGAAATACGAATGAAGATGTGATGCTGATGCTGGATGATATGCCAAGTACCACTTATTATCGAAACCGTAAGAAAGCAATCCGGTTGTATGCAACAATGCTCTGGGCATTTACACGACCGGAAAAGATACAGAATAAGATGGAGGAAATAAACTGGAAGAAAAGTGGAAGTAAAGTGGCAGTGAACTGACAGTAAACTGGCATGTGAATGGTATTACAATGAAAATACGTGCATGTTAGAATTGATATGCTGAGAGAAATAGACCTTCGCAGACGTAATGTTTGCGGAGGTTTTTCTTTTCTCAAATTTTAAGGCGTCAGGCTGTGCCCGGAAGGGCATGGCCTTTTTTTATACCCAAAAAACAGGTTGCAGATTTGAAAAAGCTTCCTTTTTAACAGGTAGATGCCGGAAAGGAAGAGCATATCAAGATGCAGGGAAGAGGCAGGCATTATGCCAGATATCCATGATTTTTCGATTTGTCACAAATCAAATCAAAAAAACGACAAATCGGAGGAACAATCATGGAAGAAAGAAAATACACATTTTACGACAGATATCAGAAGGTGAAATACGCTAATATTACTGCAGAGGAGCTGGAAGTTCTTAATATTTCTTATAATAAGGAACATTATATGTTTGATCAGCAGCATCAGAGAAATAATACGGTATTATTTTGTGGATTAGAATCAGAGAAGGGTTGTGCGACAGACTTTATCGCAGATAGCGGACGTGACATTGCATCGGATATCACAACAGAGATCTGACAGAGAAGGAAAAGAAAATCGTGAGCGATTATTTTATCATGGGAAAACATGTTAAGGAAACAGCAGAGGAACTGGGCATCAGCACACGACAGGTGAGCAGAGACAAAAACAGTGCTTTGGAAAAAATGTTAAAGAGAATGAAAGCAGCTGGATATGAATCATATGCTGAGGCGGCAGGTGCATTTCTGCAGGAAAGCGATTATATTCCAACACAGATGGAAACACAAAATTCAATTATGAAAAAAAGAACTGGGGAAGTGAGATTGCCATCGGATAACAAGGCAAAAAACTAGATGGATTATTTCTAAATAATAAATATCACACATGGGCCTACATAATCGTAAGCTACAGAAGAGGTGTTGAGTGATGTAGAAGTTAAAAGTTTGCGAAAAGTTAATCCTATGGATTAACTATCAGGTGAGGATAATTAAAGTTGTGGGTACAATCGCATACTATAAAGGATAAAATCTATGAGTAAAAAAGTCTGCATAGAAATTAAGCAGTTGCTGAATAAAGTTATAAAACTTGTTTCTCATGGAAATACATCTCCTTTCTGTTGATAAGGCTGTTATAAAGTGTGAAACAAAATAAAAGTTTGCAAAAAATCAATCCTAGAAATTTAAATATCAGTTGTGTAAATAAAGTTGTGGAAACAACTGCATAATTATAAAGGATAATATCTGCGAGTAAAAAAGTCTGCATAAAAGTTAAGTAGTTGTTGAACAAAGTTGTGGAATTTGTTTCTCATAGAAGTTCATCTCCTTTCTGTTGACAAGGTCATTATAAAATGTGAAACGAAATATTACTTGCCAAATAAATATAAAAGATGGACAAAATTTGCAAACAAGAAGGAAGAGCTGATAAATATGACTGATCAGCTCTTCCCTTTTTATTTATACTTTATATGTTTTTGCGATACTCGGATGGAGATATACCTTTCGTTCTTTGAAAGATTCGGCTGAAATATAAAGGATTATCATAGCCTATTATCTGTGCAATCTCTTTAATGTTATATTGTTTATTTTGTAGTAGTGTTTCAGCATTATTAATTCTTTTTTGCAAAATAAACTGTTTTGGCGTAGTTCCGGTATACATTTTGAAATTGCGTATGAACCAGTTTGTGCTGACGTGGTTCTGTTTAGCATAGGCATCAACATTAATTGCTTCATTATAGTGTTCGCTAAAATAAACAATGGCTTTGTCTATTTCTTCTGCTATCTGGGATGTGTCTGTCATAATCGTTTGCTCAAAATGACGCTGTAATCTAATAAAAATCTGTCTTAAATACATTTCGAGCATTTCGGAATAACCAGATTTACATATCTGTAACTCTTTTATCATAACCGAAAAAAGATTTTTATATTCAGGATCAGAACCACAATAAAAGACACGCTTATCTTTGGTTATGCCATAGGAACGAAGTAGATTTGTGACACTGCTTCCAGTAAAGTGAACCCAATATACTTCTGTGTGATCCTTGGCATAATAGACATATTTTTGAGGTTCTTTGGGGCGATATAAAACCATATGACCAGCATGTACAATGGTATCAGTACCATCCTCATCAAAATAGAAATGAGCTTTCCCGGAAGCAACGTATAATAATTGAAAGTCAACTCTGCCACGGGGTCTCCATGTAGGAAGTTTTGGTTTGGTATATAACTTATAAGTTCCGCACATTGTTACAATAAGTGGATTTGATTTATCCTTTCTGTCTATATGCGAATCATTTAGATATGCATTGTTTGTGTACATTGCTACCTCCGTATATGAAAATAATTAGAAACTGTCTGAAAATTAAACAAAAATGATAGATTTAGTTTGATTTTAACACAAATTTAATGATAAGTCCATTTTTAATAATGGATAACAACGAAAAACAAAAAGTAAAAAGGTTATTTTGTGTATGTTTTGTTCCATTTATGATATTTATTCTGGCGTAAAATTTTTATATAATTTTTGTAAAATTATATAAAAGTTGTGGAAACTAAAGATAGTTGTTGAAAGGAGAAGTTTCACATGGAAAAAAAAAGATACCTTAAATGGTATAATAAGGTAGGTTATGGTTCAGGAGATCTGGCAGGAAATGTTGTGTATGCATTTCTATCATCATTCGTAATGCTGTATTTGACAAATACAGTAGGCTTAAATCCGGGTATTATCGGAACGTTGATCATGGTATCAAAGTTATTTGACGGAATCAGCGATATGTTCTTTGGAACTATGCTTGACAAAACAAAAAGCAAACTTGGAAAAGCAAGACCTTGGATGCTTTATGCGTATATTGGTTGTGCGGTAACACTTGTAGCAAACTTTGCAATACCGGACAGTCTTGGAACAACAGCTCAGTACGCATGGTTCTTTATCGCATACACACTGTTAAATGCTGTATTCTTTACTGCAAATAATATTGCATATGCATCATTGGTTACATTTTGTACAAAAAACAGCAGAGAACGTGTAGAGATGGGATCATGGCGTTTTATCTTTGCATTTTCAACAAGCTTACTTATTCAGTCTGTTACAGTTCAGTTTGTAAGAGCAGCAGGCGGTGGAGCAGCTGCTTGGAGAACAGTTGCTGTAGTATATGCTATCATCGGATTGATTGTAAATACAATTTCCGTATTTTCAATCAAGGAGCTTCCGGAAGAAGAATTAAAAGCAGGTAAAGACCACACAGAAGAAAAATATAGTCTGGTAGAGGCAGCAAAACTTTTATTTTCCAATAAATATTATCTTATGATCTGTGCTACTTATATTTGTCAGCAGATTTATTCAGCTATGTTAAATATGGGAATTTATTACATGATTTACATACTGAAAAATGAAAATTTATATTCTGTATTTTCATGGGCAATCAATATTCCTGTCATCATCGCAATGTGCATTACACCTATGCTGGTAGAAAAGATGAAAGGTTTATATAGAATGAATCTTGCTGGTTATATTCTTGGAACAGCAGGTCGTCTTGGAGTTGTTTTTGCAGGTTATATGGGCAGTGTTCCACTTATGCTTGCGTTCACAGCGATAGCAGCACTTGGAATGGCACCATGGCAGGGGGATATGGGAGCCGTTGTTGCAAGCTGTTCAGAATATACATACCTTACAAAACATAAACACATTGACGGAACAATGTATTCTTGTACTTCCTTTGGTACAAAAATCGGAGGAGGAATCGGAGTTGCTCTTTGTGGATGGTTACTTGATGCAAGTGGATTTGTGAAAGAAGCAACAATCCAGCCAGAATCATGCCTGAACATGCTGCATGTTATGTATTTGTGGATTCCGATGGTATTGTCATTGATCATTACATTTATCATGTCAAGAATGAATGTAGAAGATGCTAATGAAAAGCTTAGAAAACAGTTGGAGGAGTGTTAAAATGGAATACAAGGGTATGAAAGAGGATGAACGTTTAATTTCAGTTATACCAAGCAAAAGACAGATCGCTTATCAGAATATGGAGTATTTCTGTTTCATCCATTTTACAGTAAATACTTTTACAGGAAGTGAGTGGGGATTAGGCGATGAACCGGAATCTATCTTCAATCCTGAAGAGTTAGATGCTCGCCAGTGGGCAAAGACAGCTGCTGAAGGTGGAATGAAGGGATTAATACTGACTTGTAAACATCATGATGGCTTTTGCTTATGGCCAAGCAAATATACAGAACATAGTATTAAAAATTCACCTTATAAGAACGGAAAAGGTGATATCGTTCGTGAAACAGCAGAGGCATGTAAGGAATATGGTCTGAAGTTTGGAGTCTATCTCTCACCATGGGACAGAAACAATGAATCTTATGGAAAAGGCAAAGAATACGATGACTACTATGTGAATCAGCTTACAGAGCTTTTAACAAACTACGGTGACATATTTGTAATCTGGCTTGACGGAGCATGTGGCGAAGGCAGCAATGGAAAGAAACAGGTTTATGACTGGCAGAGATATTATGAAGTGATGCGTAAACTCCAGCCAAACGCTGTGATCTCAATTTCAGGTCCGGATATCCGCTGGTGTGGAAACGAAGCCGGACAAGTTCGTCCAAGTGAGTGGAGTGTCGTTGCCGCAGATATGACAGATCCGGCGATTACAGCACAGCTCAGCCAGCAGGAAGATAATGAAGAGTTCAGAAATCGTCCGTTAGATGAAACACAGGAAGATCTTGGAAGCCGTGAATGCTTGCGTAATGAAGAAAAATTAGCATATTATCCGGCAGAAACAGATGTTTCTATCCGTCCAGGCTGGTTCTATCATGAGGAAGAAGATGATCAAGTTCGTTCTTTCGAAAACCTGAAAGAGATTTATTTATCTTCAGTTGGTGGAAATACAACACTTCTGTTGAATCTTCCTCCAATGAAAAATGGAAAACTTCATCAGACAGATGTTAATAATGTAAAAATGCTTGGAGATTTTATAAGAAGCACGTTTAAAGATAATTTGGCAGATATCGCTGAAATTGCAACAGTTCCGGAAAAGGATGCGGAAGGTAAAAATGCAGATCTCTTAAGAGTAGATGATTATGAGAATGTGTTCAGAAATAAAGCCGGGGACAGAGAATTGACAATTCATCTGCAGTGGACAGAGAAAAAGAAATTATCTTATCTGGTATTAAAAGAGGCAATTCCTTTCAGTCAGCGAGTGGAGAAGTTTTCTGTATGGTATGCGGCAGAAGATGGAAGAAAAGAAAAAATGGTGGATGCTACAACAATTGGTTATAAGAAGATCATCGATTTGCAGGGCGTAGAAACAGATGCAATTGAAATTCGTATTGAAGATTCAAGAGTTGCTCCTGTAATCTCATTTGTAGGTGTATACTAAAATAGAACAAGAAATTTTTAACGAACAAATCCCAAAAATCTTTTTTGGGGATTTGTTTGGAAAGGAAGGAAAAATATGAATGCTGATATGAAATGGTTGGATAATCCGGAAGTATTTAAGGTGAATCAATTAGCTCCGCATAGTGATCATTCCTACTATTCGGATTATTCGGACATGAAAAAAGAGAAAAACCCATTATTTCAGTCATTAAATGGGCAGTGGGAGTTTTCTTATAGTAAAAATGTAAAAAGCAGACCAGTTAATTTTTATGAGGAAACATTTGATGCATCAGGATTCGATAAAATTATGGTTCCGGGACATATTGAACTGGCTGGATATGATAAGATCCGCTACATTAACACCATGTATCCGTGGGAAGGAAAAGAGTACCACAGAGGAGCTTACAGCATGGAGGCGACCGGAGCAGAAAAAGGAATGTTTTCAGAAGCAGAGTACAATCCGGTAGGTTCCTACATCAAATACTTTGACCTGGATAAGAGCATGTGTGGGAAAAGAATCCATATTTGTTTTGAAGGTGTAGAAGAAGCGATGTATCTGTGGCTGAATGGTCAGTTTGTGGGCTATGCAGAAGATAGTTTTACGCCTTCTGAGTTTGACCTGACACCTTATATAAAAGAAAAGGGAAATGTGCTGGCAGTTCAGGTTCACAAGATGAGCACAGCAGCATTTTTAGAGGACCAAGACTTTTTCCGCTTTTTTGGAATCTTTAGAAATGTTACTTTGAAAGCGATACCGGATGTACATATGGATGATGTATGGTTTCAACCTGTGTTGAATCAGGATAATGTAAGTGGAAGCGTATCTGTCAGCATGAAAGTATCTGCACCGGATGCTCAGAGTATCACTGCTAATTTTATTTTAAAAGACAGGGAAGAAAATCTGTTAGTAGAAAAATCTGTACAGTTAAAGAAAGAAAATGACCAATTAGAAGGTACGATTTGTACTGATCTAGAAACTGTTAAACTGTGGGATAATCATGATCCTTATTTATATCATGCGTATGTAGAGCTTAAGGCGGAAGATGGAAGTCTAGTAGAAGTAATCCCTTACGATATTGGTTTCAGAAGAATTGAGATTATTGATAAGATTATTTATTTAAATGGAAAACGCTTGGTTATCACAGGAGTAAACCGTCATGAGTGGAATCCAGAAACAGGAAGATGCATTGGATTAGAAGATATGCGAGCAGATATCGCATGTATGCTCAGAAATAATATTAATTCGGTACGCACCTGTCATTATCCGGATCAGATACCGTGGTATTATATGTGCGACAATGCAGGAATTTACGTGATGGCAGAAACGAATCTGGAAAGTCATGGATCCTTCCAGAAATTAGAGGCAATCGAACCATCCTGCAATGTGCCGGGATCTTTTCCACAGTGGAAAGAGGCTGTACTTGATCGTGCAAGAAACAATTTTGAAACATTTAAAAACCATACATCCGTTTTATTCTGGTCTTTAGGAAATGAATCTTATGCGGGTGATGACATTGAAGCAATGAACGTTTATTTTGCTGAAAAGGAAGATGGAAGATTAGTTCATTATGAAAGTTCTTATTACAATAGGGCATATGAGGATACGATTTCTGACATGGAAACAAGAATGTATGCAAAGCCGGAGGATGTAGAGGAGTATTTGAATAACAATCCGAAGAAACCTTATATATTATGTGAGTTTATGCATGACATGGGTAATTCCATGGGAGGTCTGGGATCTTATATGAAGCTGATTGATAAATATGATATGTATCAGGGTGGATTTATATGGGATTTTATCGATCAGGCAATTCTTGTAAAAGATCCGGTGACAGGAAAAGAAGTTTTACGCTATGGCGGAGACTTTGACGATAAACCTTCAGACTATGAATTCTCAGCAAATGGAATCGTATTTGCTGACAGAAAAGAGAAACCGGCAATGCAGGAAGTGAGGTATTACTATGGCTTATACAGATAAATTAAGAGTGGTCTATGGTGACTATACACTTGGTGTACATGGTGAAGGATTTGATTATATTTTTTCTTATGCACAAGGCGGACTGGAATCTATCGTTAAAAACGGATATGAGTGGCTGTACCGTTGCCCAAAACCTACTTTCTGGAGAGCGCTGACAGATAACGACAGAGGAAGCAAGTTCCATATCAAAAGCGGAAGCTGGCTTTCAGCAGATATGTTTATTGACTGTAAGGAAACACAGGTTATCATGGATGGAGAAGTGCAGAAACCATATGCACCGGACAATAACAGCTTCGGTGGGGATGTTTTTGCTGATGAGATCATTGTAAAATATACTTATGAGACAATATCCAATCCGTCAACAACGGTACTTGTGACATATACGGTTGATGTATCCGGAAAAATCCAGGTGGATGTACATTATAATGGAGTAAAAGGACTGCCTGAGATTCCAGTATTTGGAATGCGTTTTATCATGCCAACACTTGCAGATAAATATATCTATAAAGGATTATCAGGGGAGACATATCCGGATAGAAAAGCAGGTGCCCAAAAAGGTATTTATGAAGTGACGGATTTGAGCCTGACACCTTACCTTGTCCCACAGGAATGTGGAATGAGAATGGATACAGAGTGGCTTGAAATTAGCAGACATACAAGTCTTGACAATAGTAGAACAGATCAGTCACCACAGACACTCCGTATTGAGAAGAAAGACAAGGAATTTGCTTTTTCATGCCTTCCTTATACAGCATCTGAAATTGAAAATGCTCTGCATCATGAGGAATTACCACCAGCAAGAAGAACAGTTTTATGCGTATACGGAGCAGTCAGAGGAGTCGGAGGTATCGACAGCTGGCAAAGTGATGTGGAAGACGAATATCATATCAGTGCGGAAGAAGACATCAGATATTCATTTACCATTTGTTAGTTGCAATGAAGATATACAGGATGTATCGATAAATATTGAACTAGGGGAGTAAAAAATATAGAGCAGCTCAAGATTAGTGAATAGTTTTTAATATGATGTTTGTGTTTGCATAATTTGTTCTTACAACAACTATTTTCACATAGAAAGGATAAGGATGCTGTATCATACGATGCAGTGTCCTTTTTCTAAATGGGCAGATAAAAATGGGACAATATGACAAAATAAAAGCTAAGAAAAAGGAGTTGGTTGTAAATGTTGTTAGTATATGAAAATAGAGACAAAGGAATATCGGTCGAGTGGAAAAGAGTAGTACACATGCCACCACATTTACATGAAGCCATAGAGATTGTATATGTGACAAATGGTAATATTGCACTTGGAGTGGGGTTAGAGCTATATGATATGAATGAAGGCGACTTCGCAATCGTGTTTCCAAATGTAATACATCATTATCAAGTCTTCGGAGAAAGAGAAAACAAAGTCGTTTTTTTACATATTGATCCGGCAGTACTATCTGGATATCTGAAAGAATTGCAAACATATAGTCCTGAGAATCCAGTGTTAAAGAAAAAAAATATGCATCCGGATGTGGTTCACGCAATCAATTTTTTGACAAAAAATCCAGAGTGTAATTCAATATTGGCGCAGGCTTATGCGCAAATAATTATTGCATATGTATTTACTGACATGCCGATGATTGATAAAAAGTCATTAGGAAGTGATGATCTTATTTATAATTCCGTGGAGTATATAGCAAAGAATTTTAGAAATGAAATAAGTCTGGAAAAAATGGCACTCGATTTGGGAGTTGGTAAATATGTATTGTCAAGAATGTTTGCCAAAACCTTTCATTGTAATTTTAATAAATATGTGAATGGAGTACGATTAAATTATGCAGTTGCTGCATTGGAAAATACACAGGATACTATAACTAATATATGTTTTGATTGTGGTTTTGAAAGTCAAAGAACCTTTAACCGAGTTTTCAAGGAAAGATATAGAATATCACCGAGTGACTATCGGAATACATTTGTTAAGGATATGTTATTGTAACTGAAAAATGTAAATAAAGAAAAAGAGCGATGATTTGACATCATTAAAAATGCACAAGATAATTGGATAGAAAAGCAGATTAAATGTAAAACGATAGAAAAAGCAGTTTATGCCGAGACCAGTAAAATGCAGAAAAGTCTGCCATTTCCCCAATGTTTTAGAATTTTTTCCGGCAGATGATACTGAGAAAAAAACACCCATTGTTCTGACGGTAGATGAGTACGAGATAATTCGTCTTTTGGACAAGAAAGGTTATAGTCAGGAGCAGTGTGCAGTATCTATGCAGATTGCAAGAACAACAGTTCAACGGATTTACGAG
>OCAQ01001089.1_pt1 | contig 10370 bp, 8 predicted proteins | sample 1538291 | NCBI WGS metagenome assembly OCAQ01 (sample SAMEA2580277, study PRJEB22360) | human gut metagenome | biome: human gut; feature: human-associated habitat; material: faeces | place: Denmark | collected 2008/2010 | reverse complement strand
GGAGGCGACGAACCGCATCCGCAAGGGACGTTTCACGTCGGTGGTCAGCGGCTCGTACAACCGCACCGACGGACACCGCGCCGACATGGGATTCGAGCAGTACGGCGGTTATGCCAAGCTGGGCTATGAGATTTCGCAGGCATGGAACGTGCGGGCCGACGTCAATGTGACGCACTTCAACGCCTCGCAGCCCGGGACGGTGACCAACCCGATGGCCGATGCCGACCAACGCATCACACGCGGCATGACTTCGCTCTCCGTGGAGAACAACTACGGCCGGACTTCCGGGGCCCTGAGCCTCTTCTACAACTGGGGCCGCCACCGGATCAACGACGGCTACACGGTCGATCCCAACGACACGAACAATCCGAAAGATTACCGTTTCAACTCACGGGACGACATGATGGGCGTATCGTGGTACCAGAGCGCCCGGCTTTTCAGGGGCAACCGGCTGACCGTCGGCGCGGACTACTACCGCTTCGGAGGCGAGGCGTGGAACAGATACGTCGGGGGAGACCGCAAGGGCGAGCGCTCCGACATCGCCGACAAGTCGCAGGACGAGGTGGCCGGCTACGTCGATTTCCGGCAGGACATCGGGGGCTGGCTGACCTTCGACGCCGGGCTGCGCGTCGACCACCATTCGCACATCGGGACGGAGTGGATCCCGCAGGCGGGGCTTTCGTTCCACCTGCCGCACACCATCGAGCTGAAAGCTTCGGCCTCGAAGGGTTTCCGCTACCCCACCATCCGCGAGATGTATATGTTCCCGCCGCAGAACCCCGACCTGAAACCCGAGCGGATGTGGAACTACGAGGTGGCCTATTCGCAGCGGCTGCTCGGCGGGCGGCTCACCTACGGCATCAACCTCTTCTACATAGACGGCGAAAACCTGATCGTCGCCGTGCCGCGCGAGGGGACGACGCCGCTGAATATGAACACCGGGAAGATCGACAACGCCGGCGTCGAGGCACAGGCCGCCTACCGCATTTCGGAGGCCTGGTCGGTCGCCGCCAATTACAGTTACCTGCACATGGAGAACCCCGTGATCGCCGCACCGGAGCACAAGCTCTACACCGAGGCCGGGTTTGCCCGGGGCCGCTGGTCGGTGACTACGGGCGTACAGTACGTCGCGGGGCTCTACACTTCGGTAAAGGCCAACGGCCGGGGCACGGAGAACACCGAGGATTTCGTGCTGTGGAACCTGCGGGCGTCGCTGCGCGTGAGCCGCTGCCTCACGCTGTTCGCCCGGGGCGAAAACCTGCTGGCGCAGCGCTACGAGATAAACGCCGGATACCCCATGCCGCGGGCGACCTTCATCGGCGGCATACGCCTGGATTTTTAAATACGGGCGGAAAACACTATTTTTGACACAATCAATAACGACAATATGGAAACAACGGCTGTAAAACTCTATTCGACGGGCTACCGCGAGGCGAAGACCTACCTCGCGGCGGCGCTCTTCGTGGCAGGCAACATCGTCCTGCCCCAAATCTGCCACCTCGTGCCGCAGGGCGGCCTGCGGTGGCTGCCGATCTATTTCTTCACGCTGGTCGGCGCCTACAAATACGGCTGGCGGGTGGGCCTGCTGACCGCCGTGCTCTCGCCGGCGGTGAACTCGGCGCTGTTCGGCATGCCCGCAGCGGCGATGCTGCCCGTGATCCTGCTCAAATCGGTGCTGCTGGCCGTCGCCGCAAGCCTCGCTGCATGGCGGGCAGGGCGCGTGACGCTGCCCCTGCTGGCGGGCGTCGTCCTCTTTTACCAGCTGTTCGGCTCGCTGGGCGAATGGGCCTGGACGGGCTCGGCGAAAGCCGCCCTGCAGGACATCCGCATCGGGCTCCCCGGTATGCTGGCACAGGTATTTGCAGGATACGCGGTGCTCAGGTACCTATTACGTAATTAACAATCCCGAGACATGACAAAAATGTATATGGTTTCGTTATTGTCGATCCTGCCTTTCACGGCCCCGGCCTGCGGATCAGCACAGGGCGGCGGAGAAGCGCCCGAGGCACCCAAGGTCTATTTCGTGCGGGACATCACGCCGGAGAATATGGTGCGCCTGTACGAGGCGCTGGAGCGTCCGGCGACGGGCAAGGTGGCCGTGAAACTCTCGACAGGGGAACCCGGCGGGCACAACTTCCTCAAGCCGGAGCTTATCAAGGATCTGGTGCAGAAGGTGGACGACACGATCGTCGAATGCAATACCGCCTACGGCGGCGGACGCGCCAGCACGGAAAACCACCTGAAGGCCGCCGCCGACCACGGCTTCACGGCCATCGCCCCGGTGGACATCATGGATGCCGAAGGCGAGGTAAGCTTGCCCGTGAAGGGCGGCAGGCACCTCAGGGAGAACTTCGTGGGGTCGCACTACCCCGCCTATGATTTCACGGTGGTGCTCTCGCACTTCAAGGGGCACGCCATGGGCGGCTTCGGCGGTGCGGTGAAGAACATCTCGATCGGCATCGCCTCGTCGGCGGGCAAGGCGTGGATACATTCGGCCGGGAAGACCAAGAATGCCGCCCAGATGTGGGGCAACCTGCCCGCGCAGGACGATTTTCTGGAGTCGATGGCCGAGGCAGCCAAGTCGGTGGCAGACCATTGCGGGGAAAAGATACTCTACATCAACGTGATGAACAACCTGTCGGTGGACTGCGACTGCGACGCGCACCCCGAAGACCCGAAGATGGGCGACATCGGCATCCTGGCCTCGACCGACCCGGTGGCGCTGGACAAGGCGTGCGTCGACCTGGTTTACGCATCGCCCGACCCGGGCAAGGTGCACCTGATCGAACGCATGGAGTCGCGCCACGGCATCCACACGCTGGAACACGGCGAAGCGATCGGGCTGGGCTCGCAGCAATACGAACTCGTGGAACTGGAATAGGATGGAGTACCGCATACTGGGGCGCACCGGACTGAAAGTCGGCGCCATCGCACTGGGTTGCGAGGGGTTCGCGGACAAGACGGCCGAAGAGGTGCGCGCCGATTTCGATTTCGCCATCCGCAACGGCATCAACTTCCTCGACCTTTACGCCTCGAACCCCGAGCTGCGCAGCAACATCGGCGCAGCGCTGGCGGGCAGGCGCGAGAAGTTCGTCATACAGGGGCACCTCTGCTCGGTATGGGAAGAGGGGCAGTACCTGCGCACGCGCGATCCGGAGAAATCGCTGGCGGCGTTCGAAGACCTGCTCGCACGGCTGGGAACGGACTATGTGGAGATCGGGATGATCCACTACGTGGACGCCGAGGCCGACCTGCGCGAGGTGCTCGACGGCCCGATCATGCGCCTGGCGCAACGGCTCAGGTCGGAAGGGCGCATCCGCCACATCGGCCTGAGCAGCCACAACCCCGTGGTCGCGCACATGGCGGCCCGGACGGGGCTCATCGACGTGCTGATGTTCTCGGTGAACCCCTGTTACGACCTGCTGCCGCCGAGCGACGACGTGGATACGCTCTGGGCGGACGAGAGTTACGCGCGGGAGCTGCACAACATCGACCCCGAACGGCAACGGCTCTACGAATTCTGCGAACGCGAAGGGATCGCCATCGACGTGATGAAGGCCTACGGCGGAGGCGACCTGCTGAGCGACGCCAACTCGCCCTTCGGACGCCCGATGACCCCGGTACAATGCCTCGAATATGCCCTGACGCGCCCCGGCGTAGCGGCCGCAGCCGCGCCGAGATCGAAGCGGCACTGGCCTGGTGTTCGGCCACGGCCGCGGAACGCGACTACACGGGGGCGCTGGCCGGGCTGGACAAATTCTCGTGGGAAGGGCACTGCATGTACTGCGGGCACTGCGCCCCGTGTTCGGTGGGGATCGACATCGCCGGTGTGAACAAATACTACAACCTGACCCTGGCACAGCACGAGATACCGGAGACGGTGCGCGAACATTACAGGCTCCTGCCGCACCACGCCTCGGAGTGCATCGCCTGCGGCCGCTGCGAACGGAACTGCCCGTTCGGCGTCGATATCATCGGCCACATGCGGCTGGCGGCGGCGAAATTCGGATATTAGAATGACGGAACGAATCATAGCACAAAGACTCGGGATCGGCCTCCCGCAGGTGCAGGGCACGGTACGCCTGCTGCGCGAAGGCGCCACGATCCCCTTCATCAGCCGCTACCGCAAGGAAGCGACCGGCTCGCTCGACGAATTGCAGGTCGGGGCGATCAAGGAACAACTGGACAGGCTCACCGAGCTGGAAGCCCGCAGGCAGACCGTCCTGACGACCATCGAGGGGCAGGGCAAACTGACCGGGGAGCTCCGCAAACGGATCGAAGAGTGCTGGAACGCGGTGGAGCTGGAGGACATCTACCTGCCCTACAAACCCAAGCGCCGCACACGCGCCACGGCGGCCCGCGAACGCGGGCTGGAACCGCTGGCCGACATCGTCATGGCACAACGGGCACACGACCTTCTGCATCAGGCGCAACGCTTCGTCACGGCCGAGGTACCGACCCCCGAAGAGGCCATTGCAGGAGCCTGCGACATCGTCGCCGAGAGGATATCCGAGGACGAACAGGCCCGCAACACCGTGCGGCGCACGATGGGACGCGAAGGGGCGGTGCACTCGAAGCTCGTGAAGGGCAAGGAGGCCGAGGGGGCGAAGTATTCGGACTACTTCGACGCCGCGTCGCCGCTGCGCAGCATCTCGTCGCACCGGTTCCTGGCCATGCGTCGCGGCGAAGACGAGGGGATCCTGCGCATCTCGATCGACGCCGACACGGAGCGCATCACCGAAGCGCTCTGCCGCCGGTTCATACGTCCCGGATCGGCAACGCGCACATATATGGAGGCCGCCGTGGCCGACTCGCTCAAGCGGCTCATCCGACCGTCGATAGAGACCGAGCTGCTCGCGGCCGCCAAAGAGAAGGCCGACGACGAGGCGATCGGGGTATTCGCCGAAAACCTGCGGCAGCTGCTCCTTTCGGCGCCGCTGGGGCAGAAGCGCGTGATTGCCATCGACCCCGGATTCCGCACGGGCTGCAAAGTCGTCGTCCTGGACTCACAGGGCAACCTCGTGCACAATACGACCATCTACCCGCACCCGCCGCAGGGCCGCTATGCCGAAGCGGCGGAAATGCTGCGGGCGCTGGCGGGGAAATACAGGGCCGAGGCCTTCGCAATCGGCGACGGTACGGCGGGGCGCGAAACCGAGCAGCTGGTGCGCGGCCTGGGACTGGACGGAGCCGTGGAGATATTCATGGTCAGCGAGGACGGCGCATCGGTCTACTCGGCGTCGGCCGCGGCGCGCGAGGAGTTTCCCGATTACGACGTGACGGTGCGCGGCTCGGTGAGCATCGGCCGGAGGCTGATCGACCCGCTCTCGGAGCTGGTGAAGATCGACCCCAAGTCGATCGGCGTCGGGCAATACCAGCACAGCGTCGACCAGGGAAAACTCAAGGCCAGGCTCAATACGGTGGTCGAAAGCTGCGTAAACAGGGTCGGGGTGAACATCAACACCGCCTCGAAACACATCCTCACCTATATTTCCGGACTGGGGCCGGCGCTGGCGGAGAACATCGTGGCGTACCGCGCCGCGAACGGCGATTTCAAGAGCCGCAAAGAATTGCTCAGGGTGCCGAGGCTGGGCGCCAAGGCCTACGAACTGGCCGCGGGTTTCCTGCGCATCGTCGGCGGGCAGAATCCGCTGGACAACAGCGCCGTGCATCCCGAATCGTACCACATAGCCGAGCGGATGGCCGCCGACGCGGGCGTGACGGTCGACAGGCTGCTCGCCGACAAGGAGCTGCGCAGGGGCATCAAACCCGAGAGATACGTGGACGGACAGGTCGGGATTCCGACCGTGACGGACATCGTCGAAGCGCTGGACAAGTGCGGCCTCGACCCGCGCGAACAGCTGCAGGCCTTTTCGTTCGACCCGAACGTACGTACGATCGGCGACCTGCGCGAAGGGATGACGCTGCCGGGCATCGTCACCAACATCACGGCCTTCGGGGCTTTCGTCGACATCGGGATCAAGCAGGACGGGCTGGTGCACATTTCGCAGATGGCCGACCGCTACGTCGCCTCGCCGGCGGAGGTCGTGCACCTGGGACAGCAGGTCGAGGTGCGGGTCACCGGGATCGACACCGCCCGCGGGCGGATTTCGCTCTCGATGCGCAAATAAAGCGGGGAGCGAACGGGCGCGGACAGGCAGGAGGTTTGACGCTCACCGGGTTGCGGACGGGCGTCCCGGAAAAGGAAATGCAGGGCCGGAATGTCCCTGCATTTTTTGTTTACAATTTGTTCATTAATTGCCCGCACGCATATTTGCGATCCGGGAAAGTATGTCTACATTTGTTCCGGAGCAAGGTTCCCCGCCGGCGGCTGCCGGCACGGGATCAAAAGGGAACTCCTGTGAGAATCAGGGGCTATTCCCGTAGCTGTAAGCCTCGATTGCGTTCCGCACTCTCTTGAGCCACTGTCCCCCGGGACGGGAAGGCGTGCGGATGGGGCGAGCCAGAAGACCTGCCTTGCGAGCTGCGACATCCGCCTTCGGGATTTAGGGCGGTGCCCGGAACAGATATTTACACCGAACAATTCAGGGGTAAGGACATGGCTGTCCTGCGTATTACGCAGGCGGAGATGTCGCCTCCGTACGGCAAGACTTACAAACAAATACAGATACATTATGGGCATTTCGGAAATTTACATCGTCAAGCGCGACGGCAAGCGCGCCCCCTTTTCGCTCGAGAAGATCAAACGCGCGATCAGCAAGGCATTCCTTTCGGTAGGCGGATACGCCACCGACGACGACCTCACGTCGGTACTCAGCCGCGTACATATCTCCGACGGCATGAATGTCGAGGAGATACAGAACCAGGTCGAGGTGGCGCTCATGGCCGAACGCTATTTCGCCGTGGCCAAGAGCTACATGCTCTACCGCCAGAAGCACACCGAGGATCGCGAAGACCGCGAAAAACTCGAATTCCTGATCAACTACTGCGATGCCTCGAACCCCGCGACGGGTTCGAAATACGATGCCAACGCCAACGTCGAGAACAAGAACATCGCCACGCTGATCGGCGAACTGCCCAAACAGAACTTCATCCGGCTCAACCGCCGGCTGCTGACCGACCGCATCAAGGAGATGTACGGCAAGGAACTCTCGGACAAATACCTCCGCCTGCTGAAAGACCACTTCATCTACAAGAACGACGAAACGTCGATGGCCAACTACTGCGCTTCGATCACGATGTACCCGTGGCTGCTGAACGGCACGCTCTCGGTGGGCGGCAACTCGACACGCCCGACCAATCTCAAGTCGTTCTGCGGCGGCTTCGTCAACATGGTCTTCATCGTATCGTCGATGCTCTCGGGCGCCTGCGCCACGCCGGAGTTCCTGATGTATATGAACTATTTCATCGAACAGGAGTACGGAGAAGATTACTACAAGCGGGCGGACGAGGTGGTCGACCTCTCGAAAAAGCACCGGACGATCGACAAGATGATTACGGACTGTTTCGAACAGATCGTCTACTCGATCAACCAGCCCACGGGGGCGCGTAACTTCCAGGCCGTGTTCTGGAACGTGGCCTATTACGACCGCTACTATTTCGAAAGCCTGTTCGGCGAATTCGTATTCCCCGACGGGACGAAGCCGCACTGGGAATCGCTGTCGTGGCTGCAAAAGCGTTTCATGACGTGGTTCAACCGCGAGCGCACGAAGACCGTGCTGACCTTCCCGGTCGAGACGATGGCCCTGCTGACCAGGGACGGCGACGTGATGGACAAGGAATGGGGCGACATCACGGCGCAGATGTACTCCGAGGGGCACTCGTTCTTCACCTATATCAGCGACAACGCCGACTCGCTGTCGTCGTGCTGCCGCCTGCGCAACGAGATACAGGACAACGGGTTCAGCTACACGCTCGGCGCCGGCGGCGTATCGACCGGTTCGAAGAGCGTGCTGACGATCAACCTCAACCGCTGCATCCAGTATGCCGTGAAGAACGGCATGCACTACCTGACCTACCTCGAAGAGATCGTCGACCTGGTGCACAAGGTGCAGACGGCCTACAACGAGAACCTCAAGGATTTGCAGGCCAAGGGGATGCTGCCCCTGTTCGACGCGGGCTATATCAACCTCGCGCGCCAGTACCTCACGATCGGCGTCAACGGGCTGGTCGAGGCGGCCGAGTTCCTGGGCATCCCGATCAACGACAACGACGACTACGTCGGTTTCGTACAGGGCGTACTGGGGCTGATCGAGCGCTACAACAAGAAGTACCGTTCGAAGGAGCTCATGTTCAACTGCGAGATGATCCCGGCCGAGAACGTGGGCGTGAAACACGCCAAATGGGATCGCGAGGACGGCTACGTCGTACCGCGCGACTGTTACAACTCCTATTTCTATGTCGTCGAGGACGAATCGCTGAACGTGATCGACAAGTTCAGGCTCCACGGCCGCCGTTATATCGACCACCTCACGGGCGGTTCGGCGTTGCACATGAACCTCGAAGACCACCTTTCGAAGGAGCAGTACCGCCACCTGCTGCGCGTAGCGGCCGCCGAGGGATGCAACTATTTCACGTTCAACATCCCCAACACGGTATGCAACGAGTGCGGGCACATCGACAAGCGCTACCTGAAGGAGTGCCCCGAGTGCCACGGCGACAACCTGGACTACCTGACCCGCGTGATCGGCTACATGAAACGGGTGTCGAACTTCTCGGCCGCGCGCCAGAAGGAGGCCGCACACCGCTATTACGCCAAAGCGGAGTAAACGGACGATGGTCAGATACCACAATTTCGACATCGTATTCGCGGAAATACCCTGCGAAACGACGCTGGCGATCAACATCACCAACTGCCCCAACCGCTGCCGCGGGTGCCACAGCCTGCACTTGCAGGCCGACATGGGGCGGGTGCTCGACGAGGCGGAGCTGTGCGGGATACTCGCCCGCTACGGGCGCTCGGTGACCTGCGTCTGTTTCATGGGCGGAGACGCCGCACCGCATGAGATCGCCGCGCTGGCCGACGTCGTGCGGCAGAAATTCCCGGTGCTGCACACAGGCTGGTATTCGGGACGCGCCCGGCTGCCGGAGGGGCTGCGGCCGCAGTCGTTCGACTACATCAAGCTGGGAGGCTGGGTCGAGGAGCTGGGGCCGCTGACGTCGCCGACGACCAACCAGCGCCTTTACAGGGTCGGAAAGGAAGGCGCCATGCAAGACATCACGGAGCTGTTCCGGCGCAGGCCATAGGTTTTTTCCGGGCGCCCCGGAGGAGTTGTCCGCCCCCCCCGGGAAACCCGGCGCAGAAACCCTACGGGCATCACGGTGTAATTTTTTCGGCCCCAACAATGGCGGTTTGCCCGAAATGGACTATTTTTGCCCTCGTTATGAAGACCAGACAAGAGCTGACGGAAGTCCTCGACTTCATTGCGGAATATGCGACTTACCTGCTCGGATCGGGCGTGCACACCTCGCGCGTGATCCGCAACTCGCAGCGTATCGGAGCCTCGCAGGGGGTCGACCTCCAGTTGTCGAGTTTCCAGAAAAGCACGATCATCACCGCCCACGACGAAGAGAGCGGCGAGGCCATCACCCGCGTAGTGAAGATCCCGGCGCTGCCGGTCAGCTTCGAGCGCAACTCCGACCTGAGCGCCCTGAGCTGGGATGCGCTGGACGAAGGGCTTCCGCTCTCCGAAATCCGGAAGCGCTACGACGAACTGACTGCAAAACCGCGCATAGACCCAATCTTCGTCCTGCTGACCGTGGGGCTGGCCAACGCCTCGTTCTGCCGGCTGTTCGGGGGCGACTGGATCGCCATGGGCATCGTCTTCACCTCGACGCTCGTGGGTTTCGCCGCCAAACAGCGTATGCAGGCACACGGCGTGAACCACTTCCTGATCTTCATCATTTCGGCTTTCATGGCGTCGCTGTGCGCCTCGGCAGCCCTGAGGTTCGACTGTTCGGCGGAAACGGCGCTCGCGACGAGCGTCCTGTTCCTCGTCCCCGGAGTACCGCTCATCAACGGCGTGATCGACATCGTCGAGGGGCACATTCTGATCGGGTGCAGCCGCCTGATCAACGCCCTGCTGCTTATCATCTGCATCGCCATCGGCCTGTCGGCGACATTGTTAATGGTTAAAGACGGATTACTATGATCGCTGCGGACATCCTTCTCGACGGGCTCTTTGCAGCCATCGCGGCCATCGGTTTCGGCGCCGTTTCCGACCCGCCGATGCGGGCTTTCCCCCGTATCGCCCTGCTGGCGGCCATGGGGCACGCCCTGCGGTTCTGCCTGATGCACTACTTTTCAGTCGACATCGCCACGGCCTCGCTGTTCGCCTCGATCAGCATCGGGTTCGGCAGCCTGTGGCTGGGGGGCGGGGCCCCCCCGCCCCGCGCGCGGTTGTCGGTAT
>OCAQ01001075.1_pt1 | contig 10591 bp, 13 predicted proteins | sample 1538291 | NCBI WGS metagenome assembly OCAQ01 (sample SAMEA2580277, study PRJEB22360) | human gut metagenome | biome: human gut; feature: human-associated habitat; material: faeces | place: Denmark | collected 2008/2010 | reverse complement strand
ACAATAGGGAAAGCCCCGGAGCCACGAAGGTGGACGGCTCTGTCGTTACCTGGCAGAAAGCCGTCGATGCCATGAACACCGCCTTGCAGAACGCAGGCTCAAGGTGGCGTTACGAACTTAAAGGAGCATTGCCTACCTTGATGAAGCAGTAAACCGTCGGGCGGAAAAGTTCTGCCCGCAACGGAAACAACCAGAGTAATAAAATAACAGATATTATGAGGATAAGATTTTTTGCACTTGCAGCGCTCGCCCTCTCACTCGCCGCCTGCACGCAGGACGAAGCGGGATTCCTGCCGGAAGGGGCGGAAGGCACACCCATCGTCTTCACCGCCACGGGGCTGAACCCCGCCGCGACAGCCACCGTCGGCACCCGTGCCCCCGCGGATGGCAATTGGAAGGGTGTGCAGAGCGTGGCAGTTCTGATGGACGGCATGGTGAAGACGTACAACGTGATGCCCTCCACCGCCGACCCCACCAGCGCCACGCTGACCTCCACCGACCCGTACTACTGGACCAACCACAAAGACATCACCGTCACGGCGTGGTGGCCCTACACAGCTGGCGAGACAACTCCACCTGCGGTGAAGGTAAAAGCCAACCAAAGTGCCCGGAAAGACTTTGAGGGCAGCGACCTCATCGTAGCCGACGGACAGACGGTGACCTACGGTAGCCCCACGCTCCGCTTCACCCACCGCACGGTGCGAGTGACCATCGTTCTGACGGACTACACCGAGGGACTGGCATCCGTGCAGCTGACGGGCCTCTCCACCGAGAATGGCAATCCGGATAAAATCACCCCGTATGACAAGGGCAGCAACACCTACACCGCCATCGTAGCCCCGCAAAGTGTGGCAGCTGGCACGACCTTCATTACCTGCACCTTCACCAACGGCAAGACCTTCGTTTATAAGATGAAGAATGCTACCGACTGGCAGGCGGGCGGTGAATATACCTACACCGTCTCCCTCGCTGCGGCAAAAGACCTGGGCTATACCATAAAGAGCAACGGCAGCTACACTGTCTATAACGCCGACGGCCTGCTGAATGTAGCCGAATTAGTGAACGGAGGTAAGACCGACATTAACATTACCCTCGACAAAAACATTGACCTGACGGGCAAAGACTGGACGCCGATAGGCACAAGCTTCGACAACTCATACACCGGCACCTTCGACGGCGGCGGCCATACCATCACGGGGCTGACCATTACGACAAAAGACCAATTTGTGGGTCTGTTCGGCTATCTCGGTAAAGCTGGTACGGTGAAGAACGTGGGGATGGAGGGCATACAGATAACAAGCAATCACATGTTTGGCAATACTGGCGGCGTGGCAGGATTTAGCTGGGGCACCATTGAAAACTGCTCGGTGTCGGGCAGCGTCAGCGGCACGAAGTGCGTCGGCGGTGTGGTGGGTGCTCAAAAGGCCGGTTCCATCACCGGATGCAGCTCCTCGGCCACAGTGAAGGGAACGGTCGATGTCGGCGGCGTGGCAGGAGAAAAATGGGGCTCCATGACCGCTTGCTATGCCACAGGCAACGTAACCTTAGAAATAGACTCCCCAAAGAATCTCTCTGGCGGCGGTCTGGTGGGATTCAACGGAGGAAGCAGCGTCCTTGCCTGCTATGCCACGGGCAACGTAACCAGTACGGGTAGTAGCACTGGCAAAGTACATATCGGCGGCTTTTTGGGAAATAACTACACCACCGTGACCGCCTGCTATTGGAAGAACAATCATGAACAAGGTATCGGCTACAAAAAGGCAGGCACCGTCACCGAAGTCACGAAGGTGGACGGCACTGGCGTTACCTGGCAGAAAGCCGTCGATGCCATGAACACCGCTTTGCAGAACGCAGGCTCAGAGTGGCGTTACGAACTTAACGGAGCATTGCCTACCTTGAGGAAGCAGTAAGCCGTTGCGGGCGGAACTTTTCCGCCCGCAACGAACATTAACCGAAGTATAAAAATAACGTGAATTCGACGAAATCACGTTAAATATAATTGAGGGATTGATTACGTATCCTTTGTATTTACAGGTGATATGCAGATGTTCCCCGGTGCTGCGCCCCGTATTACCTGTAATCCCAACAACATCACCCGGCAGAACGTCCTGCCCTTGTGATACGGAGATTTGAGACAGGTGACAATAACTGACCGTGAAGTTTCCATGCTGGAGCGTGACATACTTTCCAGACACATTATCCTGTCCTACAGCAATCACCTGCCCCTGCAACATGGCATATACCTCGGCATTTCGGGCGTACAGATCAATGCCGTTGTGAAACTTCCTCTTCCCTGTGAATGGGTCTTTCCGATAACCGTAAGGCGAATTTATCTTGATATGCGAGAGCGGATAGCATACGCTTAGATTGCGTGCTACCTGCTCTTTCTTTTTTGTGTCTGCACTTGACAATGAAACCTTGTCGGGTACGGACTTTTCATTTTCAGAGGTGATGCTTTCGGGTGTCACCTCTGTTTTGTTTGTCGTCCGGGTGGGATTTTCAACAGTGACTTTATAGCGATTACCCGGACAGGAAACCGTGTTGAACTGCGCTTTCACATGGTTCCCGGATAATAACAAAAGAAGGGCTATAACGATTCGTGTATTACTCATAGATGCAAATGTAGGAACAGTTCTCCGACCGTGCCAAAAGATGTCTTGATTTACCTCCAAAATATAACATTAAATAAGTTTAGAGTATGAATACTGCATTACAATCATACTTAAAGCATAAATAAACACAAATAATCAGGCTATTTAGAACTACGCTAATTGAAGTATGAACAATAGTATATACCTTTGTCAAAGTATAATCAAAATATTATATTAAAGTATGAAGCAAGCACGATTTGAATTTGAGGAACTGCCTTACGAAACCCTTTCGCAGTTCGGACTCACACGGGAAATGATTGAAGACCTTCCTATGCACATCCTGGAAGAACTCAGCAACGGCAGGCACTCGCCTGTACTTCCTATCAAGGTAAACGATGATAACGGGAACACGGTCACCGACCGTAGCCGATTCGCTTTCGTGCGCAAGGAGAACGGAGAAGCCGATGTCGTGTTCTACCCGGTGCTGAAGAAATCCACCTTGGAGAAATACAGCGAGGATCAACAGAAGCAGCTCCGTTCCGGCAAAGTCATTCTTGCCGACACGGTAACGGCTGACGGGCGAAAGACAAAGGCATTCGTGCAGATCGACACCGAGACCAATCAGGTCATGTCCGTCCCCACGCAGGTTATCGCCCGGAATCTCCAGGTAATGGCAGAAGAACTGAAACTCAGCAATTCCGAAATCAAGGTGATGCAGCAGGGCGAACCGCTGACCTTTGTGATGCAAGACGAGCCTGTAACAGTCGGCATCAGCCTGCACGAGAAGGACGGTATCCGCTTCTGTCAGGGAGACGCCAAGAAATGGAGCGAGCAGACCAAAAGAGAATGGGATAAATACACCTTCGGCTGTTACGGTTGCTGGATGATGGACGATGACGGCAATCTCGACTATATCCCGGAAGAGCAATACACGGAAGAACTCTGGAACGAACAGAAAAAAAGTGCCCAACGCAATATGGGTGCGGGACTTCACAAGTAAAACCTTTCAAACACTGTAATTATGGCACAAAACACCTATTATTCAGAAGAAGAACTCATCGAGAAGATGGAGGGCGGAGAATACGGCTGGCTGGATTACGTCAACCACTTTTCTGCCGAATGGCAGGAAGAACTGGTGGAATACTGCAAGGCGCACTCGCTCACGATTGACGATACGGCAGCCGAGCAATTCGTCCACTACAAGAGTGAACAATTAGAAGCCGCCATGGAAAGCGGTGAAGCATAAACACGGACTATGGCAATACGAACCAACACAAACCCGATGAGACCGGACTTGCAACCCGAAATGCGTGCTCTTTTGATGCGCAACGGTATGCAAGCCCATGTCGTACCTGTGGGTGACAGCTACCTGCTGGTAGTACAGGGGCACGATTCCCCACTGTTACGATACCCCATCAGCAGGCAGCAGATGCAGGCTCTGACCGACTGGGGAACGAACCATGCCAACAAAAAGGCATACAACACCTTTACGGAGATAGTAAAGAATGACTTTGAGCTGCCTCGCAACTTCGTCCACGCACGCAACGCCAACGGTCGTGTGGCAATGGGACTTCACGGCTACCGTATCGGCATCGGTGAGTATGGCAGGGTCGGCAGGTACGGTATGCCGCCCCCTTTCCTCGGATGGACTCCCAGACAGCAGGAAGGCTATCACTTGCGCAGGGTCGGCAGCCGGCTTTTCTATGCAGGTACGCCTATGGTGGCAGAACGCCCGGACGGACGGATGAAACCCGGTGAGATGCAATCCGGCGGTTACGAATTCAACTAAAAAGGGCATCGGCAGCCACAAAAGCAGGCGCAGCCAGTCCGGCAGGATGTCTTGCAGGATTTGCAGGCAGTCATCACCCCGATGGTAAACAAGCCAAGAAGCGAAGAACCGGCAAAGCCTTACAAGGAGCTGATTACCTCACCCGTCTATTTCTCCAATGAGAAATGGCAGGAATGCCTTTCGTCACACGGCATCATCGTGGATGCGGAAGCCGGGACACTGACCGTCCAGTCGGAGAAAGTCAGTGCCGATATGGTCTATGACCTGACAGAAGAGGAATTATCCGCACTGGTATCTAATTCCATTGAAGAGCATCCGGTTGAGAAACGCCTGGAGATTCTGAACAATGTCATTCAAAATGACTATTCCGATAAAGTCACATTGGAATCGCTGAATAGCAATGAGCGCATCAGCATTGCCCTGCACCCCGAAGTGGAGCAAGATCTGGCTATGCGGAACCGGCAGGAACAGGACTTGCTCCTGCCATTGGAATCCGATAACAACCTTGCACCGCACTCTGCCGAACAGACCATACTACAAGAAGACGAACATATCATCAGAGAGCCACAAGAAGGAGCCTTGATTGACGGACGGGACTTGCCATACATCAACGAGAGTAAAGGCTGGTATCGAGAAGGAGAATACGGACGTGAGGTAGAAGTGGAAGCCATCGCCGTACAACCGGCAGAAACGGAGGGCAAATACAAGATGACCGCCATCATCAACGGAGAACCCATCACCCATGAAATCAGCCAAAAACAGTATGACAAGTTCCTGGCAGTCGATGACTACCACCGCATGAAGCTCTTTTCCAAAATATTCAATGAAGTGGATATGAAGCCCCGTCCCGATATGAGCAGCGGATTGGGCACGAAGATATTCGCCGCACTTGCCGCAGGTGCGGTTGTGCTGTCGGATGTCGCCCACGGGCTTCACCATCCCTGTCCGGAATTTTACGGAGAGCGTTTCAGTTCCGCACCTCGTCCTTATTTCAAGCCTGGAGTGGACTCGCCGATGGATGTGGCTGCAAGGAACTTTGAAGCGCAGATGAACAAGGAGATGGCAGAGATGCGCAGAGGATTTTAAGTAATAAAAGAAACACGGAAATGGCAAACGGAGAACTGACATACGATGACTTCCTGCAACGGCTGAACATTCAGGATATACTGATGGACGCAGGCTATCACCTGAACAAGCGTGACGGCTTGCGTTATCCGTCCTATATCCGCACGGACAGTAACGGCACACGCATCCGGGGTGACAAGTTCATCGTCACGCCGAACGGCAAATGCTGTTTCCAGCCACCACAGCAAAAGCTCTATAATATCATATCCTTTATCAAGGCATTCCCTGAGAAGTTTGCGGAACACCGGAACGGTGTCTCTCCCGACAGGTTGGTCAACCTTGTCTGCAACAGGTTACTGAACCAGCCCATCAATGACAGATCTTTGCGCATCATCCACCCCAGACGGGAGAACACTCCTTTCAGGCTGGATGATTACGACATCCACCGTTTTGACGTGAAAGACAGGGAGACCCACAAGCGTTTTTATCCCTATTTCAAGAACCGTGGCATCGACATCTTCACACAACGGGCTTTTGCCGACCATTTCTTTCTGGCTACCAGACACCGTTCAGATGGTTTGGCGTATGCCAACCTTGCCTTTCCGCTGGTACTTCCCAAAGAGCCGGACAAGATTGCAGGACTGGAGGAACGCGGCCGTCCCAAAATGGACGGTAGCGGAAGTTACAAGGGCAAAGCCGAGGGCAGCAACAGCAGCGAGGGCTTATGGATAGCCAATTTCTGCGGTGAGCCTTTGCAAAAGGCAGGCGGAGTTGCGTGGTTTGAAAGTGCCTACGATGCAATGGCTTTCTACCAGATACATAGGAATGGTTTTCAAGATAACCCTGACCTTTCCAAGAAAAGCGTGTTCGTCTCCACGGGTGGCACTCCCACCGATATGCAGATTCGCGGTATGCTTTCCGTCACTCCGGATATAAACCACTACTTGTGTTTCGACAACGACATTGCCGGGCGTGAGTTCGTGAAGAAGTTCCAAACCATAGCGGAATCCATGCATATCAATTCCGACCGTATAAAAGTCTTTCCCTTGATGCCCTGTTACAAGGACTGGAACGATGCCCTACTTGGCAAGACAAGCGAAGAATACCTTGACAGCATCAAGGATGCGATTATCCCATTGGGAGCACCACTCGATACCACAGGGTATGCAACTGACAAGGAAGAAGAACACCGACAACCAAATATACACAGATAATAGCCATGCAACAACTGATATACAGAGAGATTTCGCTACGACCGCAAACGGCACAGTTCTTCATTGACGAACTGCCTTTGCTGTTGCTTTGTCCCGTGGGACTGGTCTATGGAGGAATGGAGAACGCCCCTCTTGCATCTATCACCACCCTCTTTGCCGTTCTCCTTTCCCTCATTTTGATTTACCGGCTTATATACATGAAACGCATACGCTATCATATCGGTAGCGAACAGCTGACTGCCGAGCATGGCGTGTTCCAACGCAGTATCGGGTACATCGAATTGTACCGTGTGGTGGACTTCCACGAACAGCAGACCTTGTTGCAGCAGATTTTCGGACTAAAGACTGTCACTGTGTTGTCTATGGACAGGAACACACCCAAGCTGAAATTGACAGGTCTGCCCAAACGAATTAATATCGTAGATATTATCAGAGAGCGTGTAGAGTTTAACAAACAACGAAAAGGAATCTATGAGATCACCAATCATTAAAATGACGATGTTCCTATTCGGCATCATCTTGTCTGTCACGGCGAAAGCGCAGATTGTCACGACCAATCCGTTGGAATATGTGGCATTGGCAGAAGGCAACGAATTGATTCTCGGCAAAGTCAAAGACCAGATGGAAGGGCAGAAGAAAACCGCCCTTTTGCAGAATGCCATTGCCGCAGAGTTCGAGCAGATGCGCCAGTGGGAGAAGAAATACAACAGCTACCTTAAAACGGCAAGCGGTTTCGCATCCTCGCTGAAAGCCTGTACTCACCTGTACAATGACGGTGTGAGGATTTTTATCTCGCTATGCAAGTTGAAGAAAGCCATCAGCGACAATCCACAAGGCATTGTCGCCGCGATGAGCATGAACAACCTGTATATCGAGACCGCAACCGAACTGGTGGCGGTATTCTCCCTGCTCCGTGATGCCGTGGCAAAGGGAGGCAAGAAAAATATGCTTACGGGAGCGGAACGGAGCCAGACCCTATGGGCATTGAACGACCAACTGTCCGCATTCCAAAAGAAACTCAACCTGCTTTACCTGAGCATCAGGACTTACACGATGACGGACGTGTGGAACAATGTGACGGCAGGTATGCTGGACAGGAACAATGGTGAAGTGGCACGAATGGCAATGAACAGGTGGCGCAGGGCAGCAACGGTAAGATAAAAAGATGGAGGAAAGAGAAAATGAGACGGGCAATCTTTATCATAATCACACTGCTGTGCATAGGCGTGAAAGTCCACGCGCAGATAGACCCCACCCTTGCCGGAATGGTTCTCATCTATACCGAAAAGTCCAAGAAGACCTTGAAGAATCAAGAGAAAATCATGCTCCTGCAAACCACCGGCCACATCTGGACGAAAGAGGAGGTGGAAGCCGTCACCGACCTGCAACGGGAGTTCAATGATTATCTGGATTCATTCCGTTCGGTCATCAGTTACGCCGCACAGATATATGGCTTCTATCACGAGATAACCCATCTCACGGAAAACATGGGAGAGTTCACCGGGCAACTCAGGAAAAGTCCTGCCAATGCCGTGGCAGTGGCACTCTCCACGAACCGGAACAAGATATACCGGGAACTGATATACAACTCCGTGGAAATTGTCAATGACATACGCACAGTCTGCCTGTCAGACAACAAGATGACGGAGAAACAGCGGATGGAAATCGTGTTCGGAATCCGTCCCAAGCTGCAACTGATGAACAAAAAGCTGCGACGGCTAACCATGGCGGTGAAATACACCTCGATGGGTGACGTGTGGGCAGAAATCACGGAACGGGAACAACCCAAAGCCAACAAAGCAGAGATAGCCAGGTCTGCCATGAAACGGTGGAAACGAAGCGGAAAGGCCGGTGCTTTTTAACATAACGAGAATGTAAAAACTAAAAGATATGGGATTCTGGAGTTCATTATTAAAGACAGGCGGCAAAGCCGCAGGAGCGACAGGCAAAGCCGTTGGCGGAGCCGTATTGCACCCATCACAGACCTTACGAGGGGCAGGAAGCGCATTGAAGACGGCAACCGTAGGAGCTGCGGCCGGATATGTCGGCTGGGAGAAACTGACCACCGACAAGAGCGTGGTGCGCATCGTGAGCGATGCCGTCATTGGAGAAGACACCACCAACGCAATCAGCGGCACGGCGAAAGCGGCTACCGAAACGGTAAACAAACTTACCGGCAAAGCCGAACAGACTTTTGATAGCGTGAGCCAGGCGTCAAGTTCGCTCTCTTCCACGCTCGATGGAGCGTCCAATTTTCTAAGCGGTGTTTCCAACGGGAATGCCGGGAATATGTTGGGCAACTTTTTCAGCAACCTCGCACATGGCAAAGTATCGGGATTAAGCATAGTCGGATTGATTGCTGGGGCATTCCTCGTGTTCGGACGTACCGGTTGGCACGGCAAGATAGCCGGTATCTTCTTGACCATGATGATGATTGGCAACAACACCCAACGTATGCAAGAAACGTCCGTCACCGACAATCAGCGTCAAGCCCGTCCACAACAGGAACAGGAGGAACAGACCCATAGCGGAGGAATGAGAAGATAAGACAGTCATAACACAATAATATTCTACAAATGAAATACACGGAAGAAATGATTCTACAGTCTCCAAGCGGCTATTGTATGCCCTTTGAGGAAGAAAAGAATAAAGAAGTAACCTTGTCAAGAGGTTACGGGGAACAGAAAGATGCCGTCACCGGAGAGACTTCCTTTAATCATGGCATAGACTTTCATGCCAGTCACCGCCCTTTGGCGGCAGTGGCAAGCGGTGTCGTGTCAAGTATCGGTACGGACAAAGAGCATGGTGTATATATTGTCATACGCTACGGCAAATACGAAGTGACCTATGCGCATCTTGCTAATGTATTCATCCGTTTCGGACAAAAGGTAAAAGCCGGTCAGACGGTAGCCTTCAGTGGAAACGACCTTCACATGGAAATGGCGTTTGACGGCGAGGAACTGAATCCGATAGAGTTCCTGACCATGCTTTACGGCAATATCCAGGCACTCGGCAAATCGGGACACGGTGCGGCACACGAGTTCACTCCGTTTGACGGTGAGATTAAAACCAGGTACGACCGTGACAAGGAGGAAATCGAGGAACTGATGCTCCGGTTCCTTCCCGTCTATATGGAAGACCTGTTCCGTGGCGAGTACATCGTACCCGAATATACAGAACAGTCCCTGCGTAATGTGTTCACCGTGGGAGCGGCCAAGAACTACTTCTTTGAGTCGATGCCGAGCATGGCGAACCCTTTGGGCATAGGCGGCCGTGCCTTGCCTTTGGCGGGCAAGGTACAGAATCTCCTGATAGCGGATTTTCTGAATTATCTCGCTCTCAGGCACAATGTCTATCTCTCCACCATGAGCGAGGAAGTAAAAAAAAACTTCAATCCGAGGCAGTAGCCGGTAGTGGCATTATCGACCCTTTGTCGGAACTGGAGATAGACGTACAGAGCTTCGATATTCCGAGAATGGTGTCCGTCTATCCCGACCGTGCCGGAGTCCGATGGTGGACGAAAGCATGGTTCAATAACCGGGAGGAAGGTGAACATTCCGTAGAAATCGACCGGATGGCCGCCATCCGTTTCATTCAGGACCGGATAGAAAAGGATGAATGGCTGGAAGAGTTCTTCCCCAAGCAGATGGAGATATACCACAACGCCATAGAACAAACCAAGGAACAACTGTTGAACCAATTGAATTATTAGAATATGGGCGAAATCAAGCATACAGCACGCTTTGCGGAGATAGAAAGGATATTCGGCGACTACTTCAATAGTCACCTTGCACCTGTCATGCGAGACACGCAGAACTATCTCAACCGCAAACAAGCGGAAGAAATGGCTGCATATTCCACCAGTGCAGCCGGCATCCTCGGTTCTATGGCGGGGGGCGGGCATACGATTGGGGGGCCGCGGTGCCCATCAT
>OCAQ01001064.1_pt1 | contig 10657 bp, 5 predicted proteins | sample 1538291 | NCBI WGS metagenome assembly OCAQ01 (sample SAMEA2580277, study PRJEB22360) | human gut metagenome | biome: human gut; feature: human-associated habitat; material: faeces | place: Denmark | collected 2008/2010 | reverse complement strand
TCGTGGAGAGGTAGGCGTAGGCATCGCTGATGAGGCCGTTGCCCGCTGAACCGACCGATGCGCGGATCTTCAGGTTGTCGAGCCAGTTGGCGTTTTTCATGAAGTTCTCTTCCGAGATGCGCCATCCCACCGAACCCGAGGGGAAGAATCCCCAACGCTGGTTGGACGGGAACTTGGAGTTACCGTCGTAACGGCCGCTGGCTTCGAGCAGGTATTTTCCTTTGTACGAGTAGCTTACGCGGTAGAATGCGCCGACCAGTCCCCAGTCGTAGCTGCCGTTGTCCTTCAGGGTCATCGCTTCGCCTTCCAGCAGGCTGAAGTTGGGCTTGCCGGGGATGATGATGCCCTCGCGGCTCATCAGGTTGCTCTTGTAGGTATAATCTTCGATGTTCCAACCGCCCATGATACTTAGCGAGTGGGTGTCGCCCAAGCGGGGCGTGTAGGTCAGCGTGGCGCTCGAAGCGACTTTCTGGCGGTTGTAGGAGCGCTCTTCGTAGAGCGAGCCCGAGGGGCGTTCGCCCGAACTGTCGGGCCCCGTGTAGTAGGTGTAGCTGTTCACGGCCTGCCGGCGGTCGGTCTGGTTGAAATAGAAGCTCACGTCGGCGGCGGCGACCAGCACGTCCTTCAACAGGTCGATCGTGACCGCCGTGCGGTTGTTCATGTCGAACTTGCGGTCTTTACGCCACGAGTTGCCCTCGACGAAGCCTGCCCAGCCCGTGTATACGGCCGCTTCCGTCCACGTGCCGTCGGGATTGGTGACCAGGGCTACGGGGTAAGCCTGGTGGTTGAGCATGCGCGATACCGTCATCGGCGTTGTGGAGATGCCCGTGTGGCTCGTCGGCTGGTGCGAATAGCGGTACATGAAGTCGGTGGTGTTCTCCACGCGCAGCCACGGCTTTACGTTGACGATGCCTTTGGCTTTGACGTTGAACTGCTGGTATTTCTCGTCGCCGGCGTTGTAGATGCCGTCCTGCTCGAACATACGGCCCGAGACGTAGTACGATGCCACGTCACCGCCTCCTGTCACGCTGATGTTGTGCTGGTGTCCGGTCGTATAGTCCTTGTAGAATACGTCGTACCAGTTGGTGTTGCCGAAGTATTCGTAGACGTTGCGGTTGTTGACGCGCCATTTCTCATACGAGGGGTCGCTGTTGCGGCGTGCCAGTTCGTTGTACCAGGTGCGCGAGAATTTGAATACGTTGTTGATGTTCGAGGGATCCTTGCCGAATGCGTTGACATAGGATTCCAGGAACGAGGTGGTATAATCGTAGCCGTTGGTGACCATCTGGGGCTTGGTGGCGCGCTTGTAGAAGGTGAAGGTACCGTTGTAAGTCACCTTGGCACTGCCTTTCTGCGGCTTCTTGGTGGTAAGGAGGATCACGCCGAAGGTACCGCGGGCACCGTATACGGCGGTCGACGAGGCGTCCTTGAGCACCGTGATCGACTCGATGTCGTCCGGGTTTACGGTCGACATGTCGGTTTCGACGCCGTCGACCATCACCAGGGCCGAACCGCCCGAACCGATCGAGTTCTCCGCGCCGCGGATGCGCACCGTCGCGCCGCGGTTGGGCTTACCGTCGGAAAAGGTCATCGTAAGGCCGGGGATGGCGCCCTGCAACGAGCGCGAAATGCTCATCGACGAACCCATGCGCTCTTCGAGGCCCTTTGTCGAAAGGGTTTCGACGGCACCTACGATGTCGCGGCGCTTCTGTACGCCGTAGCCGACGACGACGACCTCTTCGAGGCTGGTGTTGTCTTCGCTCATGGTGACGTCGATGGTGGATTGGTTGTTGACGTGGATTGTCTGGGGTTTGTAGCCCACATAGCTGAAATTCAGGCTCTCTGAATTGTCAGCATTGATCGTGTATGTACCGTTGGCATCGGTAGTCGTGCCTTTCGTGGTACCGGGGACGGTGACGGTGACACCTATGAGTGGATTTCCCGTGTCGTCTTTAACGATACCCGAGACGGCCTTCCCCCCCCCTTGTGCCGAGGCCGGGAGCGCAAATGTCACATATAAAAGAATAACCGTCAGGAGCCTGATGTACGAGCGTATTTTGCCCAGTACGTCAAGTCCGGTCAGCGTGTAACATTGTTTCATTTTACATCAGTTTAAGTTATCAATCGGTTCGTTGCCGGATCCCATACCTATTATTATATAAGGCCGGGTTTTTCCGGGGATTTCGGCTGGTTGCAAGTCATTCCCGATATAACTTCTGCTGGAGAGTGTGAAAAAAAGTAGTTAGGTTTTCGCGTGTGTCAGGTTTGTGTGTTTTAATTATTTAATAAATAAGGTTCTTCTAATTTTGCTTTCAAATATATGTTTTTATTTTCTTTCATGCAACTATTTGGTTTGAAAACTTTGCAAAAAGAATAGTAAAAATTATGTAGGTTTGGGGTGTTTTTATATTTATATATTGTAAATACCTTAAAATCAATTATTAGTGTTTGTATTTTGTTAGTCTTGATTCGTGTTGCCTTATTATTGTCTTTTGTGTGGCAAAGCTCGTTTATTGATGTTTCATGCGTGTTAAAAACTATTTAAATAATCACTAAAGGAAACAATTTGTGTTGCAATAGTGTTTTTAAGGTGCGAAAATTTGCAAAAAAGAAAAAATGTGCTTATGTTTGTCCTGCAAGTTGTTCCGACATATCTCTTGAGAGTAAGGACGCGCCCCGAGGCGTATCCGCTTTGCTATTTTCGGTAATAGTTATTACTCTAATCAAAATGTTATGAAACTTATGAAAAATTGGATAAAGACGATGCTCTTCGTGTCGGCCCTCTGTCTGGCGGCTTGCTCCGACGATCCGGATGTGGCTCCGCTCAAACGGGATACCGATGCCGTCGAGCTGACGTACAATTCAGGCGCCACGACCCAGATCTCGGTACGCTATGCCGGTTCGTGGTCGGCGCGTGTCGAGTGTACGGACGGAAGCGGGGCTCCGGTGAACAACTGGTTCTCCGTCTCTCCGGACAATGGTGTCGGTAACGGACGCGATTACCAGTGGGTGACCGTTACGGCCGAGCGTAATCCCGGCGACAAACGTACGGGATACATTTATCTGAAACCGGCCAACGGTGAGGAGATCAAGATCGAGGTCGCACAGGCCGACGGTCATTTCTCGGTGAACGACCCCGTGATTTCGGGGACGCTCAAGTCCAATACGGAATCCGCCGCAATGCTCGAAATCGCCTATGACAAGGCTTTCGGCGAAGAGATGGTGGAAATCGAAGCCACGCTCGACGGCCTTGCCGCCGAGGGGCTCGGCATCAGCAGCCCCTATCAGTCTGTGATCGAGCACGAAGGTAGCGGTACGATTTCGGTGCCTATCACCGGTGTGCCCGTGACGCTGGGTGAGGTGGTGTGCCATGTGACTTTCAAACTCGACGGGGTCGTGAAATTCCAGGGCGATGTTTCGGGGAACGTAAGTTCGTCGAACGAAGTGTTCGGCATGGGCTTCGACCTGTTCAAATGGGGCGGCGATTACCCGAACAACAAGAAGGGCCCCGGCCCGAACGGAAAGGACGGCGCCGGCAAGGAGTTCGATGGCACGGAGCCTGCGGAACCCGATGTGATTTCGGCGGGATCCGACGGTACGAGCGACGTTTTCAACACGATGGGCGAGACCTACCGCATCAACCGCGGCGTTGAAAAGTGGTCGGGCTTGCGTGTATATGAGCACCCGGGTTATGTGAAGCTGGGGGTTACGGCCAATGGCGGCTGGATCATGACGCCGGAGCTCGAAAGCCTTTCGGCGGCACCCGAGACCGTGTCGGTTTCGATCGACTTCCTGCGTTTCGATAACGAAACGGGTACCTACATCGTTTCTGCCGAGGGTGCCGGAGTCGTAACCAACGGCGAAGTGAACAATACCGTGCTCCCGGCACAGACTTCGGCTGCCGGCCGCAAATGGAAGACGCTGACCTTTACCGTTCAGGACGCTACCAACAAGACGCGCATCAAGATCGAGGCGCAGACCTATAACGAAAAGGGGTACCGTATCAATATCGACAATATCGTCGTTATGGCTGCCGACAAGACGGAGGTGACCGAGAAACTGCCGGCCCCCGAGCTTGAAAAGATTACCTATACGCCCGCCAAGACTTCCGTCGCATTTGCGTGGGAAGGCGTGAAGGGGGCGACCTCCTATGAAGCTTCCGTGGCGCAGCAAACGCGTCCCGACTTCAGGAAAACCGTCGAGACGGAGGATTCGAACTGCGAGTTCGCCGATCTGGAACCCGGCCTTTATATCTTTACCGTCAGGGCGCTTTACGCCGGGAATGCGGAATTCAATTCCGACCCGACGCAGAAGGTCGTGGGGACTTTGGGCTTTGCGGCTGAAAAATTAGCGACGCCAACAGAATTGGCGGCTGCCCACGGAAGCTGCCAAGATCAGCTGGGCCGAAGTGAGCGGCGCCGCCAATTACCGGGTCGTGGTCAAAACGACGTCCGATGGGCAGGAGGTTGCCTCGACGATCGTTGGCGCCACCAGCTATACGGCTGCCGGGCTCAAGGCCGGTACGGATTATGCGGTTTTGGTTCAGGCGCTTGTCGGCGACGGCTCCGTGGCGAATGAATTCGATTCGGACGTGGTGGCGGTTCAGTTCGTGACCACCGATCCTGTGCCTATGATTGCTCCCTCTGCGCGGATTTACGCGAAGACACACGGCCTTGCCGTGCTGGAGTGGGAGCTGTCCGCCGCAGCGTTGGAGCAGCAGCCCGTAGGGTCGACCGATACCTATGATTTCCGGGTGAAGGATGCCGGCGGGAATGTGATCCGGTCGATCGAGAACTTCTCGAAATTCAATTTTACGAAGTATAAATATTACCGGCTCGTGTGGGGTGGGCTGACGCCCGGGGCGACCTATACACTGGAGCTCCGCCGCAAGTCGACGGCGAATAAGGAGGCGCTTCTCGATTCCGAGTGGGCTTCGGCTTCCGTTACGACCGACGCGGCTCCCGACAAGTCCGGATACCTCCTGTATAAGGACTTCGAGAATCTTCCCGGAGGCGGTCAGCCCTTCTATGGTGCCTACGGCTTCAGCCTGGGCAGCACGACCGATTTTTCCGATCCGGATAAGATATTGATTACGACGGGCGATGCGAACTCCATATATTGCCAGGGCGTGAAGGATAATGACTCTTATTTCAGTGCATACCTGCCCGAGTGGGATCGTGCGGATTGGATGGCCAACAGTTCCAATATCGGGCTTGCCGCCGGATATATGAAATTCGGTGGCGGCAAGAAGCCCGCATGGCTGACTTTGCCGAAACTGTCCTCGTTGTCCGGCGCTACGGAGATCGAGCTGGAATTCGATGCGTGTCCCTATTACGAGCCTAGTACGAAGGGGGATATGATGGCACCCTCGAACACCGACATTATGGAGTATTTCGGGGTGACGGTGACCGGAGCGACGATCGTGAGCGTAACGGGCGAGACCTCGGCCGATGCCGTTATCAGCGACGGCGGTGCCACGGTGACTTTACGTAACGTGCTTGTGGATAAAATGATCGAGGAGGGGCTGAAGGATACGTATCGCTATACGAATCACAAAGTGAAGATCACCGGTGTTACGGCCGATACGCGCATTAAAATCTATTCGGCTCTTGTTGGCAAAGAGGGTGAAAACTATCGTATGTGGCTGGATAATCTGAAGGTTAAGAAGGTTAATTAGTTTTGGTGGATATGGTGAACCGGGGGCTGCGGGTGTCTGCAGTCCCTGGTTTTTATCGACATTGGAGATTGAAAAGAAAAGAAAAAGATAGCTATTTGTTGGTATTTTGTTTTCTTATATTGCATAATAAAGTAAAATATGTTAACTTTGAGGCATGAAAGGGAAAATTCTTGCGTCTTTATTTTGCTTTAGGATGACTTATCCCCTTTTCCGGATGGTAATAAATTAATTTCGTACTATGAATAAAGTAGAAAGTGCCCTGTCGCGCACGACCGACACCAAGGCGTTGGTGATCGGAACCGATACCCTTCCGCAGGTTGCGGATATGTTCAGAAAACTTTTCCCGGATAAGCGGGCGCTTGTCGTGGCCGATGCCAATACATGGCGCGTGGCCGGCGATGACGTGCATAAGATACTGGCCGGAGCGGGTGTCGCGCAGGATGAACCATACGTCTTCACCGACCCGAAACTCTATGCCGAATGGGCGTATGTCGGGGAGCTGGATACCGTGCTTGCCGAGACCGATGCCGTGCCCGTAGCCGTCGGTTCGGGGGTGATCAACGACCTGACGAAACTCTGTTCCAGCCATAACGGACGCCGTTACATGGTCGTGGGTACGGCCGCTTCGATGGACGGTTATACGGCCTACGGGGCTTCGATCACCAAGGACGGCAACAAGCAGACTTTCGATTGCCCGGCGCCGCTGGGGATGGTGCTCGACTCGAACATCGCCGCGGCTGCGCCTGCGAAGCTCTCCGCCTCGGGCTATGCCGATCTGATCGCCAAGATCCCGGCCGGTGCCGACTGGATGCTGGCCGACGCCGTAGGGTCGGAGTTGATGGACGACTTCGCATTCTCGGTGGTGCAGGACGGCCTGAAAGAGGCGCTCTGCGACCCGGCGGGCGTACACGCGGGGAATGTCGTCAAAGTGGAACAGCTGGCCGAAGGGTTGCTGCTGAGCGGTTTTGCGATGCAGGCAACCCAGTCGAGCCGACCCGCGTCGGGAGCCGAACACCAGTTCAGCCACCTGTGGGACATGGAACACCTCAAATACAACGGGGCATCCGTTTCGCACGGGTTCAAGGTGGGCATAGGTACGCTTGCGTCGACGGCATTCCTCGAAATGCTGCTCGAAGCTCCGGTCGGGGAACTCGACGTCGAAAAGTGCGTCGCAGCCTGGAAATCATGGGAGGAGACCGAGGCGGACATTCGCCGGATTTTCGATAACGATCCCGAATTCGTGGCCCGCGGACTGGTGGAGACCAAGGGTAAATACGTCGATAAGGAGGGGCTGCGCAGGCAGTTGCAGCGCCTGAAGAAAGCATGGCCCGAGCTGAGCGTGCGTATCCGCCGGCAGATCATCCCGTTCGGGGAAGTTCGCCGCCGCCTCGAGCTGGTCGGTGCGCCCTACGAACCCGAGCAGATCGGCGTATCGCGTGCCAGGTTCCGGGCAAGTTTCGAAAAAATACCTTACATGCGCAGTCGTTTCACGGTCATCGACATCGCTTTCCGTTGCGGTTGGATGGAACAATGGCTCGATAAACTTTTCGGGAAAGGCGGAATTTGGGAAATAAAGTAGTATATTTGCAAACTGAAACTACTAAACTTTCATTCCGAAATGACTCCTGAACAAACCAAGCGCTTCAAGTATTGGCAGACGCGTACCATCATCGCCACGATGGTGGGCTATGCGCTCTTTTACTTCGTGCGTAAAAACTTCTCGCTGGCGATGCCCGGCCTGGAGGCCGACCTGGGGATCTCGAAAACCAGCCTGGGTATTTTCCTGACCCTGAACGGTGTGGTCTACGGGCTTTCGCGTTTCGTGAATGGTATTCTGGCCGACCGCATGAACGCCCGCTGGTACATGGCCATCGGGCTTGCGCTCTGTGCGCTGGCCAACTTCGCCTTCGGATTCGGCGAGGATGTCTCCTACTGGATCACGGGGCAGCACGACGGTTCGCAGTTCACCAATACGATGATCCTCTTCATGGGGATCATGTGGGTGATAAACGGCATGTTGCAGGGGACGGGATTCCCTCCCTGCGCGCGTCTGCTGACCCACTGGATTCCGCCTACGGAGCTGGCGACCAAGATGTCTGTGTGGAATACCTCGCATTCGATCGGTGCGGGCCTCGTGGTGATTCTCTGCGGTTATATCATGGGTACCGTGGGCATGAACATGACGGCCGACCCCGACGCCGTGGCGACGATCGCCGCCAATCTGGGCGTTGCGCCCGACGATGCCGCCGGGATGGAGCGCGTCATGACTTCGGCTGCGCATGTCGGGGCGTGGAAATGGTGTTTCTGGGTACCTTCGGCCATCGCATTCGCCGGGGCGATCGGATTGGTCGCCTTCCTGCGCGATACGCCCTCTTCGGTCGGGCTTCCCGAACTGGAAGGCACCGAGGTGAAGGAGGTGAAGAAGGAGACGAAGAGTGCCGAGCACCGCGCATTCCTGATGAAGCACGTGTTCAGGAACCCGCTGATCTGGATCCTGGGCTTCGCCAATTTCTTCGTATATATCGTCCGTTTCTCGGTGCTCGACTGGGGGCCTTCGCTGCTGAGCCAGTCGAAGGGCGTCAGCATGTCGCATGCCGGGTGGCTCGTGGCGATGTTCGAAATCGCCGGTATCGTCGGCATGTTGTTTGCCGGCTGGGCTACGGACAAATGGCTCAGGGGCCGTGCGCACCGCACCTGCGTGTTCTGCATGGCGGGTGCTGCGCTGTTCGTGTTCTTGTTCTGGCAGTTGCCTGCCGATGCTCCCGTGTGGTTGCTCTTCCTCACGCTGTGTGCCGCCGGGTTCTGCATCTACGGCCCGCAGGCGCTGATCGGCATTGCCGCCGCGAACCAGGCTACGAAAAAGGCTGCCGCGACGGCCAACGGGCTTACCGGCCTGTTCGGTTATGCCAGCACGGTCGTTTCGGGCGTGGGGCTGGGCTTCGTGGCGCAGCATTACGGTTGGAACTGGGCTTATGTAGGGATTATCGGCGTAGCCGTCGTCGGCATGCTGGTATTCCTGATGATGTGGGGGGCGCGTGCCGACGGTTACGATGCCGAACCGGAACGGAATTAAACAGTATGTTCCTATTTTAGATGATGATACGGGTCTTGCGATCCGGGAGTGTCCGAACCGGAGCGCGGTTTCGGACACTTTTTTTGATAAAAGCGAAAAAATAACTATATTTGCTCCAATAACTGCTAAAAAGACAGAGAGATATGCTGAGCATTGCCGAACGACACAAATATATCCTCGACAAACTGAACAAATATGGTTTCGTGCGCATCACCGACGTGGCGAACGAGCTGGGGGTTACGAAGGTAACGATCCGCAAGGATGTGAAAATCCTGGAGAGCAAAGGGCTGCTTTACAAGGTACACGGCAGCGCCCGTCCCGCCAATCCCCATGTCGCCGACCTCGACGTGCATGTCAAGGACAATATCAACCGCGATGCCAAGCGCCTCATCGCGCAGCGCGCCGTGGAGTTGTTGGACGATAACGATTCGATCATCATCGCATCGGGGTCTACGATCTATTCTTTCGCCGAGGAGATCAAGATGCGCCAGTGGCACCATCTGAACATCGTCACGCCGTTCCTGCGGCTGGGTGTGCTGCTCAACGAGGCGGAGAATGTCAATGTCGTGCAGCTGGGCGGTACGGTGCACAAGAAGTCGCTTTCGGTGCTGGGCGAGGAGGCCTCGCGGTCGCTGGACGACTGCATCTGCTCGAAACTCTTTTTCGGGGTGGACGGCATCGACCTCGAACACGGCATCACCACCTCGACGCTCGACGAGGCGAAACTCACGCGCAAGATGATGAAGGCCTCGTCGCAGAATATCGTGCTGGCCGACTCGTCGAAATTCGGGCAGCGCGGCTTCGGACGCATCTGTGCGTTGGAGGATATCGACGTGATCATCACGGACGACGGGATTCCTGAACAGATGGTCACCATCGTCGAAGAGGCGGGCGTCGACCTGATTATCGTCAGATAACGCTACCCGGGGAGGGAAGCTTATTCCGGATTACAGAGCCGTTACGGGGCGGTTGGCGTTTCCGGTGGCAGGGGGTGGTGTGGATTATTTGTTGAAAATTTTCCGGCTAAATTTTGCATGCCCGGCAAAAAAGCCCTACCTTTGTGCACAATTATAGTGATCCCGAGAACCTATGAATTGTAAACCCAGCATATTGTCGGCGCAGGCTTCCTGGCAGCAAGACTATTGGTCGGGCGACGTATTTCCTCCGGTTTTCGGCGATTTTGTTTTATTAGGGTAACTGTTTCAGTTGCCCTATTTTTTTACGCTTACGCAGATGAAAACGCTTTATACCAATGCCGTAGTTTATGACGGCGGTCGTTTTGCGGCCGGGGAGTTTGCCGTCGACGGGGGGTGTGTCGTGCCCGCCGGGGGCGTTGCCGACCGGGTCGTAGACCTCGGAGGGCGCCACGTGGTGCCGGGGCTTGTCGACGTGCATGTCCACCTGCGCGAACCGGGGTTTTCGCAGAAGGAGACCATTGCGACGGGTACGGCGGCCGCGGCCCGCGGAGGCTATACGACGGTATGTTCGATGCCGAACCTGAACCCTGCGCCCGACACTCCGCAGACGCTCCGTGCGCAGACCGACATCATCCGCCGCGATGCCGTCGTGCGCGTAGTTCCCTACGGCTGCATTACGATACGGGAGCGCGGGTGTTCCCCCTGCGGCTCCATGACGATAGGGCAGCGCGGCTGCGGCCGGCTGGTCGATTTTGCGGCGCTGGCGCCCGAGGTCGTCGGCTTTTCGGACGATGGCCGCGGCGTGCAGTCGGACGGCCTGATGGAAGAGGCGATGCGCCGCGCTGCACAGGTGGGGAAGCCGGTCGTGGCGCACTGCGAGGTCGACGACCTGCTGCGGGGCGGCTATATCCATGACGGGGAGTACTGCCGTGCGCACGGGCATAAGGGCATCTGTTCGGAAAGCGAGTGGCGGCAGGTGGAACGTGACAT
>OCAQ01001053.1_pt1 | contig 10754 bp, 6 predicted proteins | sample 1538291 | NCBI WGS metagenome assembly OCAQ01 (sample SAMEA2580277, study PRJEB22360) | human gut metagenome | biome: human gut; feature: human-associated habitat; material: faeces | place: Denmark | collected 2008/2010 | reverse complement strand
GATGGCGATGCCGGGGGGGGGGGGGGGGCGGCGAACAGAAAAGCCGCTGAACGAGGCGGCTGTCTGGCAGCGGATGCTGGTGATGGCAGCAGGCGCGGTGATGAACTTCGTGCTGGGCTTCGTGGTGCTGCTGCTCCTCATCTCGCTGCGCAGTGAGCCCATCACCAGCAAGGTCATCTATGCCGTGGAGGACAACGCCCTCTGCGGCCAGACCGGCCTGCAGGCCGGCGACGAGATCGTGGCCGTCAACGGGCGGCGCTGCTTCGTGGCCAACGATATGCTCTACGAGCTCATGCGCGCCGAGAGCTACCGCGCGGACTTCACCGTCCGCCGGGACGGCAGGCTCGTGGAGCTGCCGGACGTCCGGTTCGACACCTGGCAGGATGAGCAGGGCCAGACCCACATGATACTGGGCTTTACCGTCTACGGTCTCAAAAAAACACCGCTGAACGTCCTGAAAGAGTCGGCCAACAGCGTCATCTACTATGGACGCATCATCTATACCTCGCTGGCCGACCTTCTGCGGGGCCGCGAGAGCATCAACGACCTGTCCGGCCCGGTGGGCATCGTGACCGCCATTGGTCAGGCTGCAAGCTACGGCTGGGAGGATGTGGCTGAGCTGCTGGGGCTCATCACCATTAACCTCGGCGTCCTCAATCTGCTGCCGTTCCCGGCGCTGGATGGCGGAAAGATCGTCTTCCTGCTCATCGAGGCAGTCACCGGCCATGCAGTGCCGGAAAAGATTCAGGGCAGCCTGACCGTCGCAGCCTTTGCGCTGCTGTTCGGCCTGATGCTCTTTGCAACGTACAATGACATCGTCCGGCTCGTGACCGGAGCAGTTTGAAAGAGGTAAAACCATGCGGCAGCTGAAACGTGAAGTGAAGATCGGCAATGTGACCATCGGCGGCAAGAATCCCATTGCCGTACAGACCATGCTGAACGTCCCGGTGGAGGACATCGAGGGCAATGTGGCGCAGGCAAAGCGCTGTGAAGCGGCAGGCTGTCAGATCTTGCGCGTGACCTGTCCCAGCGCGGCAGACGCCAAGTGCATCGAGGCTGTCAAGAACGCCGTGAATATCCCCATCGTGGCGGACATCCACTTCGACTACAAGGCTGCCATCGCCTGTGCCGACGTGGGGGTGGATAAGATCCGCATCAACCCGGGCAACATCGGCGACGATGACCGCGTGAAGGCGGTCGTGGATGCCTGCCAGCAGAAAAATATCCCCATCCGCATCGGCGTCAACGGCGGCAGTCTGGAAAAGCACATCCTCGCCAAGTACGGCGCACCTGTGCCGGAAGCGATGGTGGAGAGCGCTCTGTACCATGTCCGTCTGCTGGAAAAGTTCGACTTCAACAACATCGTCATCTCCATCAAGAACTCCAACGTCCCCCGCATGATGGAGGCATACCGCCAGCTCAGCGCTGTGACCGACTACCCGCTCCATGTGGGCGTCACGGAGGCCGGCACTTACCAGATGGGTCTGCTCAAGAGCGGCATGGGCATCGGCGGGATGCTGCTGGAAGGCATCGGCGATACCATCCGTGTCTCGCTGGCCGCTGACCCTGAGAAGGAAGTGGAAGCAGGCTACAATATCCTGCGCGCTGTCGGCTTCCCGGTGGCCGGCCCGGAGGTCATCACCTGCCCGACCTGCGGCCGCACCCAGTACCCCTGCACCGAAATCGCAAATGAGGTGGAGCGTCGGCTCCAGGGCTGCAAAAAGTCCATCAAGGTGGCTGTCATGGGCTGTGTCGTCAACGGCCCCGGCGAGGCCCGTGAGGCGGACATCGGCATTGCCGGCGGCAAGGGCGAGGCAGTGCTGTTCGTCCACGGCGAACCCGTCAGGAAGCTGACGGGGGATAATATCCTCGACCAGTTCATGGAGGAGATCGATAAGCTGTGATTTTACAGAATAAGCTTGGTCTGACGAGTGAAGCGGAGCTTGCTCGGGCAGAAGAAAAACTCAGCAAGACCCGGGCGCTTGAGCTCTATGACACCGGCCTGTTGGATACCTTCGAGGCAGGCACCTTCAAAGGGCTTGCGGCCATCCATAAATGCCTGTTCGGTGATGTCTACGAGTTCGCTGGACAGATGCGGACAGTGAACATTGCAAAAGGGAATTTTCGCTTTGCACCGGTGATGTATCTGCGTCCGGCACTGGAAAGCATCGACGCTATGCCGCAGTCTTCTTTCGATGAGATCATCGAGAAGTATGTGGAGATGAATGTGGCGCATCCGTTTCGGGAGGGCAATGGCCGAAGCACCCGAATCTGGCTGGATGCTATTCTGAAAAAAGAACTGCATCAGGTCATCGACTGGAGCAGGGTGGATAAAGAAGATTACCTTCTTGCAATGGAGCGCAGCCCGGTCAAGGATGTGGAGATAAAAGCGCTGCTGCACGCTGCTCTGACCGAAAAAATCAATGACCGCGAAGTCTATATGAAAGGCATCGACGCCAGCTACCATTACGAAGGCTATCATGTCTTTAAGACAGAAGATTTAACTTAAAAACAACCTGCTGCCACGCCCTTTTCCGGGGCGCGGCAGTTTGTGCTGTTATCGGATAGAAAAGGAGTACCACTGTGACACCACTTGTTTCCCAGCTATGGCCGCAGTTTATGGCGGACCCGGACTTTGCGGCCTGTTTTGGCCGGGTGGTCGTCGAGCACGCCCAGATGCTGCGGCAGGAGCGGCAGGTCATCTTTACGCTGCGCAGTTCTGCCCCGCTGGACAAGGGGCTGTGCGCCCGGCTGCTGGCCTCGCTGGCACCGGATTACGAGGGCTTCGAGCTCCGCATCAACAATCTTTTCGGCTATGCGACGCTGGATGAAGCCGGTCTGCGGGAGCTGATGGAGGAGATGAAGCGGGACGGCGTCCCCATCAACGGCTTCCTCGACCGCTGCCGCATCACCATCACCGGCCAGAACATCACCATCGGCGTCTGCCACGGCACGAAGTTTTTGCAGGAGATGCAGTTCGAGCGCCTGCTGGCGGAGCGCATCGCCGCCCACACCGGCGTAAAGCCCAGAGTGACGCTGGAAAGCAGCGTGGGCGAGGCCGAACAGCGCCAGATGGAAGAAAGACTCGAGCGGAAAATTGCGCCGCCCGTCGTCAAGTTTGAGAAAAAGAACACTGCTCCCTCCATCAAGGTGGAGGGCCTCGACCTCACGGACAAGCCCGTCACCATCTTCCACGGCAAGATGTTCACCCCGAAAAACCTCACCCCCCTCAAGGATCTGGGCGGCGAGGGCGGCAAGTGCATGATCTGGGGCGATGTCTTCTTCACCGAGGTGAAGGGCAGCTTCCGCAAGATATACACTGTCTCCATCACCGATTACACCGGCTCCATCAACCTGAAGATCCGTGCGCAGGAAGGGGAGGACTGCTCCAAGTGGGAGTCCATCCCCAAGGGCACGACGGTCGTGGTGCGCGGCGACTGCTCCTACGATAAGTACGAGCACGACTATATCGTCTGGCCCTACGACGTCCTTTTTGTCGAGCGCAAAAAGCGGGAGGACAACGCCCCCGTCAAGCGGGTGGAGCTGCATCTGCATACCAAGCTGTCCAGCATGGACGCCTTCTGCGACCCCGGAGGCATCGTCAAGCTGGCCCACCGGATGGGCCACCCGGCCATCGCCATCACCGACCACGGTGTCTGTCAGGGCTACCCCGAGGCGATGCTGGCTGCGGACGCCATCCACAAGACAGACCCGGACTTCAAGCTTATCTACGGCTGTGAGGCCTACTTTGTCGATGACATGATACCCTGCGTCTACGGCGTGAAAGACGAGCCGCTGAACGGCGAGTTCTGCGTCTTCGACACTGAGACGACGGGCCTCGACCCCGGCGTGGAGTACCTGACAGAGATCGGCGCGGTCATCGTGCGGAACGGGGAAGTGGTGGAAGAATTCGACACCTTCGTAAAACCCGGAAAGCCCATCACCTCCAAGATCACCGAGCTGACCGGCATCACCAACGAGATGGTAGCCGACGCCCCCGGCGAGGCCGAGGCGCTGAAAGCCTTCCTTGACTTTGTGGATGGCCGCATCCTCGTGGGCCACAACGCCCACTCCTTCGACATCCGGTTCCTCCGCGCCGCCGCCAAGCGGAGCGGCATCGAGTTTGAGCCGACCTATATCGACACCCTGACCATGGCTCAGGCCATGTACCCCGGCCTCCACAACTACAAGCAGGGGACCGTCAACAAGCATCTGGAGCTGCCCGCCTACGAGGCCCACCGCGCCTGCGAGGACTCTGCCGCACTGGGCCGCATCTTCTGCGTCATGCTGAAGGATCTGGAGGAAAAGCAGGTGACTGCCGTCAGCGGCATCAACACCGGCCTCGGCGGGAACCGCGAGGTGCTGAAAAAGAAGTATTATCACCTCATCATCCTCGTGCGCAGCCAGATGGGCCTGAAAAACCTCTATAAAATCGTCAGTGAGGCCCATGTCAACTACTTCTTCAAGAAGCCCCGCGTCCCCCGCAGCCTTCTGAACAAGTATCGGGACGGCCTTATCCTCACTTCCGCCTGTGAAGCAGGAGAACTTTACAGGGCGATCGTGGAGGGCCGCTCCTACGAAGAACTGAAGAAAATTGCATCGTACTACGATGTTTTGGAGGTCCAGCCCCTGGGCAACAACGCCTATATGGTGCGGGAGGGCAAGGTGGAGAGCGAAGAGGTCATCAAGGACTTCAACCGCACCGTCATCAAGCTGGGCGAAGACCTGCACAAGCCCGTCATCGCCACCGGCGACGTCCATTTCACCGAGCCGGAGGACGCCATCTACCGCTCTGTCCTGCAGGCGGGCAACGGCTTCAAGGACGCGGACAACCAGCCGCCCCTGTTCTACCGCACCACCGAGGATATGCTGAACCAGTTCAGCTACCTGCCCAGGGAAAAGGCCTACGAGATCGTCGTGACCAATCCCCGCAAGATAGCGGCCAGCATCGACGGCAACGTCCGCGCCATCCCGCGCGGCACCTACCCGCCCGGCATCGAGGGCGCAGAACAGCAGCTCCGGGATGCGACCTGGGAACACGCCAAGCGGGACTACGGCGACCCTCTGCCCGAGATCGTGGAAAAGCGCCTGCAAAAAGAGCTGGACTCCATCTGCGGCCACGGCTACGCCGTCCTGTACGTCATCGCGGTCAAACTGGTGGCCTATTCCAACGCGGGCGGCTATCAGGTGGGCAGTCGTGGTTCGGTCGGCTCGTCGGCTGTGGCCCACTTCTCCGGCATCTCGGAGGTCAACAGTCTGCCGCCCCACTACCGCTGCCCCAAGTGCAAATACAGCGAGTTCATCACCGATGGCAGCGTGGACGACGGCTTCGACCTGCCCGACAAGAACTGCCCCCACTGCGGCACCCGGATGCTGGTGGACGGCCACGACATCCCTTTCGAGACCTTCCTTGGTTTCTACGGCGACAAGGAGCCTGATATTGACCTGAACTTCTCGGGCGAGTACCAGTCCAACGTCCACCGCTACACGGAGGAGCTGTTCGGCAAGGCCAACGTCTTCAAGGCCGGCACCGTCTCCGGTATTCAGGACAAGACGGCCTACGGTTACGTCAAAAAGTATCTGGACGATCGGGGGAGAACGGTCAACCATGCCGAGGAGAACCGTCTGACGCTGGGCTGTACCGGCGTCAAGCGTACCACCGGCCAGCATCCCGGCGGCATGGTCGTCGTGCCGGATACCTATGAGATCTACGATTTCTGCCCCATCCAGCACCCGGCGGACGATGTGGCGGGCGGTCTGCTGACCACCCACTTCGAGTTCAAGTACCTCCACGACACCCTGCTCAAGCTGGACGAGCTGGGCCACGATATGCCCACCTTCTACAAGTATTTCGAGGAGTACACCGGCATCCCCGTGGACAGCATCCCCATGAACGACCCCAAGGTCTACAGCCTGCTCACCAGCCCGGAAGAGCTGGGTGTGACGCCGGAGCAGATCGACAGCCAGACCGGCACCTTCGGCATCCCCGAGATGGGCACCAACTTCGTGCGCGGAATGCTGGTGGAGGCCCGTCCCAAGAATTTCTCCGAGCTGATCCAGATCTCGGGCCTGTCCCACGGCACCGACGTCTGGACGGGCAACGCCGACGAGCTCATCCGCAGCGCCACCTGCCCCACCGCGGAGGTCATCGGCTGCCGTGACAGTATCATGCTCTACCTGCTCCGCAAGGGCCTCGAGCCCAAGATGGCCTTCGATATTATGGAGGCCGTCCGTAAGGGCAAGGTGGCCAAGGGCGGCTTTGCCCCCGGCTGGGAAGAGGCCATGCGGGAGCACGATGTGCCGGACTGGTACATCGAGAGCTGCCGCAAGATAAAATATATGTTCCCGAAAGCCCATGCGGTGGCCTACCTGATGTCGGCCATCCGGCTCATGTGGTTCAAGCTCTACCACCCGCAGGCGTTCTATGCGGTGTACTTCACCGTCCGCGGCGATGACATCGACTATGAAGCCGCCGTGGGGGGCGCTGCCGTGGCCCGCGCCCACATGAATGAGGTGAAGCGCCGCCTCAAGGAAGAGAAGAACGCCAAGGATGAAGATGTGCTCGTCTCGCTCCAGCTGGTCAACGAGATGCTGGTGCGGGGCTACGAGTTCCTGCCCATCGAGCTGGGCAAGAGCCGGGGCTCCAAATATGTGGTGGAGGACGGCAAGGTGCGCCTGCCCTTCTGCTCCCTGAAGGGTCTGGGCGGTGCCGCCGCCGATGCGCTGGAAAACGCCACCCTCCATGGGCAGGAGTACCTCTCCATCGAGGAGCTGCAGCAGGCCTCCGGCGTTGGCAGCAGCATCATCGACCGCCTGCGTCAGGTGGGCGCTCTGGGCGACCTGCCGGAGAGCAGTCAGGTGAGCTTTTTCTAAAATTGCAGCAAAAAACGACCTCTGCAGCCGGATGGAACGGAAGCAGAGGCCGTTTTGTTATACGATCAAGTTTCTGAACAGGGGAGCAGCTTACTCCACGCTGATCATATAGTAGTAGACCGGCTGACCGCCGCGGATGTGGCTGACCTCAACGTGGTTGGGGCATTTTGCCTTGACGATCTCGGTCACCTTCTCGGCATCCTCGTCGGAGACGTCGCAGCCGGAGATGATGGTGACAAAGCTGGAATCCTTCTTGCACATACTGCGGGCCAGACGATAGGTGGCCTTGGTGATGTCGTTGGAAGTGAAGACGATCTTGCCGTTCTCCAGGGCCATGATCTCGCCCTTCCGGATCCGCTTGCCGTCGTACTCGCTGTCGCGGGCGGCGTAGGTGATGAGGCCGGTGGAGACCTTATCGGCGGCAGACATCATGTTGATGGTGTTGGCCTCGACGGTAGCGGAGGGGTCGAAGTTCAGCAGAGCGGTGATGCCCATGGGGACGGTGCGGGTGGGCAGAACGACCACCTGACGGTCAGCCAGCTTCTGGGCCTGCTCGGCAGCCATGATGATGTTCTTGTTGTTGGGCAGGACAAAGACGGTCTTGGCCGGGACGCTCTGGATGGCGGCAAGGATGTCCTCGGTGGCGGGGTTCATGGTCTGGCCGCCGGAGACGACAGCGTCAGCGGCCAGGTCGGTGAAAACTTCGACCAGGCCCCCCCGGGGGGCGACAGCAACGAAGCCATAGTCGCGGCTGGGGTCAACGGCAGCGTAGACGAACTCGCTGGCGGGGTCGGGCTTCTTCTCGGCGGAAGCCTGCTTCTCGAGGCTCTTGCCCTGCTTCTGGCGGGCCAGGAACTGCTCGTGCATATTCTCGATCTTGAAGTTGGTGAGGTAGCCGTACTTGATGGCCTCGCTCAGGATCTTGCCGGGGTCGGCGGTGTGGACATGGAGGTTGATGACGTCATCGTCCTCGATGCAGACGACGCTGTCGCCGTTGGACTCGGCGAAGGCGCGCATCTTTGCGGCGCTTGCGCCCTCGTTCTTGTTGATGAGGAACTGGGTGCAGTAGCCGTTCTTGATGTCCTCGACCTTCATCAGGTCGTCGGTGAAGACGCCCTTGCCGGCGTTTTCGGTGGAGAGCTTGGCCTTGTTGGGGACAGCCTCGCCGCCGGCCACGATGTCCTCACCGTGGAAGACCTTGCCCATGCCCTCGAAGATGATCATGATGCCCTGGCCGCCGGCGTCCACGACGCCGGCCTTCTTCAGGACGGGCAGCAGGTTGGGAGTGTCCTCCAGAGCCTTCTGACCGGCGGTCATCACGACGTCCCACAGCTCGGCCACATCCTCTTTGCCGCAGGCAGCAGCTTCCTCGGAAGCGACGCGGGCGACGGTCAGGATGGTGCCTTCGGTGGGCTTCATGACAGCCTTGTAAGCGCCCTCGACGCCCTTCTTCAGTGCAGCCACGATGTCGGCGGCGTCAGCCTCCTTTTTGCCCTCCAGAGCCTTGGAGAAGCCGCGGAACAGCAGGCTGGTGATGACGCCGGAGTTGCCGCGGGCGCCGCGCAGCATGGCGGAGGCGGCGGTCTTTGCGGCCTCGCCCACGGTGCAGCTGTCGTCCATGGCCTGCAGCTCACGGACGGCTGAGCCGACGGTCATGCCCATGTTGGTGCCGGTGTCGCCGTCGGGGACGGGGAACACGTTCAGCTCGTCCACGCGGGAGCGCTGGTTGTTGATGTTGTTTGCGCCGGAAATAATGGCGTCGCGCAGGATCTTACCAGAAATCATTGCTTTTTACTCCTTATATCTTCCCGGTACCCCCGGGCGGGCTTTGTCTCATCAGGCAACCACGTCATCGACCGATACGACCACGCGGGCGACTTTCAGGCCGGTGGCCTGCTCCACCTCGTCCTTCACGCGGTGCGAGATGGAACGCGCGGCGGTGGAGATGTTCAGCCCGTAGCTGACGGCAATGTGCAGCTCGATCACGAGACGGCCCTCTTCCTGTGTGACACGGACGCCCTTGGCCGAGTCGTCCACGCCGCGCACGGCGCTGCGGACACGGTCGGTCAGATCACGGGGGGCCATTGCGGCCACGCCGTAGCATTGTTTGGTTGCCTCGCCCACGAGCGTGGAAAAATACTCGGCTGAGAAGCTGACATCTCCCAGCGGGAAACGGGAAGTGATCATAGTCGCTCTGCTCCTTTTATTCATTATGATACCCCGGTCCGCAGGGCGGCGGGGCGGTGCGCGGGCCAAAGAAGGCGGCGTACCACTTTTATTATACAACTTTATGAGGAAGCTGTACAGCATATAATTGCTGACAGAAAGAAAAAAGTCAGGCGCGGCTTACCCGTCTCGGTCTGTTTCGACACCGCAAAGCCGGTATACTGAAAGACAGAGCCGCAAAGGGCCGCGTTCCTGTTGTTAGTATAGCACAAAATCCTTCGCAGTGCATCCATTTCGTGAATATTTATCCGACAAAACAAAAGATGATTGTGAATAAAATATAAAAGATGACGCAGGCATCTTTATCTTACTATGAAAAAGTGCTAAAATCTAAGGTGGCAAGAGTAAGACTGTATCCGGCACAGGATGCCGGGGCATTCGGCTGCCAAGGTGCTGAAGACAGGAATTTGCTGCGGCTGCACAGGAGCTGCGGCCCGGCGGCGGAAAAGTTTACAATAGGAGTTGTTTTCATGAATATTCTGTTTTTCCTTTCCCCCAAGCAGGATCTGATGTATGTGTACGATGACTTCACCCTCCGCCAGACGCTGGAAAAATGGGAGAACAACCGCTACGCATCCATCCCGGTGCTCAACCGCAAGGGAGAGTATGTGGGGACCCTGACGGAAGGGGACATCCTCTGGGGGCTGAAAAAGTTCCACGGCCTCGACCTTGAGGCGGCAGAGGACATCCCCATCCGGGACTTTGCCCACAAGCGGGACTACAAGGCCGTCACGGTCACCACGAGCATGGACCAGCTCATCGAGGCGGCCATGAGCCAGAACTTCGTCCCCGTCGTGGATGACCGGGGAATGTTCATCGGCATCGTCCGCCGTCAGGCCATCATCCGCTACTGCTACGACCGCTCCCGCGCTGCCGCCTCAGAGCAGCGCAGAAAGCCCGAAAAGCAGGAAAAACGAGTCCCGGTTTCTGCCGGGGTGCAGTAAAACAGAAAAAGGCCCCGCCGCTCTGCATGAAATGTGCAGGGCAGCGGGGCCTTTCTATGCCTGTGGGAAAGGGAGAGTGGTGCTTCAGCCCACGGTGAGGCTGGAATCGGTGAACCGGTGGGTCAGGACAGCCTCGGCGTCCTCGCCGCCCATCGCCAGCAGCTCGTCCACCGAGAGGGTGGTGGAGCAGAGGATGGTCTGGAAGGCGATGGTCTCGATGCCCTCAGCCCGCAGCTGACGCAGCGCGGCCAGCGAGACGTGGAGGGAGGCTGTGAGCCGTCCGACGCAGACGGTGAGGGTATTGCCGCTCTGGGTGCTGGTGTAGGAGATGACCGCGCCGCTCTTGTCGGTGACAGTCAGGCCGGGGAGGGAAGAGACGGGTGCGGACGGGGCGGCAGAGCCGCCGTCAGAAGAGGAAGAAGGCTCTTCCGGCTCCACAGGGCGGGGGATGGAGACCTGATTGACCTTGCCGTTGGCATCGGTGACGGTGACTTTTGCGCCCGGGCCCAGCTTGTCCTTGATGGTGTTGAGGTCAAGCTCATTGCCGCGCTGCGAGAGGGCCTTGCCGTTGGGACTGCCGGCCTTGGCGGTCAGCTCAAGGCTGCCCGACAGATCGATGTCGCTGCTGTAGATGCCGTCGCCGCCGTCTTTGCCGTTACCGCCGTCGCCGCCAGCGGCGTTGACCGTACCGCCGGAGACGGCGACACGGCC
>OCAQ01001045.1_pt1 | contig 10876 bp, 10 predicted proteins | sample 1538291 | NCBI WGS metagenome assembly OCAQ01 (sample SAMEA2580277, study PRJEB22360) | human gut metagenome | biome: human gut; feature: human-associated habitat; material: faeces | place: Denmark | collected 2008/2010 | reverse complement strand
TGGACTGGTAGGATGGGGGGGGGGGGGGTGCGGCGGGAGCCGGTGTAAGAGGATTCATTGCTGGATTCCAGATAGCCCCCGGCGGCGCTCACGGCGTCGGTGAGGGCGGTGCGGGCGGCGTCAAAGTCCTTGCTCTCGATGGTGAGGTTGGCGGTGTAGATGAGCTTTGTGCTCGTCTGCGCGGCCTCGGCGCTGAGGGCGCCGGTGCCGCCTGCATCGCGGGCGCTCATGGCATCGGCGCTTCCACCGGCCGGGACGGCCGTCTTGGGTGCGGCAAGGGCGCTGTTCACGTCGTCCATCGAGTAGGCGGCGTAGGAGGCCGTCTCAGGGGCAGAGCTGAGGGCCGCGCCGCCCGCAGGCAGCAGGCTGATGGGGGAGTGGACTGCCACATACAGACCAACGCCGCAGAGCAGGCCGCAGGCGGCGATGCTCAGAGTATTGCGGGGAAAGTGGATGGCTTTTTTGGGCTTTCCGGCGGGTTTCGGTGCCTCTTCTGCCGGCTGCATGGCGAGGAGCTTTGCTTTCAGGTCGTCCGAAGCGTGAAGGTCGTCTAGCTCCATCTTGTACTCATACCACCTCATCTTCGATCTCCTCCTTCAGCATCGTATGTAACTGTGCGCGGGCGCGGCGAAGCCAGCTGAGCACCGTGTTGGTGGGTGCGCCCAGCATCCGGCCCACCTCGGCGGCGGTGTACCCCTCGTAGTAGTGGAGGTAGACCGCGTTGCGGTAGTTCTCGGGCAGGGCGCGCACGGCGTCCAGTACGCTGCCGTCTTCCATCTGCTCCGGAGCGGGAAGATTCTCGTCCAGCTCGGTGTCCTTCTGGCGGGCGGCGCGGGTCAGGTCGTGGCAGCGGTTGACGGTCACACGCAGCAGCCAGGCTTTCAGGTGTTCCTCGCTCTCGAAGCGGCCATTGTAGCACAGCAGCTTTTCGAAAACATCCTGCACCACATCTTCCGCATCGGCGGTGCAGCTGCAGTTGTGCATGGCGGCTCGGAACACCGTGTCACTGTATCGCTGCACGGCCAGCGCAAAAATCTCGTTTCTGGTCAGCTGTCCCATAGTTCTATGCTCCTTTGATGTCCTGTGTACAGCAGGACCCGGTGGAAAAATCACCTTTGATTGGGGACATTCACCCTGTATACGGATGAGCGGCCCCGATTATTGCAGTTTATGGTGCGGAGCGGAAAAATCTTCCGCCCGGCACCGCACAAGGTACTCAAAGTATAACATGAATACGCCAAAAACAAAAGGGCCATTTGCCGCCATATTTTGGCAAATGACCCTGAGAGCTTCTGTTCGGTTATCGGTAGAGCCGCTGGAAGAGGGCTACCCGCTCGGAGAGATAGGTCTCGGCCCGGGGGTGGTGGAGCCAGCGCTTGCCCGCCTTGACGCAGGCGAGACGGTGGCCCAGCGCGGCGGGGCAGGCGTCTATCTCTTCCACGTCCCGCATGGTGAGGGTGAGGCTCAGCGCCGCCGGAGCGTCCGGCAGGGGCGGGAGCGGGTCTTCCCAGACAAAGGGCGGCAGCAGCTGGACAGCGTATACCGTCCGGGTGCATTCCTCGGTGAGCAGCAGCGCGGCGGGCGCACCATCCGGCATGACGTGCAGGGAGGAATAGAGCAGCTGCAGCTGCGCCGGGGCCAGCAGACGGGACGCGCCCTCTTCCTCATCGGGCAGAAGGGTGAGAAAATCCGCCGCCTCGTCGGCGTAGATGCGCCGGGCCGGAGCGCGGAACTGCGCATACAGCGCGGGCAGGGCGAACACGCCCTCCCGGTCTAAGGCCCGCTGCAGCAGGCAGTAAAACTCCGTCAGCGGGTGGGAAGAATCCGGCTGCGGCATCCCGAAATCGGGGCGCGAAACGTGTCCTCCGCCCATCAGCCGTTGTAGCCCAGCGTGGCCGCCATGACGGCCTTGATGGTGTGCATCCGGTTCTCGGCCTCGTCGAAGACGATGCTCTGGGGGCCTTCGAAGACCTCGTCGGTGACCTCCATCGCGTCGCGGCCAAAGCGCTCGCCCATCTCCCTGCCCACGGTGGTCTTGTGGTCGTGGTAGGCGGGCAGGCAGTGCATGAACACGGCCCTGGGGCCGGCAATGTCCATCAGGTTCTGGTTGATTTGATATGCGGCCAGGTCGTTGATGCGCTCGGCCCAGACCTCGACCGGCTCGCCCATGGACACCCAGACGTCGGTGTAGAGGACGTCTGCGCCCTTTGCGGCCTTGGCGGGGTCTTCCTCGAAGGAGATGGCCGCACCCGTCTCGGCGGCGATGGCCCTGCACTGCTCCACCAGTGCAGCGTCCGGCTGGTACTTTTTGGGGGCGCAGGCGGTGAAGTTGAGGCCCATCTTGGCGCAGCCCACCATCAGGCTGTTGCCCATGTTGTAGCGGGCGTCGCCGAAGTAAACGAAGTTGAGGCCCTTGAGGCGGCCGAAGTGCTCCCGGATGGTGAGGAAGTCGGCGAGGATCTGGGTGGGGTGGAACTCGTTGGTCAGGCCGTTCCACACCGGCACACCGGCGTAGCGGGCCAGCTCTTCCACGATGCTCTGGCCGTAGCCGCGGTACTCGATGCCGTCGAACATCCGGCCCAGCACCCGGGCGGTGTCGGCGATGGACTCCTTTTTGCCGATCTGGCTGCCCGACGGGTCGAGGTAGGTGACTTCCATGCCCAGGTCGTGGGCGGCGACCTCAAAGCTGCAGCGGGTGCGGGTGGAGGTCTTCTCGAAGATGAGGGCGATGTTCTTGCCGCGCAGGGCGTCGTGGCGGATGCCGGCCTTCTTCTTTGCCTTCAGGTCGGCGGCAAGGTCCAGCAGACCTTCGATCTCTTCGGGAGTGTAATCGAGAAGCTTCAAAAAGCTGCGGTTCGTAAGATCCATTGTATATATTCCTCTCTATGCACTGAAATTTGAATATTTATACTTTTATAAACTCTATTATAATACGAAGGAACGAAGTGGTCAAGTGTGAATGAACTCCTTGACAAAGAACGGTGATTCGATTATACTACAAACAGAAGGGGCGCTGACTGCAAAGGGTCAGCTTCCTATCCCTATTAGTCAAAAAGATTGACCGTCAGGCTTGGAACACTGTGGCGGTCAATCTTTTTTGTTATCATCGTTTTTCTTCTGAGAAGTCTTCTCCATGACCTCAATGGTCAGACGGACTACATCAACGATCAGCCCCAGAAGGCCGAGGATGAAGGTGAGCAGTGCAAGAGTCTCCAACAGATTCATTCGACATCCCTCCCTTCGCCTTCGAGGCTCCGGGAGGCTTTTACCAAAAAAGTTTTCCTCCCGGAATCTCTGCTTCACTCCATGTAGAGGAAGAATCAGCGACGCGGGACAGGAAAGCATGACCACCAATTTTGCAATCAGCGCCTTATTTTTAGTTTAGCATAATTTTCGATGAATTACAACTCCAGCTCCGCCTTCCGCCCGCTGGGCTGGTAGGGGGTGAGCCGGACGCCGGCCTTTTGGAACATGAACCGGGCGGCCACGCTGGAATCGGTGTCGTGGTACTTGTCGCTGTAGTAGACGACCTCGGTGATGCCGGACTGGATGATGGCCTTGGTACACTCGTTGCAGGGGAAGAGGGTGACGTACACCCGCGCGCCCTTGAGGTTGTTGTGGGCGCTGTTGAGGATGGCGTTCAGCTCGGCGTGGCAGACATACATATATTTCGTGTTCAGCGGCTCACCCTCCCGCTCCCACGGCATGGCGTCGTCGTCGCAGCCGATGGGCATGCCGTTGTAGCCCAGAGAGAGGATCTTGTTTTCCGGGCTGACGATGCAGGCGCCCACCTGACTGCTGGGGTCCTTGGAGCGCATGGCCGTGAGCAGGGCAATGCCCATGAAGTATTCGTCCCAGTTGATATAATCCGTGCGTTTCATCGCAAAAAAACCTCCGTCCGGCGTGCCTTTTTTTGGGGGGGGGGCGGGGCAGGCCCCCGGCCCCCGGCTGCCTAAAGCATACCATAAAAGCAGGTTGATTGCAACAAAGCCCCCGCCCCGCCGCCCCGGGGCTCTGTTTCAAAAAAATACAATTTCTGGAAATGAAATTTGTGAAATTTTAATCTTGACAGTCAGGGGGGGGGGTAAACTAAGGACAAGCACTCCTGCCGGGTGAGGCCGACGCGAATGCAACGAGTTGTAACAACAAACAAGGAGGATGAACAAGATGAAACTGTTCAAGAAAGTTCTGGCTGTGGCGCTGGTGGGCGCTATGGCAGTCTCCATGCTGACGGCATGCAGCGGCAGCAAATCGTCGAAGGTGAAGGATGCCCTGAAGGATTTCGACATCAAGATGGACTCCGCTATGGTTCAGGACACCGAGAAGATGATGGGTGGCCTTCAGAAGCTCACGGGAGCTGTCACCAGCGGTGCAGTCGATCTGAAGAATGAAAATCAGATGGATGAAATCAGTAAAAAGTTTGACACGATGACCGACTACTCCTTTAGTTCTGCCAGCGGTGCAAGCAAGAAGTACGACCTCTACATCTGGACCAACGGCGCAGACGGCCGTCCGGCCAGCGGCGGCAAGACCGAGCGTTATCCGTACCTGATGAAGGTTCAGGCTGTACATGTGAGCAAGGACCATCTGCCGCGCCTTCTGGACAAGGAATTCGTCCAGAAGGGCGAGTTCAGCGGCAACACCGAGGCTGTGGATATTCTGAGAAGCCTGCTGAAGGGTGCTGGTGTTGAGAAGGCCGGCATCTCTATTGACAAGGTCTACGGCAAGGATGTTCTGCTGGTTACCGTTCCTGCCGGAACTACCATCCCGCAGACTGCTGCCCCCAAGACCCTGACCACCTGATTCCCAATAAAAACTGCCTCCAGCCCCGGCGAGCTTGCAGCCCACCGGGGCTTTCTTATGCCCGGAAACGCCGTAAACCGCGCCTGAACCGCCGCCCGGCGGGACAAAATGACAATATGCACAAAACAAAGCCGGGAAGTTTGGCAGGGTAAAAGCCGGAAATTTCAAATGAAATATTCAAAAATCGTTTTTGGTGTGGTATTATCTTTGTAAAATATGCCACAAAAACGGAGAGAATGCTCCGTGCGGCGGAAATGAGGGAAAAACCGATATGAAATACGCAAGCAACAACATCCGCAATATCTTGATCGCGGGCCATGCCGGCAGCGGCAAAACGACGCTGACCGAGGCATTGGTCTATTTTTCGGGCGCTGCCGAGCGTATGGGCCGGGTCGAGGACGGCACCACGATTTCGGACTTTGACCCCGAGGAAGCAAAGCGGAAGGCCAGCCTGTCGGCATCGGTGGTGCCGGTGGAGTATGAGGGCATCAAGTACAACCTCATCGACGCTCCGGGTCTGTTCGACTTTGAGGCAGGCGAGTACGAGGGCATCCGGGCGGCCGAGAGCGTGCTGGTGTGCGTGTCGGGCCGCAGCGGCGTGACCGTCGGCGCGGAAAAGGCCTTCCAGCTGGCCCGCAAGAACGGCAAGGCCACCATGGTCTTTGTCTCAAAGTGCGATTTGGAGAACGCGAACTACTTCAAGATCCTCGAGGACATGAAGATAAAGTTCGGCGCCACCGTCTGCCCCTGCGTCGTCCCGGCCAAGCTCGACGACGGCACCCCCGTGTACATCAACCTGTTCAGCCAGAAGGCCTTCAAGTATGAGGGCGGCAAGCAGGTGCAGGTGGACCTGCCCGACATCGGCCACCGCTTCCAGGGCCTGATCGAGGCCATGAGCGAGGCCATCGCCGAGACCGACGACGAGCTGATGGAGAAGTTCTTCGGCGGCGAGGCATTCACCACCGAGGAGATCGTCGAGGGGATGCGCAAGGGCGTCAAGGACGGCCTCATCACCCCCGTCTTCTGCGGCAGCGCTGTCAACCAGCAGGCTCTGGATATGCTGCTGTACAATATGCACAAGCTGCTGCCCAGCCCGGAGCATAACAGCGTTCTGGCTGAGGATGCAAACGGCGAGCCCGTCGAGCTGACCTGTGCCGAGGCCGCCCCCACAGTGGCCTACGTTTTCAAGACGGTGGCCGACCCCTTCGTGGGCAAGCTGAGCTATCTGCGCGTCGTCAGCGGCAAGATCACCGCAGGCGCTTCTCTCGTCAACGCCCGCACCGGCGAGACTGAGAAGATGGGCAAGCCCCTCACGGTCCTGGGCAAGAAGCAGACGGAGGCCGAGAGCATCGGTGCCGGTGACATCGGCGCTGTGGCAAAGCTGGTCAGCGCAAAGACCGGCGACACCCTCTGCGACCCTTCCCGCGTGGTCAAGCTGCCCGCACCCGTCTTCCCGAAGCCCAGCCTGTTCATGGCTGTCACCGTCGCCAAGAAGGGCGACGAGGGCAAGATCAGCAGCGCTTTGGCCCGTCTGATGGAAGAAGACCCCACCCTGAGCTACCTCAACAACGCCGAGACCCATCAGCAGATCATCGGCGGTCTGGGTGAGCAGCACCTCGACGTGGTCAAGGCCAAGCTGAAGAATAAGTTCGGCGTGGAGATCGGCCTCGAGGCTCCGCGTATCGCCTACCGCGAGTCCATCCGCAAGGCCTGCCAGAAGCAGGGGCGTCATAAGAAGCAGACCGGCGGCCACGGCCAGTTCGGCGATGTCGTCATCAACTTCGAGCCCTGCGACAGCGAGCAGGTCGTCTTCGAAGAGAAGGTGTTCGGCGGCAGCGTGCCGAAGAACTTCTTCCCGGCTGTTGAAAAGGGCGTCCGCCTTGCCGCCGAGAAGGGCGTGCTGGCCGGTTATCCCGTGGTCGGCCTGAAAGCCACCCTGCTGGACGGCAGCTACCACCCCGTGGACAGCTCCGAAATGGCCTTTATCATGGCTGCAAAGCTGGCTTATAAGGCCGCAATGCCCGAGGCCGGCCCCGTCATCCTCGAGCCTATCCACACCCTGAAGGCTCATGTCCCCAACGACAATACCGGCGACATCATGGGCGACGTCACCAAGCGCCGCGGCCGCGTGCTGGGCATGGAGCCCGACGAGGACGGCCTGCAGACCATCATCGCCGAAGTGCCTCTGGCTGAGCTGGCCAACTTCACCACCTTCATCCGTCAGACCACTCAGGGCCGCGGCTGGTTCACTACCGAGTTCGCCCGCTACGAGACCCTGCCTGAGATGCTGGTCCCCGCCGTGGTCGAACAGGCCAGGAAGCTGGGCAACCTTGATGAGTCTGGTGAAGATTGAGCCTGCCAATGAGAACAGCGCCCGGCTGTCTCCGGACGAAGCCATCTCTGCCCGACATGCCAAGGCCTCCCCTCGGTAGGGGAGGTGGCATCGCGCAGCGATGACGGAGAGGTTGAATAAGACATTTTCCAAGCCCTGTCGGCACTTCCCTCTGTCGGCGGGGCTTTTTTGCGGCCTTTTTGGCCCGCAGGGCGGCAGTTTTTATTGACAAGGCCGCGGCTTGCTATTATAATGAATAGGTCAAAATGGCATTCGTGTGCGGTTTTATGTTTTATGACACTCTGCCGTACCCCAAAAAATAGATAAGGAGATTTCCAAATGGCACAAGAGATCAAGATGTCCGCTGCTGGCCTGAAGGCAATGCAGGAGGAACTGGAATACCTGAAGACTGTCCGCCGCAAGGAGCTGGCAGAAGAGATCAAGGAAGCCCGCAGCCACGGCGACCTGTCCGAGAACAGCGAGTACGATGAGGCCAAGAACACCCAGGGTCTGGTCGAGAACCGCATCACCGAGCTGGAGCAGATGATCAAGAACGCTGTCGTCATCGACGAGAGCGAGCTGAGCGTTGAGAACGTCTCTGTCGGTACTCACGTCACCATCCAGATGGAGGGTGAGGACGAGGTCGAGGAGTACGACATCGTGGGCCGTACCGAGGCCGACCCCCTGAACGGCAAGATCAGCGACGAGAGCCCCGTGGGCCACGCCCTGCTGGAGAAGGCTGTCGGCGACACCGCCGAAGTCCTGCTGCCCACCGGCCTTACCGTCAACTACAAGGTGCTGGGCATCACCCACTCTGCAAACTGAGCCAAGCGGGAGGAAATCATGGAAGAACAGAAGAAGAACCCCGCACAGGGCCTGTCTGAGAGCGAGCAGGTGCAGGTGCGCCGCCAGAAGCTGACAGACCTGCAGGCTGCAGGCCTCGACCCCTTTACCCTGACCAAGTTCCCTCAGGATGCTTACTCTGCTGACCTGAAGGAAGAGTTCAAGGATCTGCCCAACGAGACCGACAGCGGTAAGAAGGTTGCACTGGCCGGCCGTCTGATGTCCAAGCGCGTCATGGGCAAGGCAAGCTTTGCCCATCTGCGCGACGATAAGGGCGACATCCAGCTCTACGTCCGCCGTGACGAGCTGGGCGACGACGCTTACGCTGCTTTCAAGAAACTGGACGTGGGCGACATCATCGGCGTCAAGGGCGAGGTGTTCCGCACCAAGACCGGCGAGCTGAGCGCCCGCGCTGAAGAGATCACCCTGCTGGCCAAGAGCCTGCGCCCCCTGCCCGAGAAGTTCCACGGCCTAACCGATACCGAGATGCGTTATCGTCAGCGCTATGTTGACCTCATCGCAAACCCCGAGGTCAAGGAGACCTTTGTCAAGCGCAGCAAGATCCTGAAGGAGATCCGTGCTTATCTGGACGAGAAGGGCTTCCTCGAGGTCGATACCCCCATCCTGACCCCGTTCGAGATCGGTGCGTCCGCACGTCCCTTCTACACCCATCACAACACCCTGAACATGGACATGGTGCTCCGCATCGAGACAGAGCTGTACCTGAAGCGCCTCATCGTGGGCGGCATGGACCGCGTCTATGAGGTGGGCCGCATCTTCCGCAACGAGGGCATGGACCCCAAGCACAACCCCGAGTTCACCACCATCGAGCTGTATCAGGCATTCACCGATTTCCACGGCATGATGGACCTGGTGGAGGAGCTGTATAAGCGCCTCGCTCAGAAGATCTGCGGCAGTCTGGTCATCCCCTATCAGGGCAAGCAGATCGACATGGGCCACTGGGAGCGTCTGACCATGATCGAGGCCGTCAAGAAGTATTCCGGCGTTGACTTCAACGACTGGAAGACCGATGAGGACGCCATCGCCGCTGCCAAGGAGCACCATGTGGAGCTGCCCGAGGTTCCCACCAAGGGCGCCATCCTGGCCGAGTTCTTCGACGCCTTCGTCGAGGACAAGCTCATCCAGCCCACCTTCATCTACGACTACCCCGTCGAGATCAGCCCGCTGGCCAAGCGCAAGCCGGATGATCCCGCTTTCACCGAGCGTTTTGAGTACTTCATCGACTGCACCGAGTACGGCAACGCTTTCAGCGAGCTGAACGACCCCATCGACCAGAAGGGCCGCTTCGAGCGTCAGGTCGCCGAGCGCAAGGCCATCGAGCCCGACTGCAAGGCACAGGTCGATTACGACTACGTCAACGCTCTGGAGTACGGTCTGCCTCCCACGGGCGGCCTCGGCTTCGGTGTTGACCGTCTGGTCATGCTGCTGACGGACAGCGCTTCTATCCGCGACGTGCTGCTGTTCCCGACGATGAAGCCGATTGAGCAGTAAAATGCAAAATTAAAACGCAGATACGATGGAATTTTGAATGGATTTCAAACGGCATCTGCGGTAATACACCACAACTACACCAATTTTGGGACGTTTTCCCGAAAAGGAGCCTTACAAAGCGGTGTGGTGTAAGAATCGAATAAGCGGTTGGTGTAGTAGGTACACTGAACCCAAATACGACAAAGGCAGGTACACTGTGGAAACATGGTGTACCTGCCTTTTTTATCTGGGATACAGAGAATCAATGATTGACAAAGGCAATGGCTGCGGCACAAAATAACGTGTCGTAGCCATTTCTTGCTTTTGTAATACCTTGGAAAATGAATGCACAGCCGATCAGACTTTTGGCCGTAAACAGCTCATGCAGGATGAAGAAAGCCAGACTTCTTACAAATGCTGTTTTTCAAAAGCCTTGTGTGCGTATAGCCACTTTTCTGCCCAATTTCCGCCGCACAGTGTCAGTGCTCCGATGCCAAGCCCCAGAATCACAGCCCCCAGTATATCACTGGGGAAGTGCACATAAAGGTACAACCGTGAAAAGGCGATGAGTATCGCCAGCGGAATCGCAATGAGGCCAAATCGTCTATCCGCTGCGGTCAGGATCGTTGCACCGATAACAGAGGCCAGCGTATGACCGGATGGGAACGAGTAGTCGTTCGGGACAGCGATCAGAAGCGGTACGCTTTGATCCAGCCAACAGGGGCGCGGGCGGGCAATCAGATGCTTCAGGAATACATTGCCGACCAGACCCCCCATGGCAAGACCTGCCAGCATAATAATCCCGTACTTCCGGTATTTCTTTGTGCAGAGCAGCCCACCTGCTGCCAAGATCCAGACGGCACCACTGTTTCCCAGCATTGTGATCTTTGGCATCAGCATATCCAGCAGCGGGCAGGTCAGAAACGCCCGGATCTCATGTAAGATCGTCCAGTCCAGTCTCACTTGTTTCCACCATCCTTTTTCTCCATGGTTTTCTTCAAGCCTTCCAGTGCGAATAGCAGCACGATTCCCAGCAAAAATGCAGGAATCTGAAAATTCGTGAAACTCAGCGGCGGCAGAGGAGTGTCCAGACTGGCCGGGCCGTTTGCGATGGCATAAAGTGAGCCCAGCATCAGTCCCAAAACCAACCAGACCATAGCACTGCGGTGATTCTGCAAGGCGGTGCGGATAGCGCGGATGGACAGTCCGATGCCTGTCAGCACTCCCAGCCCCAGTGCGCACAGTCCCGGAATGACAACAAGCTGCAAGCCGAGCAGGCTGTGAACAGCCTGAATGGTAGGCAGATAGACACCGGCGATCAGCAGGACAGATGAGCCGGAAATTCCGGGCAGCACCATAGCCGTAATGGCTAACGCACCCGCGAGAAAAATCCCACCTGTCCAGTCT
>OCAQ01001029.1_pt1 | contig 11197 bp, 7 predicted proteins | sample 1538291 | NCBI WGS metagenome assembly OCAQ01 (sample SAMEA2580277, study PRJEB22360) | human gut metagenome | biome: human gut; feature: human-associated habitat; material: faeces | place: Denmark | collected 2008/2010 | reverse complement strand
CGCTCGAGAGCCCAAAAAAAGTCCTGCGGAAAGGCGGCGGGGGAGGCGCAGATGTTCTTTCGGCTGCCGGTCGTACGGTTCTTCAATCGTGTCATCAACAGGGCCACGGTCACAGTGGCCCTTGTTTTGCTGCAGATATGCTGGCTGCTCTGGGCCTTCTTCTCCCTCACCGCCGGAAAGGTGTGGGTGAATGCGGGGCTGAACGTCCTCAGCCTCTTCATCACCCTCTACCTCGTGCGGAAGGACGAGAACAGCGACTATAAGATCATCTGGCTCGTCCTCATCGGCATGATGCCGCTGCTGGGCGGTGCGCTCTATCTGGCCTTCGGCAACAAGGCCCCCGCCAAGCGGATGCGCCAGCGGATGCAGGCGGTGGAGCGCCAGCACACCGCCGACCTCGCCCAGCAGCCGGGCCAGACCGACGCCCTCGACCCCGCCAGCAGGGGACTGAGCCGGTATGTTTCGGAGTACGGGCCGTACCCCGCATGGAAAAACTCCACCGCAAAATATTACCCCTGCGGTGAGGCCATGTACCCTGAACTTCTGGCCGACCTCGAAAAGGCAGAGCGGTTCATTTTCCTCGAGTTCTTCATCGTCCGCACCGGCAAGATGTGGGATGGGGTAGAGGACATCCTCGTCCGCAAGGCGGCGCAGGGGGTGGACGTCCGGCTCATCTACGACGATTTCGGCAGTCTGCTGGGTCTGCCGTCCGATTTCGTGGTGCAGATGGAGCGGGCGCATATCCGCTGCATCCCGTTCAACCCGGTGGTGCCGCTGGTGTCGCTGGTCATGAATCACCGCGACCACCGGAAGATCGTGGTCGTGGACGGAAATACAGCCTATACGGGCGGCATCAATCTGGCCGACGAGTATATCAATGAAGAAGAGAGGTTCGGCTACTGGAAGGACGCAGCCCTCCGCACCGAGGGCGCGGCGGTCTGGAACTTCACGGTGATGTTCCTCGACCACTGGAACGCCTTCCGCCCCAGCGAGGAGGATTATGCGCCCTTTATGCCTCAGGCTGAGGCCCTGTCTGCCCAGTCGGACGGAGTGATACAGCCCTACGGGGACAGCCCGCTGGACGAAGAGGCTCTGGCCGAGACGGTCTACCTGAATATCATCAATCAGGCCCAGCGGTATGTCTATATCTACACGCCCTACTTCGCGGTGGGCGAGACCATGCTGGAAGCCCTCAAGGCGGCGGCAAAGCGGGGCGTGGACGTCCGGCTGGTGCTGCCGGGCATCCCGGACAAGAAGCTCGTCTTCCGGCTGACCCGCTCCTATTATGTGCCGCTGCTCCGGGCGGGGGTGCGCATCTACGAGTTCACGCCCGGCTTCCTCCACGCCAAGTGCTACGTCAGCGACGACCGCGCCGCCGTGGTGGGCAGCATCAACATGGATTACCGCAGCCTCTTCCTCCACTTTGAGTGCGGGGCGCTGCTGCTCTATAACAGTCAGGTCATTGCGCTGCGGGACGATGTGCTCCACACCCTGCCGGAGTGCCGGGAAGTGCAGCTGGCCGACTGCCGCACCTCGCTGGCCGGGACGCTGCTGGACAGTGTGCTCCGCCTGCTGAGCCCGCTGATGTGAGCGATACTGCGGTGGAATAAGTGGCAAAGTTCCATAAATTAAATGATATATCGTTCAATATTGATTGTTTGCCAACCTGGCAAAGTTCTCCTGATTGGCAAACTACCTACTTTGCCAGCAAGCCTTAAGTTTGCCAACGTGGCAAAGTTTGATTTGTGACGATAACACGCTGGTATTTTGGAACTTTGCCAGATAACACGTTGGTCTCAGAGCAAACGTGCATGATTGGCGCTGTGTCGGGCTATACTACTCCCAAAGAGATGAAAGGGAGCGTAACGCTTATGACACAGAGACAAAAAGCTCTTCTGAGCTGTGCCGTGGCGGCGGCCCTGCTGCTGTCCGGCTGCCGCAAAGGCAGCAGCGATTCCGGCAGTATGAGCAGCTCGAACGCCATGTCCGGCTCGTCCGGCAGCGCCAGCACCACCCAGACCGGCGGCTGGAAGACCGGCCTCGGCATCCTGACCGAGGCCTCCGACGAGGCCCGCACCGGCACCATCCATACCATCGCCGCCGCCGTCCTGCTGGATGGAGACGGCAAGCTGGCCGACGTGATGCTGGATGAGCTGGAGGTGGAAGTTACCGCCGACGGCAAAGGCGTCGTCACCATGCCCACCGACTACCGCACCAAGCGCCAGAAAGGGGACGACTACCCGCTGGCAGCGGCATCCTCGCTGAAAAAGGGCTGGGCCGAGCAGGCCGATGACTTCGCCGACTACCTCACCGGCATGACGCCCGAGCAGGCATCCATGCTGGAAACGGATAAGGACGGCAAGGCTGCGGACGCCGACCTGCTGTCCGGCTGCACCATCCGGGTGGATAAGTACCGCGACGCCGTGGCGAAAGCCTGCACGAACGCATCCGCCCTCGGCGCGGCGAAGGGCGACCGGGTGAGCCTCGGCGTGGAGGCGGAGAATGCCTCTTCGGACATCACCGCCACCGACGACAAGGATGTGAACGCAGAAGTTGACCTTACCGTCGTGGCCCTGACGCTGGATGCCGATGGCCGTGTGACCAGCGCCATCGGCGACATGGCAGAGCCTGCGCTGACCATCGCGGCAGACGGCGGCGTCACCGCCCCGGACACCGTCCGCTCCAAGCTTGAGTTGGGCGACAGCTACGGGATGCGGAACGCATCCAGCCTCGGCAAGGAGTGGTACGAGCACAGCGAGGGCTATTGCAGCTACCTCAAGGGCAAGACGGAGAAAGAGGCGGCGGACATCCCCGCCGACGGCTCGGACGCCGACCTCGCGGCCCTCTGCACCATCTCCATCGACGCTTTGCAAAAGGCCGCAGGGGATGCGTTTGAGAATGCGTCGCTGTGACAGAAAAAATCCCTCCTGACTTGACATCGGGAGGGAGAGTTGTTATACTAATAATAGAAAGGGCGCTGCGACAAGCGGTCAGCCCGGTTCAAGAGATTAGATTTTCAATGTGAAAACCGTCACCCTGCCCGGTGGCGGTTTTCGCGTTTTACTCTGATCGTAAAAACACATCCGAAAAGATGAAACGTCAAAGTAATCGGCATATGCCCCCCCCTTTGGCGGAAGTGTGGCTGACCGCCTGCCGTTGTTTGCAGCGCCCGCTGCTTTTACGAGCAGCACCTATAGCATATCACAAGCTTCGACAAATAGCAAGGAAACACCTGTGTTTCTTCCCTGAAATCTGCAAAAAGCGAGAAGGGAAGGAGCGAGGGTGTTTTTTCTTTTGTACAAATACAGCAAAACCCCTGCCGGAACGGTGCGGTCTGCGGTCGAATTTGCGCGAAAGGGCCTGAAATCTGCATAAATCGCACTTGCCCGGGGGGGGGGGGGGTATGGTATAATAAAATCACCGAGACACACCCCACGATTGGAGGTAGCGACGATGAAAACTGCAAAACGACTCCTTGCCCTTGCCCTTGCGGGCGTGATGGCGCTGGCCCTGCTCACCGGATGCTCGGACAGCGGCTCCCAAGCCAAGCAGGTAGAAGAGTATTTCCGGTACAGGAGGGGACAATTTGCTGACTATCAGAAGGACGAGACGCTGGACAGAAAGCTCAAGGTCATCGCACGGCAGTTCCAGCCGGACTGGCTGAAGGATGAAAAGGGTGGGCTGACCGAGGAGGCACGGAACATCATTAAAAATGAATTGAAGGACTATCTGGTGACAGGCAGTGTTTATCTTTGGTATGGAGAAGTGAAGCCGGAGCAGAGTGCGCTGGCGCAGGCGGAGAGTATGAAGCAATGCGCTATGGTAGGGTTTGGCAGGTATGATCCGTCGTCAGGCACCGCTCTGAACGCCATAGCCTTTACAATGACGGGCAAAAAGAGTGACGGCCGCCGCTATTACCTCGCACTGCGAACAGACGCTACCATCAAGACCCCGCAGACTTGACACAGGAGGAAACGACAATGAAATTGAAAAAGCTGTTTGCCCTTGCCCTCGCGGGCGTGATGACGCTGGCCCTGCTCACCGGCTGCGGCGATAAGCCGGGCGATAAGCCGGCGGACACCCTCCGGGCCGAGGCTCTGGCGGACATCATAAATGTGCGGTATGGCAAGAACATCACCTGCGAGGCCGACCCGCAGCTGAGTGAGGCGGCGGAGAAGTACACACATGTGAGCTCTGAGGATGGAAGCACTCTTCTCATTAACAGATTGACGGTGGGCAATTACAACGCTTGCGGTCCTCAGCCTCTCGAAGCTCTCTTGAAGACCATCGGCATCGCCCCCGGCACCGCCAACAAACAGGTCATCTTCTACAATGGAGCGTACAGAGGTTCGGACGACCCCGTCAAGCAGGCCATCGACCTCTGTAACAACTACAGACTGGTACTGCCGGAACCGGATAACAATAATTGGGCCACTATCAGCTTCCGCGCATCCAGCTACCGGGTCGGCTTCGGAAGGTGGAAGGATGAGGATGGCAAACTCAAGCTCTTCGTCATCATGGTAGGCGACATCCCGGGGAGAAGCTGACGCTCCTGCGGCAGCGTCCTAGCCCTCTCCGTCTGCTTCGCAGCCACCTCTCCCATAGGGAGAGGCACTGGCGTGCCGGGCTACTTTCCGCTGACCGCTGAAAGCTCAATATGGCATAAAAGATAGTGCCCTGCTACAGAGATCCACAGCAGCTTGACAAGGGATATTGTCCCGAAGCTGCTGCTCTCTGCAGCAGGGCACTACTGTTTCCGATAAAATCAAACTTTGCTCGTCCCGCGTGGGCCTGACCGGCCTGCCAATGGCTCCCCCTTTGGGGGAGCTGGCGAGCGGAGCGAGACTGAGAGGGCTAGGATGCTCATGGCGAAGCAGCTGCGCGGCGATAGTATCGCTCTGACGGAGGGTCTGCTGATCGCTGGGTGGTGGCTCTTGGGAGACGGGCTTGCCCTCTCAGGCGCTTCGCGCCAGCTCTCCCAGAGGGAGAGCCTTGCGGAACGCCCTGTCCTTTGTACAAATACACCGAAAACCCGATCGGAAAGGGCCGGTCTACGGGCAAAACGCAAAAAAAATCGGTTTTCCTCTTGCCAAACGGGGCAAAACGCGCTATTCTATAGTCACAGTTTAACAATTTAGCATGGTAAAGCGGTAAAACGAAGCGCCGCTTCTGCTGAATCTGAGGGAGGAATTTGTATATGAAACGTCTGGTATCTGCTTTTCTGGCCGGTGCGATGGCACTGAGCCTTGCCGCCTGCGGCGGGTTTGCATCCACTTCCACGGCTGCTTCTTCTGCCGCCGCCTCTGCCGCCCCGGCAAGCTCCGCGGCCGCTGACAGCGACCTGGCTTATATCCGGTCCAACGGCAAGATGGTCATCGGCTACACCGTCTATGAGCCGATGAACTACACCGACGCCGACGGCAGCTTCACCGGCTTCGATACCGAGCTGGCCACCGCCGTCTGCGGGAAGCTGGGCGTCGAGCCGGAGTTCGTGGAGATCAACTGGGACACCAAGGAGACCGAGCTGGCCGCAAAGAGCATCGACTGCATCTGGAACGGCCTGACCCTCACCGATGACCGCGAGGAGAACATGGCCTGCACCAAGCCCTACGTCAAGAACGCCCAGGTCGTGGTGGTGAAGGACGGCACCGACTACACCTCCACCGCCGACCTCATCGGCAAGACCGTGGTGGCCGAGGCCGGCTCTGCCGGTGAGACCACCATCACCGAGAACGCCGACCTGTCTCAGGCGGATTTCATCTCCAAGGATGTTCAGACCGACTGCCTGATGGAAGTCGCCGCCGGCACCGCTGACGCCGCCGTCCTCGACCTGACTCTGGCCTCTGCCATGATCGGCGAGGGGACCGACTACGCAAACCTCAGGATGGTGGATGAGCTGAACGTCGAGGAGTACGGCGTGGCCTTCCGCAAGGGCAGCGACGCGGCCGAGGCTGTGGACAACGCTTTCGACGAGCTGAAGGCTGACGGCACCATGCAGGCTCTGGCCGACAAGTACGGCCTGACTCTGGCTGAGTAACTTACATTATAAACGGATAGGTGTAGTGATTCTGTGACTGTGATTTTGGAGCGTCTGACCGGCGCATTCGCGCTCAACTGTGAGCTGTTCTTTCTGACCCTGCTGTTTTCGCTGCCGCTGGGCCTTGTGGTGGCCTTTGGCTCCATGAGCCGGTGCGCACCGCTGCGGGGCGTCGTCAAGACCTTCGTGTGGGTCATCCGCGGCACGCCGCTGATGCTCCAGATCATCGTCATCTACCTCGGCCCCGGCCTGCTGGGCATGACCAACCCCTGGCCCTCCGGCTCTTCGGGCCGTCTGGTGGCGGCAGTGGTGGCTTTCGCCATCAACTACGCCTGCTACTTCTCTGAAATCTACCGCGGCGGCATCGAGGATGTGCCGAAAGGCCAGACCGAAGCCGGTCAGGTGCTGGGCATGACCAGGAGCCAGATCTTCTTCAAGGTCACGCTCCTGCAGGTCGTCAAGCGCATCCTGCCCCCGATGGGCAACGAGGTCATCACGCTGGTGAAGGATACCTCGCTGGCGAACGTCATCGCCAACAAGGAGATCATCATGATGGCAAAGGAGTACAGCGCCAAGGGCCTCATCTGGCCGCTGTTCTCCACCGCGATCTTCTTCCTCGTCTTTGTCGGCGCACTCACCCTGCTGCTGGACTGGGCCGAGAAAAAGATGGACTATTTCCGCTGCTAAGGAGGATACTGAATTATGGCATTACTCGAAGCCTCCGGCATCGGGAAGAATTTCGGCGAGACGAAGGTTCTCAGGGACATCTCGCTCACACTGGAACAGGGCGAGGCGCTGGCCATCATCGGCTCGTCCGGCTCGGGCAAGACGACGCTGCTGCGCTGCCTGAATTTCCTTGAGCGTCCCGACACCGGCGTCATCCGGGTGAACGGCGAGACCATGTGGGACGCCGCCGACCCTGCCACCCAGCGGGAGAGCGAGGTGCGAAAAAAGCGCCTCCACTTCGGCCTCGTGTTCCAGAACTTCAACCTCTTCCCCCAGTACACCGCGCTGGAAAACGTGATGCTGGCGGGGGAGCTTCTGGCGAAGGAGCAGCCCGACTACAAGGCCAACAAAAAGGCCATCCACGCCCAGCTGGAAGCACAGGCCTGTGACCTGCTGGCCCAGATGGGCCTGTCGGAGCGGGCAGGCCACTACCCCCACCAGCTCTCCGGCGGTCAGCAGCAGCGGGTGGCCATCGCCCGCGCACTGGCGCTCCACCCGGACATCCTCTGCTTCGATGAGCCCACCAGCGCCCTCGACCCGGAGCTGACCGGCGAAGTTCTCCGCGTCCTGCGGGACCTCGCCGACCGGAAGACCACCATGATCATCGTCACCCATGAGATGCACTTCGCCCGCGACGTGGCCGACCGCATCCTATTCATGGATGGCGGCGTCGTGGTGGAGGAAGGCCCGGCCCGCCAGCTCATCGACCACCCCCAGGAGGAGCGCACCAAGCAGTTTTTGGCGCACTACGCGGAATAAGGCCCGTAAGCTCTCCCGGAGGCAGCCCTGCCGCCCCTGCGCACAATCACCAAAAACCACCGATAGAAAAATAGCAATGTTGTACGAAAAAATCTGAGAAAAACCCCTTGCAAAATCACGATGAGCTGAGTATAATACCACTCATGAAACGCAAGACGTCCTGCCCCTCGTCCGGCAGGGCGTTTTTGTCGGTAAAGATTCGGCAAAGAAATGTTAAGTGACCGCCCGGGGAGGGGCTTTGTATGACAAAAGACATGACACAGGGCAGCCCGCTCAAGCTCATCCTTGCCTTTGCGGTGCCGCTGATGCTGGGCAGTCTGTTCCAGCAGTTCTATAATCTGGCCGATACCATCATCGTGGGCCGCTTCGTGGGCGTGGATGCGCTGGCGGCGGTGGGCAGCGTGGGTGGTCTGAACTATCTGGTGCTGGGCTTTGTCAACGGCATCGCCTGCGGCTTCTCCATCCCCATCTCGTGGACCTTCGGCGCGAAGGACTACAGAGAGATGCGGCGCTACACCGCCAATACCGTCTGGCTGAGCCTCTTTTTCGCCGTCGTGCTCACGGTGGTGACGGTGGCCCTGACCCGGGCGGTGCTGGTCTGGACCAACACCCCCGACAACATCATCGACATCGCGGACATCTACATCCGCACCATCTTCTGGGGCATCCCCTTCACCCTGCTGTACAACGTCACCAGCGCCCTCATGCGCGCGCTGGGCGACAGCAAGCGGCCGCTCTATTTCCTGCTGGTGGCCAGCGTGCTGAACATCGGCCTCGACCTGCTCTGCATCCTCACCTTCCGGATGGGGGCGTTCGGCGCGGCCTTTGCCACCGTGTTCAGTCAGGCGGTGGCGGGCATCGGCAGTCTCATCTACATCGGCCGCCACTACCCGGAGCTGAAATGGAGCAGGGAAGAGGGCCGTCTGAGCGCCAGCCACTGCCTCAAGCTCTGCAACATGGGCATCCCTATGGGCCTGCAGTGCAGCATCACCGCCATCGGCAGCGTCGTGCTGCAGGGCGCGGTGAACGGTCTGGGCAGCAGCATCGTGGCCGCGCAGACCGCAGGCAGCAAGGCCGCCCAGTTCCTCTCGGTGCCGCTGGAGAGCATCGGCACCGCCATGACCACCTACGCCAGCCAGAATATGGGCGCTCACGACCTCAAGCGTGTGGACCGGGGCGTCAATACCGCGCTGGGAATTGGCTGCGTCTACAGTGTGGCATCCTTCCTCATCCTGCGTGTGCTGGATGTGCCGCTTATCAGCCTCTTCCTCGAGAGCAGCGAGGTGGAGATCATGGCGAATGCCCGCAGCTTCATCTTCTGGAACAGCGTGTTCTACATCCCGCTGGCTGTCCTCATCATCTACCGCTACACCATCCAGGGCCTGGGCTATTCCGGCCTTGCCATGTTCGCGGGCGTGGCCGAGATGGTCGCCCGTGCCATGGTGGGCTTCTGGTTCGTGCCGCTCTGGGGCTACTTTGCGGCCTGCATCGCCAACCCTGTGGCATGGTTCTTTGCCTGCTTCTTCCTCATCCCGGCGTACTTTGCAGTGCGCAAGCGGCTGACGAAGGAAAATGCATATGAGGTGGGGGATTGAATAGCCTGTCCGTGAGCAAAAGCCTCTCCCTTTGGGAGAGGTGGCATTGCGAAGCAATGACGGAGAGGGCAAGCTCACTTCCCAAGAGTATCTGCACAGCGATATGCACTGGCTTTTGTCAGAGCGGTGCTATCGCTGTGCTTTTTGTTTTTCTGTAGCATCCTTGCCCTCTCAGTCACCTTCGGTGACAGCTCCCCCAGAGGGGGAGCCTTTGGCAGGCCGGTCAACTTCCTACTGGACGCCTGAGGCGTAATATGGCGTAAAAGGGCGGGCCCTGCTACAGAGGGCAGGCTCGTCTTTGTACAACCTCTCCGTCACGCCTGCGGCGTGCCACCTCTCCTTGTAGGAGAGGCTTTGGCATGGCGGGCAGCTTTGTGCTGGACGCCTAAAGCCTGATATAACGTAAAATATAGTGCCCTGCTACAGAGATTCACAACAGCTTGACAAAGTTCTCTTGTCTAGAAGCTGCTGCCCTCTATAGCAGGGCACTGCTGTTTTCGGATAGAGTGAGCTTTGCTTGTCCCGCGTGGGCCTGACCGACACGCCAGTGCCTCTCCCTATGGGAGAGGTGGCTGCGAAGCAGACGGAGAGGGCAAGGACGCTGCCGGAGAGCCTCAAAGCCCACCCCTCATATTTACAAATCCCCCCAAAACCGCTATACTATATATAGTTGTGTCAAAACGAGGAGGCGGGACGATGGAGCAGGAGCTGGAACGGCTGGAAGGCACGGTAGAGGACATCATCTACCTGAACGAGGACAACGGCTACACCGTGTTTGAGGTGTCGGGCGGCGGTGTCGTCACCGTTGTGTGCGGCGTGGTGGGAGAGCTCCACGCCGGTGAGAGCGTCGTCTGTCGGGGCAGCTACGAGAACCACGCCACCTATGGCCGACAGTTCCACGCACAGGAGTGCGAGACGGATATGCCCAAAGACCTCGAGGCTGTCTACGCCTTCCTCGCCAGCCGGTCGCTGCCCTACATCGGGGCTCGGACGGCGGATAAGATCATTGACAAATTCGGCGCGGCGGCGCTGGAAGTTATCGCCAACGACCCCGCCCAGCTCACCCTCATCCCGGGCATCTCGGCGGACAAGGCCGACCGCATCCAGCAGGAGTTCAAGCGGATGTTCGGAATGCGGGAGCTCATCGCCTATCTGGCTCAGTTCGAGATCAGCCCCCGCCGGGCGATGGAGGTCTTCCGCACCTTCGGGCCGGGGGCCATGCAGGCCATCCAGCAGAACCCCTACCTGCTCTGCGGGGAGCCGCTGCAGCTGGACTTCCGCCACGCCGACAGCATCGCCCAGTATTACCAGATGGCAGGGGACTGCGCCCAGCGGCTGGAAGCCGCCCTTCTGCGCACCCTGCGCCACAACGCCGGCAACGGCCACACCTGTCTGCCCCGGGCGCAGCTGCTGGAAACGGCGTCGAACTTCATCCACCAGCCCCCCGAAAAGCTGGCGGCGGCGCTGGACGGCTGCATCCAGACCGGGAAACTGGCGGTGCGGATGTTCGACGGCACACCGTATATTTATCTGCCGGATCTGCTGGCCGCAGAGCAGGACATCGCCGACCGTCTGGCCATGCTGACCAGGCGCGGAAAGCAGACGGCCCGAGACCTCGACAAGAACATCCAGATCCTGGAACTGGCGCAGGGCTTTGCTTACGCGCCGCTCCAGAAGGAAGCCATCCGCAAGGCCATGACCGAGAACTGCCTTGTCCTCACCGGCGGCCCCGGCACCGGCAAGACCACCACGGTCAACGCCATTCTGCAGCTGCTGGAGAACGAGGCCGAACGGGTGGCCCTCTGCGCTCCCACAGGCCGCGCCGCCAAGCGTCTGAGCGAGCTGACGGGCCGGAAAGCCTCCACCATCCACCGTCTGCTGGAAGTGGACTACACCGGCGGTGTGGTCAGCTTCATCCACAATGACAAGAACCTGCTCAAGTGCGACGTCGTTATCCTCGACGAGATGAGTATGGTGGACGTCAAGCTGTTCCAGGCCCTCATTGCGGCACTGCGGTACAGCTGCCGTATTATTATGGTAGGGGGCGCCGGCCAGCCGCCCAGCGGCGGCCGGGGCAGAC
>OCAQ01001019.1_pt1 | contig 11293 bp, 9 predicted proteins | sample 1538291 | NCBI WGS metagenome assembly OCAQ01 (sample SAMEA2580277, study PRJEB22360) | human gut metagenome | biome: human gut; feature: human-associated habitat; material: faeces | place: Denmark | collected 2008/2010 | reverse complement strand
CACCAACAGCCCGAAGGTACCCCTTACCCTTCCTGCTTCAATTACCGCAACTACCGGAATGGATGCACTTACACATGCCGTTGAAGCCTACATCGGAAACTCAACAACTCCGGGTACAAGAAAAGATGCACTTATGGCTACTGAGTTAATATTTAACAATCTTGACAGAGCATACACTAACGGTTCTGATACAACAGCAAGAAAGAATATGCTTAAAGCTGCTTATTATGCCGGATGTGCATTCACTAAATCATATGTAGGATATGTCCATGCAGTTGCACATTCTCTAGGTGGCGAATATAATGTTCCTCATGGACTTGCAAATGCCGTAATTCTCCCAATGGTTCTTGAAAGCTATGGAGAATCCATCTATAAAAAGCTGCATGACCTTGCAATTGCCGCCGGTGTTGCAGATAAGGATATGCCAGATGAGACTGCTGCCAAAGCATTTATACAGGCAGTCAAAGATATGAAAGCAAGATTTAACATTGGTGATACAATTCCTGAGATTAAAGAGAAGGATATTCCTAAGCTTGCAGGGTATGCTGACAAAGAGGCTAACCCTCTCTACCCTGTTCCGGTTCTTATGGACGCTAAGACACTCGAACAATTCTACTATAAACTTATGAAAGATAATACACATGAAAATGAGGTATAATATGGAAGCAACACAAATCAATAAACTTGTACAATCGCAGCGACATTTCTTTCTTACAGGTACAACACTTGATATAAATGTAAGAATTGATGCTTTAAAGAAACTATATTCGGCAATTAAGAAACATGAGAATGAAATATTTGATGCTCTCTATAAAGACCTTGGCAAAAGCCAGTTTGAAAGTTATATGTGTGAAGTCGGGCTTACTCTCAGCGAGATATCTTATATGCTAAAACATATTAGGAAATTCAGCAGAGAGAAAAATGTTCCAACACCCCTTGCGCAATTTCATTCCAGAAGCTTTAAAAAGCCGTCACCACGCGGAGTTGTCCTTATTATGAGTCCTTGGAATTATCCATTTCTTCTGACAATGGAACCCCTTGTTGATGCAATTGCCGCAGGAAACACTGCGATTCTTAAACCAAGTGCGTACTCACCTTATGTCAGCGATGTTATGTGCCTCATAATAAAAGAAGTATTTGACCCTGCTTATGTATCTGTTGTAACTGGCGGAAGAGCTGAAAATAACTGTCTGCTTAATGAACATTTTGATTACATATTCTTCACAGGAAGCCAGGCTGTCGGCAAGGAAGTTATGCGCAAAGCCGCTGAATACTTAACCCCGGTAACACTTGAGCTTGGCGGAAAAAGCCCATGTATAGTAACAGAATCTGCGGACTTAAAGCTTGCTGCCAGAAGAATTGTATTCGGCAAATTCTTAAACTGCGGACAGACATGTGTTGCGCCTGATTACATATATGTTCAGGACAGTATCAAGGACCAGCTTGTGAAAGAACTTATCCACGAAACAAAGCGCCAGTTTACAGATTCTCCACTTAACAACAATGATTATGGCAAAATTGTTAATGAAAAGCATTTTAACAGAATATCAGGTCTTATCGATAATGGCAAAGTCGTTCTTGGTGGTGCATCAGATGCAGATTCACTGCGTATTGAGCCTACGATAATGGATAATGTTACATTTGACGATGCTGTGATGAAGGAAGAAATTTTTGGTCCTCTAATGCCAATACTTACCTTTCACTCTGTCGAGGAGGCAGTAAACACTGTTAATGCGCACATGCACCCGCTTGCTCTGTATATATTCACTAAGAATAAGAAAGAAGCCCGTTATGTAACCTCAAGATGCAATTACGGTGGTGGCTGTATCAATGATACAATCATTCACCTTGCAACTTCCAATATGGGCTTTGGCGGATTCGGTGAAAGCGGCATGGGCTCATATCACGGAAAAGCCGGATTTGATACATTTTCACACTATAAGAGCATTGTAGATAAAAAATGCTGGCTTGACCTGCCTATGCGCTACCAGCCATACACAAAAGCAAATAACAGTTTAATACATATGTTTTTAAAGTAATCACTTTGCATAAAAAACAGCGCTATATTGCATACAATGGCATACGGCGCTGTTTTTATGTTAATAATGTTATTAATAAAATAAGATTGAAAATGACTTCTCGAAAACTTCTCCGGCATCAAGATGATTACTGTATTCCCTGTCCTTAAGCTCCCCTGTAAAATCTATGGCATCTGTTCTTCCATACCACGGCTCTATACATACAAATGGAACATTTTTTGATTTGCATGACCACAGACCAAATACCGGCGTATCAAACTTAACTGTAACAAAAGGCTTTTCATTTTTTATAAGACTTACAGTTCCTGCCTGACTTCCCTCAATAATAAATGCATCTTTTTCAAAGCTGTCCTCTTGTATTGTATATTGATGATTAATTAATGGCAGCTCATACTCTTCCCTAGCCATTAATTGATAATCTCCTATCAGATGATATGTAATTCTGTCTGCATCAAATCTTATCTTACAGCCAGCCATGCTTGCATCATTCTCTGGTGTTACAAAAGCCGGATGACCACCTATGCTGAAATGCATCATTACATTATCTTTATTGATTACTCTGTACACCTCTTTAATTTCATTGTCAATAAGGTGATACTCCAACTCCAATGTAAAATCAAAAGGATATTTTTCTTTAGTATTTTCATCGGATTCAAGTCTCATAACCAGCATATCGTCAGTATGTTTAACAAGTGTGAACTCCATATCTCTTGCAAATCCGTGCTGACCCATTTCATATACTTTTCCATTATAAATGCTTTGGTTATCCTTATATTTGCCAATAAGCGGGAAAAGAACAGGTGCAACTCTTTTCCATCCTTCGGGATTGGCATTCCACATTCTGTGTGTATTGTCCGTTTTACACAATACATCTCTTATTTCACATCCCTTAGAATCCACCGTAACTTTTAAAATGTTGTTTTCTAATACATACTCTGCCATATTGGCCTCCTTTCCGGACATGTTTTTTTTATTGTACACCACAATCTGATATTTTCCAAATAAAAAAAGCTGACACACAAAAAGTGCATCAGCCTAAAAAAATATGCGGATAACAGGAGTTGAACCTGCACGTCTGTTGACACTAGAACCTAAATCTAGCGCGTCTGCCAATTCCGCCATATCCGCGAACATATGCTATATTACCATATTCTTACGAGGTCGTCAACCTCACGCCAGATTCTGTTCACATTCATTTTGTTTATTTTCCGCCAGTCTCATAACTTCCTTCCATGCAGGCGAGAACAGATAATAACCTATCATTGCAAACATTCCAAAGCTGAAAGAAATTGGGAAGCACAACATTACCCATGTTCCATCAAAGTATCTGTTAATAATATAGGCACTTGGAATTCTGACTGCCCAAAGCATAAGGATGTTGACAATTGTAGTATAACGCACCTTTCCTGTTCCGTTTACAATAGATATTATACAGTTAAAGATAGCATAAAACCACTGTGAAAGCAGCATGACAACAACATGTCTGCTAGCATACATCAATACCATTTCATCTGACGAGAAGAAACGGATTATAGGTTTATGTATCATTATAAAAAGCAATCCAAAACTTAATGTAATCAGACCTGAACACAATGGAATTCTCCAGTGTCCCTCTTTAATTCTTGAATATTTCTTAGCACCATAATTCTGTCCTGAAAATGTAGTGGCCGCCGAAGATAATCCGGTAATTGCTATGTTAGCGCATCCTGTAATTCTTCCTGCTACTGCACCTCCGGCCATAAATATAGCCCCCTGTGAGTTATTAAAGGTCTGTAATGCAACATGTCCTAATGAATAAAGCGAATTATTAAGTCCAACAGGTAAGCCAATAGCCAGAATATCCTTCATCATTGTTCCAGAGAATCTTCTCGGCAAAAATGTAAACTGTATCTCCGGAAACTTCTTTCTTATGTAAACAATACTTATAATCCATGATATAAACATGGCAATACTTGTAGAAAGTGCTGCCCCGGCTACATCCATTCCAAACACTGCAACAAACAATAAATCAAATAGTATATTAGAAACACATGACACAACCAGAAACCATAGCGAAGCCTTGCTGTCTCCAAGTCCTCTTAAAATTCCGGCGTTCATATTATAGCCCAGATTACCAAGTGTGCCTAAGAATACAACCCTCGTATAGATTAATGCGGCATCCCACACATCCTGCGGCACTTTCATGAATTCCAGAATATACGGTGCTGCAAACCATCCAAGAATTCCAATCGGAATACCTATAATATATATAAATGTTATTGAAGTTCCGCATACTGAAACAACCTTTCCCGATTCCCTGGCCCCGGTATATTGTGAAATAAGAATAGACACACCTGTTCCTATTCCTAAAAAGACACATAATAATACTTCAACTGGCTGTGAACTCGTTCCTACCGCAGCTAAAGATGTATCACCACAGTATTTACCTATTACAAGTGCATCAACTGTAGTATATAACTGCTGCAATACATTTCCAATAATAATCGGTATCGCAAACAGTATGATATTTCTCATGATATGACCTGTGGTCATATCAATCTTGCCTTTTTTTGAATTTGCCATAATATACTCCTATCATTAAATAACCTATCCGTATCTGTTAATTATAATAATACTGTAATTGAGTCATATATTCTAGTGATTTATGGCATGAAGTACAGAAAAAGTGTCCATATATTGTTTATTTGTATTATTCAATTCCATTTAACAAAAATACTTCCCAATCACTACAGCCCTCTCAATCCAGCTATGCCTGCCCTTACAGCATTCATACCCGCTGTCAGCGATTTCCTGCAAATGTGTTCTCATAAAACAGCGAAGTATCAGTAAGTGCAACACCTCCATTAAGCATAGTATTAAACACTCTGTCGTGTGCGCCCATCTTAAACCATGGCATTACATTAAGAGAAATCTTTGCCTGACTAATCATATCAAGACACACCTTGGAATCAACACCTCCATGCTCAATTATATTCTCATGGTGGTTACATTCGATATAATTATAACCTTCGCCATAAGTATGAATCTTAAGTCCTAAATCAGCCAGTGCCCTTATTGCAAGCTCCCTGTAGTGGAATCTTACAGCAAGGTCTGCATACATCATATTAGGCATGCAGTCGACAAGCTGTTCGTCTGTAATATCAGGGAATTCCCTGCGTAACGCATTTTCCGCCGCCGCATCAATCGTCTCTGACGGATTGTCTATCAGATATGACAGCACACCCTCATAGAAATCTATATACTCATCATCCATGTTATCCAGATGTTTCCTTAGTATTCTTTTCGGAGTGTAATTACCTGTAAATATAATATCTATCGGTCTTTCCTTCATTGACAGGTAATTCTTATCAGGCATTATACATCTGTTATAATTAAGCTCTGTTCCGGCTGTAAGCATATATTCAGTATGTACTTCCGGGAAAAACCTGTTCATGTATGCAACATGCATTTCATCAATATCAAGCTGAATATACTTTTCAGGGTGCTTTCGGATATATTTGTTGTAATAAAGCGGGTGGTCTACAACCACATTTACAACCTTAACACCTGCCCAGTCCCAGAAATTCCAGCCATCATCACGATACAGACCGGCTTCTCCTGCTATTCCTTCAAAGTTAAATGTAAACATATACCACTCGTCTGAGCTGTGAGCCTTGAAAAATTCCACCAGTGCAGAAGAACTGGCCTGCTGTAACATTAAATTATACCAGAAAACGGAGCAGCCCATCTTCTCCCATACAGCAGCCATCTGCTCTGTAAAGAATTCTAATGTTTCTACTCCGCCTTTAAATAAAATCAATCTTTTCATTATTCTTCTCTGTTAAGCCATAATTGCATCAAATATTCCATCTAATGCAGACACATCAAGTTCCTCAGCCTTTCCTGAATCGACAAGTCCAGCTACCTTTGCGTCCATTGGAAGCTTTGCAACAGTCTTGATGTCGTTAGCTGCTGCCACTTCATCAATCTTACTCTTTCCGTATATATAATGAATATTACCGCAATCTGGACATTTAAAATAAGACATATTCTCGACAATTCCAAGAACCGGAATATTCATAAGCTTAGCCATATTAATTGCCTTCTCCACAATCATTGAAACAAGATCCTGTGGTGAAGTTACAATAATAATTCCGTCTATCGGCATAGACTGGAAAACAGTAAGAGGTACATCTCCTGTTCCCGGAGGACAGTCAACAAACATACAGTCTGTCTCATCCCAGTCAACATCTTCCCAGAACTGCTTAACAACACCCGCAATAACAGGTCCTCTCCATATAACCGGATCAGTCTCCTTTTCCATAAGAAGATTAAGTGACATAACCTTAATACCATTCTTTGAAGTCTCAGGATACATTACAGTTCCATCTTCATTACATGTTACCCTTTCAGTAAGTCCAAAAGACTTAGGAATAGATGGTCCTGTAATATCTGCATCAAGTATTGCCGCTTTCTTTCCTTCCTTATTGGCTTTGACTGCCAGCATTGATGTGACAAGTGATTTACCAACACCTCCCTTGCCACTGACAACAGCTATAACCTTCTTAACTTTGCCATTATTGGCATTTCTTAATATCTGTGGTCCTTTTCTTGATTCGCAGTCTGAACTGCAGCTTGAGCAGCTTCCTGAACAATTCTCGCTCATAACTTCCTCCCATTATTCATTCATATATTTTTGTTCAAATTCTTCGACTGGTATAGGCTTTGAGAAATAATATCCCTGGAATATATGACACCCCATCTCTGTCAGCATAAGAAGCTGTTTGTCTGTCTCTACTCCTTCAGTAATTACCTCCATTCCAAGCTTTCCACCAAGAGAAATAATAGTCTCCAGAATATCCTGTCCCTTAACCTCATTCTCTGTAGCACGAAGGAATGCCATATCAATCTTAAGAACATCTGCACTTATATCTTTTAACATATTCAGCGAAGAATATCCACTTCCAAAATCATCAATCTCTATCTTAAATCCATAACCCCTGAGGTTCTTAATTACCTCCATATTCTTCTTAAGATCAGACATAAGTGCTGTCTCGGTAATCTCTAACTTTAACATCTTAGGTTCAATATCATATTTCTTAACAATCGATGTAATAACCTCATATACATCTATAAGATAAAAATCCTTAGTAGATATATTTACAGAAATATAATGAACCGTATCACCCTTCTTCTTCCATTCACTTAATTTAGCTGCTGCACATTCCCACATATACATATCAAGCTTATATATAAGACCTGTCGTCTCCAGAATATCAATGAAGAAGAATGGCGACAGTAACCCTCTATCTGGATGCTGCCAGCGCACAAGCGCCTCTGCTCCATAAACCTTACCATGAGTATTAACCTGTGGCTGAAGAAACATTTTAAATTCTTTTCTTTCAAGTGCACCCTCAAATTCTCCAATAACTCTTCTTTCTTCAAGAGTTCTCTTTAACAGCTTATCATCATAGTATGCAATATTAGCTTCATAATTATTCTTAATAGTCTCGCTCGCAATAAATGCTTTATCACACATATTACTTACAGGCTCATCAACATCTTCAATATCATAAACACCAACTACAACCCTTATCTTAAATGATGCATTGTTGAATCTGTCCTGCATGCTTACAATACTATTCTGCATTATTTCATTCTTAAAACTGTCCTTCGGCATACACACAGCAAATCTGTCATTCTGGATTCTTCCACATATATAGCCACTTTCAGATGAAGCCTTGATAAGCCCCGCCTGCATTTTAATAATCTCATCACCTTTTTCGATTCCAAAAAGCTCATTAACAAGCTTAAAATCTTTAATATTACTGCACACCAGACAATATTTGTGATTCCTGTCGTTTCGCACTACATTGGCAGTTTCCTCATAGAACTGCTCCTTATTAAGAAGTCCCGTGAGATTATCATGTGTAGCTCTGAACTTTTCATATTCTAAAAGCTCAACAGCTTCAGTACGATCATTAAATATGAAATAATCACATATAAAATTATGCTTATCATCATATACACGATTATATGAAATATCAAAGCTTCTTCTCTCTTTCCCCTCGCTGATTGTCTGCCTGAATTTCTTATTATCATGCTCTGTCTGAGTCTGAAGCCAGCTTGCATAATTATGCTCTACTTCATTAATATTATCAGTAATAGAATACATTTCTTTAACAATACCATTACAGTATATACATCTTCCAGCGTTATCAAAGCATATAATTCCACTATTCATATCCCTGATTATAAGTGAAAATGTATTCTCAATAAGCTCATTAGGAACATAACTGTATGTCAGATAATATATAAGTACAGACATGATACCAAATGCAACCATTGACATGTCATATATTGAATCAGACCATGTAGTCATTATATCGAGTAAAGATGCAGCAAATAATAATATAAGAATAGCAAAATACCTGAATCTGTAGAATCTTGACATTCTCTCAACCATTACTATATAACTTAAAATAAGCATCAACATAATGCCATAAGCAAATACATAATGTAACCTGCCCAGAACATTACCCTTTGCAAACTGAACAATTATCTGGTCATCCGATATATCTGTTATATCAAATATCCATCTCGTCCATGCATTAATCAAAAATGCAACGGTCTCAAACAGCGAATAGGCAATCATAAAAACTTTTACACTCACAATGCCCTTAAACATGCCTGTATAATACTGGGTATAATACATAAGAAGTACAAGTAGCCAGTCAAAGCTCGCCATAATAAGTCCCTTGCACAACACTGTAATGGTAGTTCCTGGAACACATATATATACTAAAAATATTATCCCACATATAAATGCACCAAGCTCATATAAAAACACAACTCTTGCCAATGCACCCTCTTTTTTATATGCCTTTAAAGCACACGCCCCAATCATTAAAATTACCGCTGTAATAATAAGCCCATAAAATACTCTCATAAGCGATATCTCCTAAATCAATACTAAATTTCACGACTTGTTTAAATAGTATTATAGCGCAAACTTCTTATTATTGCAAATGTGGCACAGCCAGATTCTTTTAACTCTGGTAAACAAACAGACGATTCATTCCCTCCTGCCACGGATACTCAAATTCCAGATAAATAATTTCCTTTCCAAAACGTGCAAATCTTTCTTTCCAGTAATTTGTTGTAGCCTGTCTTAGTCTCATAATATGATTCTCTTCATAAATGTTATTTCCCATATTCTCATATCCGAAACTTTCCAGTTCTTCTTTTGAATAATACGGATTCATTTTAATAAACCAATATCCACCAGGCTTCAATACCCGTTCTAAATCTTCAACTACCTCCTTTGACACATCTTTAGGCATTACATCCAACACATTTGATAATATCACTCCATCAAATGAATTTTCTTCTAATTGCTTTACCGTATGGTCTGTACCTTCAAGAAAAGTTGCCGTTTTATAATCACTTAATCTTGCTGTTTCAGTCGCAAATTCTATGCCCGTTTTTGAAGCATCAATTCCTAAAACTTTATGTGTAGGCTGATACTGCAAATATTGAAAAGAAATATCTCCTGTACCACAGCCAAAATCTAATACATTTGTTGTTTTTTGTGCAAACAGCTTTAACGCCTCGTCAAACATTGTTTCCACTTGTAAATCTAAATTTCTTAAATCCACAGGTGTACATTCCTTAAATACCTGATTCCACATTTCTGTTTCTCGCTCATATGCCTTGTTCATAATGCTGACATCTCCTTTTATTCTCACACATGCTGCACAGCAGGACCGCCCTTATCAAATTGATTACTCATGCTTACAATTATTTGCAAATCAGGATAACTTTTTCCATTTTCCCAATTTGAAACAGTTTATCGGGTAACATGAAATAATTTGCCAAACTCCTCTTGTGTTAATTGATTTTCTTTCCGAATGTTCAATATTTGATTTCCTATATTCATAATATTACGACCTCCTTTCAATAATATTATCCGAAAAATAATGTCCAAAATAAAGCAATCATCACATTACATATATAGTTACGCAAAGATTCTTTGACATGTGCTTTTCTCTATAAATTACAATTCATTTTACCCATTTTAACATAAAACTCAACCAAGTTAGAACTTCCATTTACAATCATTATACTCCCACTGATACCAAATGACATAAAAGTGCCCAAAATCACAATAATGTTTATTAAGGCAATATTAATCAATAGTGCATTTGGTTTATGCATTACATATACTGTTTTTTCAGTGTATTTTGCTTTAACAAGTAAGTTTATTGTAGAACGCAGCTTTATATTAGGATTTTCATTGTACAACATTGTATGGCTGGGGCTAGATATTGTTTACAATGAAGCAAGATATCATAGACAAGGCGGCGGTCTTTTCTTTTGGACATCCATCATGTTACCTCCGATATTAATAATGTTAATATTGATGTTGGTAATAGTGATGTTTTTTAATCTGATGAGCGACTAAAATATAACCTCCTGAAGCTCTTTTTCACTCCTAAATGTATATTTCATGCCAGCCTCCTATTCCACAATGCTTACAGCGTCATTTACGGCGTTATAGTAATACAGATTGTCAGGCATTACATCTGCCTTCTCCAAGTTCTCTATATTAGTCTCTTTAATCATTTCCCAAAATACTTTTTGAAATTAGTCAGTACAAAAATAGTCTCAGGAGTGTTGCTGACATCTTCCTGAGACTGATTATCTATCTTTGATACAATATCCATAAATCAATATCAATGATTATCTTATATGTAATGGCTAAATCCGTACCTTTCAACATCCTGCAAGGTATAGTCTTTAGTCTGCTCTTATTAGAATTAGCATTCACCAGAGTATAAACAATCCTGTCCTTTAGCTTCTCCAAATTGATTTCACAGGCTTCTATTAATCACATCTACAATCTCATCAACTGATTCACTATTCCAGTAACATATCTTCGCAACATTCATATCTTTTCCTGAATTCCTTTCAGTTTTGTGTCATTGTTCTTCATAACTTCAACTTTCTTTACCTCATATTCTTCTCCAAGTCTTTTCTGCACTTCATCAATCACATCATTCATTTTGTCATCCATAGCAACCTCCTATAAATAAAATAAGAGCAGGTATTTAAGTTTTATTACTCAAGTACTTGCTCTGTTTCTTTGTATCAAAGTTATTATATATAGTTTAAAGTTGGTGATTTACAGGTGATTTATAAGATGTAATCTATAAACTGAAATTTAGCGATTTCTTTTTCCAGTATTCTCTGTCCCACGGATTTCCTCATGATAG
>OCAQ01000997.1_pt1 | contig 11488 bp, 9 predicted proteins | sample 1538291 | NCBI WGS metagenome assembly OCAQ01 (sample SAMEA2580277, study PRJEB22360) | human gut metagenome | biome: human gut; feature: human-associated habitat; material: faeces | place: Denmark | collected 2008/2010 | reverse complement strand
CGCCTTGAAGCCGCTGCGGACGCCCCGTTTGTGCAGCCGCTTGCGGAGCATGTGCGCCAGGGGGCAGTGGTGGGTCTTCGAGATGTCGGCGATCTCCATCTTCGTGGGGTCGGTCTTGGCGCCGGCGCCCATCGAGCTGACCAGCGGCAGCGAACGGTCGAGGGCACCCTTTATCAGCGCCAGCTTGGGCGAGAGGGTGTCGATGGCGTCCACCACGAAATCGTATGCGGCGGCGTCGAGCAGCGTGTAGGTCTCCTCGTCCCGGATGTAGCGGTTGACGATGGTCAGCCCGATCGCGGGGTTGATGTCCCGCAGCCGGTCGGCGAGCACCTCGGCCTTCTGCCGGCCTACGGTCGAATGCAGGGCCACCAGCTGGCGGTTGATGTTGCTCGGCGCCACGGTGTCGGCGTCGGCGATGGTCATGCGTCCCACGCCCGCCCGGGCGATCATTTCGGCGGCATAGGCGCCTACGCCGCCCAGTCCCACGACGAGCACGTGCGCCTGCCGGAGCAGGTCGAGTTTTTCCTTGCCGAGCAGCAGCTCGGTGCGTTCAAGCCAGTTATCCATTTTGCGGGGCGAATATCCGTTCGTAATTTTCGGTCGTCGCCCGTTTCAGGGCTTCGACGGTGGTGCCTCTCACCGCTGCCGCGTGCGCGTAGACCTCCTCGATGCCGGTGTCGCTGTCGTCGGTTTCGAGGAAGAGCTGCCCGGGGGGCGTTTCGCGCAGCGCTTCCAGGGTCTTGGGCGACGAGAACGTCCGCACGCCGAACGAGAGGTAGTAGCCTTTCTCCAGTGCGCGGCGTGCCTGCTCGGGCGAGCCGATGAACCCGTGGAATATGACGGCACGGGGCTCGCGGGCGGCCAGTTCCAGCATGACGGGCTCGAAGGCCCTGACGCAGTGCAGCACTACGGGCAGTTGCCGGTCGCGCGCCAGTGCCAGCTGGGCGCGGAAGGCGGCCAGTTGCTGCTGGCGCCCGGCGCCGCGGGCATAGTCGAGCCCCGTCTCGCCGATGGCCTGTACGTCCGCCGGGAGCGTGCCGAGTGCGGCGATGTCCTCTTTGTCTGCATCCCACGGGTGGATGCCGGCGGTGCGGAGCTCGATGCCCCGGCCTGTCGGGCGGTGGGTGTGTATGTTGACGAATTGGGAGGTCATTGCGACAAAAGTACAAATTTTAAGTAAATTAAAAAATAATAGATAATGCATACGGATTTTTCGGAAAAAATTCGTACTTTCGCACGCGAATTATGCTGTTAGCAGGCTAACAACAAAAACCGGCCCGAAATTTAACCCAAAAATATCCAAACATAACAATCAAAATCTTTAACCATGTCGAAAATCATTACACTACGCAAGGGTCTCGACATCAATCTCCGGGGAAAGGCCCAGGAGTCTCTGGCCGACGCGCCGCAGGCTTCGGAGTATGCCCTCTCGCCGCTCGATTTCGAAGGCGTGACTCCCAAGTTGCTGGTTAAGGTAGGCGATGAGGTGAAAGCCGGTACGCCGCTGTTCTTCAACAAGTACAGCGAGCGTGTCCTCTTCACGTCGCCTGTCAGCGGGACGGTTGCTGCCGTCAACCGCGGGGAGAAGCGCAAGGTGCTCTCCGTAACCGTAACGCCGGATGCCACGCAGAGCTACGAGGAGTTCGCCAAGCCCGACCTCCAGAAAGCGTCCCGCGAGGAGATTGTCGAACTGCTGCTCCGTTCCGGCCTCTGGCCGATGATCGTGCAGCGGCCCTACGGCATCATCGCCGACCCGAACGACACGCCGAAGGCCGTTTTCATTTCCGCCTTCGACTCCGCGCCGCTGGCCCCGGATTACAACTTCGTGCTCCGCAACGAGCAGAAGAATCTCCAGGCCGGCATCGAGGTGATGCGCCGCCTCACGCCGGGCAAAGTGCACCTCTCGGTGCGTGCCAAGGCCGAGGGGCAGATGCCCATGCTCAAGGGTGCCGAGCTGCACACCTTCGCGGGCAAGCATCCCGCGGGCAACGTCGGCATCCAGATCCACCACATCGACCCCGTGAACAAGGGCGACGTCGTGTGGACGGTCAATATCCAGGATCTGGCCATCATCGGCCGCCTGTTCAACGAAGGCCGCGTCGACATGACGAAGATCATCGCCGTAGCCGGCTCTGAGATCGAAAAACCGCAGTACTGCCGCGTCGTCGCGGGCGCCAGGGTCGATTCGATCCTCCGGGGCAACGTGAAACCCCAAAAGGAGGGCGACCATGTACGCATCATCTCGGGCAACGTGCTCACCGGCACGAAGACCCCGGCCGACGGCTTCCTCGGTTTCTATGCCAATCAGCTTACGGTGATCCCCGAGGGCGACAAGTACGAGCTGCTGGGCTGGGCGATGCCCCGTTTCAACAAGTTCTCCGTATCGCGCTCCTATTTCTCGTGGCTCTGCCCGAAGAAGGCCTACGACCTCGACACCAACATGAACGGCGGCGAGCGCCCGTTCGTCGTGACGGGGCTCTACGAGCAGTACCTGCCGATGGACATTTACCCGATGTACCTGCTGAAGGCCTGCCTTGCCGGCGACATCGACAAGATGGAGAACCTCGGCATCTACGAGGTCGTGGAGGAGGATTTCGCCCTGTGCGAATTCGTAGACCCCTCGAAGATCGAGATACAGCAGATCATCCGCGACGGTATTAACTTAATGATTAAGGAGGCATAACGATGAGCGCATTACGCAATTTGGTAGATAAGATCAAGCCCACGTTCACCAAGGGTGGCAAGCTGGGCTTCCTGGAGTCGACGTTCGATGCGTTCGAGACATTCCTGTTCGTACCGAACACCACGACGCAGAAAGGCGCGCACATACGCGACTGCAACGACATGAAGCGTACGATGATCATGGTGGTCGTCGCCCTGATGCCGGCGCTCCTGTTCGGGTTCTATAACACGGGTTACCTGCATTTCCTCTCGCAGGGCGTACAGCCCGAATTCTGGGCTTCTCTCTGGTTCGGGTTCCTCAAGGTGCTGCCCATCATCGTCGTTTCGTACGTCGTCGGCCTGGGCATCGAGTTCGCCTTCGCACAGGCCCGCGGCCACGAGGTCAATGAAGGTTTCCTTGTGACGGGCCTGCTGATCCCGATGATCATGCCGGTGGACATCCCGCTGTGGATGGTGGCGCTGGCCACGGCCTTCTCGGTCATCTTCGGCAAGGAGGTGTTCGGCGGTACGGGTATGAACGTCTTCAACCCCGCGCTGCTGGCCCGCGCCTTCGCGTTCTTCGCCTATACGCCCTCGATGTCGGGCGCTACGGTGTGGATTGCAGGCATGACGGAAGATATGAAGAACGTCGCAGCCAATATCCCGGGCTATGTGCCGCAGGTGGTGGACGGCTTCTCGGGCGCCACGGCACTCGAAAACCTGAGCACCACGGGCCAGATGGGCTACTCGGCCATGGATGCCTTCCTCGGTTTCATTCCGGGGTGTATCGGCGAGACCTCAACGCTGGCGATCCTCCTGGGCGCCGCGATCCTCTTGTTCACGGGCGTCGCTTCGTGGCGCACGATGGTTTCGGTATTCGTCGGCGGGCTGGCGATGGGCTATTTCTTCCAGGCGATCGGTGTGACGACCTATCCGGCATGGTACCACCTGATCATCGGCGGTTTCGCATTCGGTGCCGTCTTCATGGCCACCGACCCCGTGACCTCGGCCCAGACCAATACGGGCAAGTACATCGTGGGGCTGCTGACCGGTGCGCTGGCAGTGCTGATCCGCGTGGTCAACCCGGCCTATCCCGAGGGCATGATGCTGTCGATCCTCTTTATGAATGCGCTGGCTCCGCTGGTGGACTACTACGTGGTCGAGGCGAACATCTCGCGCAGAAAGAAACGTGTTAAACTGGCGAAATAGGGGAGATATATGGCAACGAAAAAATTCAAATGCACAGTCTGCGGCTATATCCACGAAGGGAAGGCCGCTCCCGAAACGTGCCCCGTTTGCGCGGCTCCCGCTTCGGCGTTCGTCGAGATCGAGGACGCGAAGAAGAAGGGGATGCTGAGCGACAAGAACGGCAACGCATATATTATAATGTATTCGACCGTGATGGTCGTGATCGTGGCGACGCTGCTCGCCGTGGCGGCACTCTCGCTCCAGAAGCGCCAGTATGCCAACGAGCTGAACGAAAAGAAATCCTCGATCCTCTCGTCGCTCTCGGCGCAGGATCAGGATTACGATACCTTCATCGACGCCTACGTCGTCGACGCCCGGGGCGAGAAGGTCGAGGGACAGGACGTATTCGAACTACTTAAGGACTTGCAGGGCGCTTTCGACGACGGCAAATTCCCCGTGTTCGAGGCCAAGGACGGCCGTGTGGTGATCCCGGTTACGGGTACCGGTCTCTGGGGCCCGGTCTGGGGCTATGTGGCGCTCGAAAAGGATATGGACACGATGGCCGGTATCATCATGGCCCACAAGGGCGAGACCCCGGGCCTGGGTGCCGAGATCGCCACGCCGAAATACCAGGCGCTGTTCGTCGGCAAGAAAATCTTCAAGGGCGACGAGTTCGTTTCCGTGAAGCTGCGTAAGGGCGGCGCACAGGATCCCGAGCACGAAGTGGACGCCATTTCGGGCGGTACGAAGACTTCGGACGGCGTGACGGCGATGCTTTACAACAGCCTGCACCACTACCTGCCGTTGCTCGAAGCCAAGCGCAAGGCCGCAATCGAGGCGATCGTATTTGCCCCCGTGCGGGAAGAGTCTAACCAAGAAAACGTAGAAAACAATGAGTAAGCAAGAAAAAGAGCCTTTGTTTTCGGCTAAGAACAGGAAGTTCCTGACGGGGCCGTTCTCCGCGAACAACCCGGTCATCGTGCAGATCCTGGGTATCTGTTCGGCGCTGGCCGTCACCGTGCAGCTCAAGCCCGCTATCGTCATGGCGCTTTCGGTGACCGTCGTCACGGGTTTCTCGAATCTGGTGATGTCGCTGCTGCGCAACGGCGTGCCTTCGCGCATCCGCATCATCGTGCAGCTGGTGGTCATCGCCGCGCTGGTAATCCTGGTCGACCAGGTGCTCAAAGCCTATGTCTACGAGGTGTCGAAGCAGTTGTCGGTCTATGTCGGCCTTATCATCACCAACTGTATCGTCATGGGACGTATCGAGGCTTTTGCACTGGCCAACAAACCGTGGGCGTCGCTGCTCGACGGTATCGGCAACGGCCTGGGGTACGGCCTGATCCTGGTGATCGTGGCTTTCTTCCGCGAGCTTTTCGGCTCGGGCACCCTGATGGGTTTCCGTATCGTTCCCGAGAGCTGGTATGCGGCCGAGGGCGGCTGGTACTACAACAACGGGCTGATGCTCTTCCCGCCGATGGCGCTGATCATCGTGGGCTGCATCATCTGGGTGCACCGTTCGCGCAATAAGGATTTACAGGAAAAATAGGAGGGTAACGTATGGAATCATTGAATATCTTTATCCGGTCGATCTTTATCGACAACATGGTCTTCGCGTTCTTCTTCGGCATGTGTTCCTACATCGCCGTTTCGAAGAGCGTAAAAACGGCCCTCGGCCTCGGCGCCGCCGTTACGTTCGTGATGGTGATGACCGTGCCGCTGAACTACCTCCTGTATGAATTCGTACTCAAGGCAGGTGCCCTTTCGTGGGCCGGGCTGCCCGATGTGAACCTGGACTTCCTGACGTTTATCGTCTTTATCGCCACCATCGCCGCTTTCGTGCAGCTGGTGGAGATGGCCGTCGAGAAGTTCTCGCCGACGCTTTACAGCCAGCTGGGTATCTTCCTGCCGCTGATCGCCGTGAACTGCGCCATCATGGGCGGCTCGCTTTTCATGCAGCAGAAGGTCGATGCGCTGGAGCTGACGTCGCTGTGGCAGTCGATCGTCTACGGCCTTGGCTCCGGCCTGGGCTGGTGGCTCGCCATCGTCATGATGGCCGCCATCCGCGAGAAGACGACCTACTCGCAGATCCCCGCGGCGCTCAAGGGCCCCGGTATCGCGTTTATCATCACCGGCCTGATGGGTATCGCCTTCATGATCTTCTCGGGTATTCAGTTCTAACCTTAAAAGAGATTCGGAAAAAATGGAATTGACTATTATAGTTGCAATCATTGCCTTTCTGGCGGTAACCCTCCTGTTGGTAGGGCTGCTTCTCTTTGCAAAGGCCAAACTGACCTCGTCGGGCGAAGTTACGATCGACATCAACGGCGGCGAGAAGGTCATTACGACCGAAAGCGGCTCGACGCTGCTCGCAACGTTGGCCAACAACAAGGTCTTCCTGCCTTCGGCCTGCGGCGGCGGCGGTTCGTGCGGCATGTGCAAATGCCAGGTGATCGAGGGCGGCGGCGACATCCTGCCCACCGAGACCGGCTTCATCACGCGCAAGATGGCCAAGGAGCACTGGCGCCTGGGATGCCAGGTCAAGGTGAAGGAGAACCTCAAGATACAGGTTCCCGAAGCCGTGCTCGGCGTCAAGAAGTGGGAGTGCACCGTGGTCTCGAACCGCAATATCTCGACCTTCCTCAAGGAGTTCGTCGTCAAGCTGCCCGAAGGCGAGAACCTCAAATTCCGCAGCGGCGGCTACATCCAGATCGACATCCCGAAATACGATGCCATCAAGTTCTCGGACATGGACGTCGACGAGGCCTACCGTGCCGACTGGGACAAGTTCAAGATGTGGGATCTGGTTACGACCAACCCCGAGGCTACGTTCCGTGCCTACTCGATGGCCAACCACCCGGCCGAGGGTAATATCATCATGCTCAACATCCGTATCGCCACGCCGCCGTTCGACAAGGCTACGGGCGGGTTCATGAAGGTGAACCCGGGTATCTGCTCGTCGTACATCTTCTCCCGCAAGCCGGGCGACAAGGTGACGATCTCGGGCCCCTACGGCGAGTTCTTCCTGCCGGACAACCTGCCCGACACGCAGGAGCTGATCTTCATCGGCGGCGGTGCCGGTATGGCCCCGATGCGCAGCCACCTGATGCATCTGTTCAAGACCGAAAAGACCAAGCGCCCCGTGTCGTTCTGGTACGGTGCCCGTGCGCTGAAGGAGGCTCCCTATGTGGACGAGTTCCATGCCATCGAAAAGGAGTTCCCCAATTTCAAGTTCAACCTGGCGCTCGACCGTCCCGATCCCGAGGCGGATGCCGCGGGCGTGAAATACACCCCGGGCTTCGTGCATAACGTGCTCTATGAGAATTACCTCAAGAACCACCAGGCGCCCGAGGACTGCATCTACCTCATGTGCGGCCCCCCGATGATGATCGCGTCGGTGGTCAAGATGCTGGACGACCTCGGAGTGCCGTCGGAGAATATCCTCTACGACAACTTCGGCTCGTAGCGGTGCGGTGATCCGCTGAACGCCGCAGGCGCATAAACGGGAAGGGGCGAAGATTCGAAGTGTTTCGAAGGCTTCGCTCCTTTCCGTTTTTCGTTGCCTCAGGGCGGGGGGGGGAGTGCGGAGCTGCCGGGATTTTTTGTGCTGTATATCGGCCCGTCCGGGAAAGTACAGTATCGGGATAAATTATTATATTTGTATTAATAACCGATTCGACAAACTCTAAAAACCTTAATTCTATCGAAATGAACATTCCTTTGATTTTCTGGATCGTCCCTGCCGCTGCTGTCATTGCTCTGGCCGTAGCCTGGGCATTTTACCGCAGCATGAAGCGCGAGGACGAAGGTACCCCGCGCATGCGCGAGATCGCCGAGCACGTGCGCAAGGGCGCCATGGCCTACCTGCGCCAGCAGTACAAGGTCGTGCTGATCGTATTCATCATCCTGGCGCTGTTCTTCGCCTACCTGGCCTACGGCGCCGGGGTGCAGAACCCCTGGGTGCCCTTCGCCTTCCTGACGGGCGGTTTCTTCTCGGGGCTTGCCGGTTATTTCGGCATGAAGACCGCAACCTATGCTTCGGCGCGTACGGCCAACGCCGCACGCCAGTCGCTCGACCGCGGCCTGAAGGTCGCCTTCCGCAGCGGCGCCGTGATGGGGCTCGTGGTCGTGGGGCTCGGGCTGCTGGACATCTCGTTCTGGTATGTTATCCTCGAACGCTTCGTGGAGGTGTCGGGGCCGCAGAAACTCGTGGTCATCACCACGACGATGCTGACCTTCGGCATGGGCGCCTCGACGCAGGCGCTCTTCGCCCGCGTCGGCGGCGGTATCTATACCAAGGCGGCCGACGTGGGTGCCGACCTGGTGGGTAAGGTCGAGGCGGGGATTCCGGAGGACGACCCGCGCAACCCCGCGACCATCGCCGACAACGTGGGCGACAACGTGGGCGACGTGGCCGGCATGGGCGCCGACCTCTATGAGAGCTATTGCGGTTCGGTGCTCGCCACGGCGGCGCTGGGCGCGGCGGCGTTCGCCACGGCCGACGGCATGGCGATGCAGCTCAAGGCCGTGCTGGCGCCGATGCTGATCGCGGCCGTGGGGATCGTGCTCTCGATCATCGGCATCTTCCTCGTGCGAACCCGTGAGGGCGCCTCGATGCGCGAGCTGCTCCGCTCGCTGGGCGTGGGTGTCAATTTCAGTTCGCTGCTGATTGCCGGCGCGACGTTCGGCATCCTCTACCTGCTGGGTATCCAGAACTGGCTCCGGCCGTCCTGCTCGGTCATCACGGGGCTCGTCGCCGGTATCATCATCGGGCAGGCTACCGAATATTACACTTCGCACTCCTATAAACCGACGCAGAAGATCGCCGGAAGCGCCCAGACCGGGCCGGCCACGGTCATCATCGCCGGGGTCGGGTCGGGCATGATCTCGACGGCCATCCCCGTCCTGACGATCGGTGCCGCGATTATCCTCGCCTATCTGTGCGCCATCGGCTTCGACATGGAGAATATGATGGCTCCGATGAATATGTCGCTGGGGCTCTACGGCATCGGCATCGCCGCCGTCGGTATGCTCTCGACGCTGGGCATCACGCTCGCCACGGACGCCTACGGCCCGATCGCTGACAATGCGGGCGGCAATGCCGAAATGAGCGGCCTCGGCCCCGAGGTGCGCAAGCGCACCGATGCGCTGGACGCGCTGGGCAATACGACCGCTGCCACGGGCAAGGGCTTCGCCATCGGATCCGCGGCGCTGACCGCACTGGCACTGCTGGCATCCTACATCGAGGAGATCCGTATCGGGTTGCTGCACAACGGCATCACGATGCTTGACCTGCCCAACGGCACCTCGCAGCTGGTCGAGAAGGCTTCGATCCTCGATTTCATGGAGTATTACCAGGTCACGCTGATGAACCCGACGGTGCTGATCGGCATCTTCATCGGCGCCATGATGTCGTTCCTGTTCTGCGGCCTGACGATGAACGCCGTGGGACGTGCCGCCGAGAGCATGGTGAACGAGGTGCGCCGCCAGTTCCGCGAGATCAAGGGCATCCTCACGGGCGAAGGCACGCCGGACTATGCCCGCTGCGTGGAGATTTCGACCCGCGGTGCACAGCGCGAGATGATGTTCCCCAGCCTGCTGGCCATCGTCGTGCCGCTAGCCGTCGGTCTCGTGTTCGGCGTGGCCGGCGTGATGGGCCTGCTGGTCGGCGGCCTCAGTTCGGGTTTCGTGCTGGCCGTGTTCATGGCCAATGCGGGCGGCGCGTGGGACAATGCCAAGAAGATGGTCGAGGAGGGGCATTTCGGCGGCAAAGGCTCCGAGTGCCACAAGGCCACCGTGGTGGGCGACACCGTCGGCGACCCGTTCAAGGACACTTCGGGCCCGTCGCTTAACATCCTTATCAAGCTGATGTCGATGGTTTCCATCGTCATGGCCGGGCTGACGGTGGCTTGCCACCTGTTCTGACCCATGTGACGATAAAGGCAATAAGAAAAGCCACCCGGGGAAGGTGGCTTTTTTTATGGCCTTGCAGCGGGGCTATTTCTTGCTCGCGCCGCTTTCGAGGATCGAGACGATGGAGTAGAGCGTGAAGCAGATGGCTCCGAAACCCGTCAGGACGCGTGCGGGGACGAAATATTTGGGTTCGGAGAGCGCCGCCTCGTAGAGGAATGCCGCGAGGAACAGGCTGGCCAGGGCCGTAAGCACCGGGATGATCGGGATGCGGTTGGCCAGCGGGAAATCGGCGTGCCAGATCTTTGCCAGCAGGATGACCTTGCTCGATATGCTCCAGCAGATCAGTGCCAGCCCTATGAGCACGAAGCCCACGAAGCTGATCGCCTCGCCCCGGAGCGTGAAGAGGAGGATCAGCCCCAGCACGAAGGCCAGGCCGCCCATCGCGAGCACCAGCCCCATCCACCGGCGGCGTTCTTCCATCGTATAGCTGCCCCGTGCCTGGCGTGCGATGCTGGCCACCAGCGCGAAGAGCGACGTACAGACGCAGGCGATGCCGAACATGACGCTTCCCGCCACGATATGCGCCGGGAGCGTTCCCAGCGCGAAGAGCAGGATGCACCACACCCATGCCCCGGCGGCTATGGCCGACACGATGAAGATCAGCAGCGAACTCTGCCCGCGGGTGAAGCCTGCGGGGTTGACCGAGAAGGTGCTGTCACCCGAGTTCTTGGGGATCAGGCTGAAACGCGTCGAGGAGGTGGCCGCCGTCGAGACGCACGCCGTGATGAGCCCCAGCCCGCAGACGACATGCCCCGTGACGAACGCCCCGGTCATGTGCGACTGGATGATGAAAAGCCCGCAGATGACCGTCATGGCGGCGACCGCATAGCCGATGGCCGGGAAAAGGTATTTCGCGGCGGCGGTATAGGTGCCGATGATCTGGCGGATGATGGTGGCGGCGGTACAGTAAAGCGCGACGCAGATCGAGCCCAGGAAAAAGAGCACGGGGCCTGCCGTGAGCCGCGAGGGGTCGTCGCCGGCGGCGAAAACGTAGGCGCCGTAAGCGAAACAGAAGGCTGCCATCGCAAGGGGAATGGCGCGGAAGAGGATGCTTATGCCATAGTTCATAATCGGAGTTTTTGTTATGCGCCAGCCTGCAAATCATGAACCAAACGAAAAAATGGCTATCTTTGCCCCATGGAAAATATCGTTTTCGACCTGGGCGGAGTGCTTTTTGCCCGCGACAGAAGCAAGTGTACGCAAGAATTCCACGACTTTTTCAGTTTCATCCGTTCGGAGCCCATGCCGGCTTTCTGGGAGGACTACGACCGCGGGGTGTCGACGCTCGACGAGGTGACCGGCATCCTTTCCGGGATCAATGCCTGCCCGCGCGCGAAATGCGAGGAGTACCTGCGTCTGTCGATCGACATGCAGGAACCCGTGAAGCCCACCGAGCAGCTTGTCCGCGACCTGAAGGCCGCCGGCTACAAGTTGTATGTGCTTTCGAACATGTCGCGCGAGTTCATCGACTTCCTGCGCCGTTTCCCCGTCTACGGGCTTTTCGACGGTGAGGTGGTCTCCTGCGAGGAGGGCGTGGTGAAACCCGAGCCGGAAATCTACCGGCGACTGCTCGGCCGTTACGGACTCGATCCTGCGCAGACGCTCTTTATCGATGACCGCCCGGCCAATATTGCCGCCGCAGCGGCGCTGGGTATCCGCGGGCAGC
>OCAQ01000993.1_pt1 | contig 11523 bp, 9 predicted proteins | sample 1538291 | NCBI WGS metagenome assembly OCAQ01 (sample SAMEA2580277, study PRJEB22360) | human gut metagenome | biome: human gut; feature: human-associated habitat; material: faeces | place: Denmark | collected 2008/2010 | reverse complement strand
CCCCCTGCCGCTTTTTTCTTTTCCGGCTTTGCACAGCGGTACATTGCAAGAGCTGCACCCGGAAGTCCAAAGATCATAAAGATAAACTCACCGGAAAAATATCTGGTCGCATCTGCGCTGAAATGCACTACATTGGCTGAATCCGCCAGCTGGGCAAAGAAGATATTCTGACCTCCCTGTACCATCTGTCCGGCAACTTCCATGCTGCCTCCCACGGCAGTCTGCCAGAACGGCATATAAAATACATGATGCAGTCCAAATGGGATCAGCGCACGTTTGATAATACCGAAAATCAACGTTCCCACATATCCGCTTCCTGTGACCAGACCACCCAAAGCGTAAATTCCATTCTGGACCGGAGGCCAGATAAAGTACATTCCGATACCTACAAACATGTATACAATTGTAGAAATGATCGGTACAAACCGGGAACCGCCGAAAAATGACAATGCGTTCGGGAGCGCGATCTTGTGAAACCGATTATGCAGCGCCGCAACACCAAGCCCTACGATAATACCGCCGAATACTCCCATCTGAAGAGACTGTATCCCGCAGACAGAAGCAACGGTTCCTTCCAGCACATTTTTTGCGATTTCTCCGTCTGCCGTGATTTCTCCGTTTACTACAAGCATACCATTGATCGCTACATTCATTACAAAATATGCAATCAGTGCAGACAGTGCAGATACTTCTTTCTCCTTTTTCGCCATTCCGATCGCTACACCTACCGCGAAAATCAGCGGCAGATTATCGAACACCGCACTTCCGACCTTGTTCATGATCGTAAGAAGTGCATGGAGTACTGTACCGTCTCCCAATATCTTTTGAAGTCCATACGTTGCAATGGTTGTCTCATTCGTAAAAGAACTTCCAATCCCCAGCAACAGACCTGCTACCGGAAGAATCGCGATCGGAAGCATAAAGGATCTTCCGATTCGCTGTAAAACACCAAAAATCTTGTCTTTCATTTTCCACTTCTCCTTTTCTCTGTTTTTGATGCATTTGATCTTGATGGATAGTATTTCAGATTTCATGCCCGTGCATCCTATTTCCAGAGAAAAACAGAAAAAAAGACACCAACCCACATAAACATCTAAAATAAAGTCCATGTAAGGTTAATGCCTGCCGTACAGTTACACACCTGATATAAATTCATTATAATCAGTGTCCCTGTCATTGTCAATTTCTTTTTTTGCCATATTATCTATTTTTTCTGCCTATTTTTTCTGTTACTGCGAACAGTAACTTCCTTCTCTCAGCTTTGGCCAGATTGTAAGCAACATGGTTACAAAACATGCCGTACCGCCAATAACATTGGAAATCGGTTCTGCCCAAAACACTCCATCTGTCCCCAGATTTCCGATCATTGGAAGCAGCATGGTCAACGGAATGACAATGATGACCTTTCGAAACAGAGAAAAAAAGACGGCCTGTTTCGCACGGTTTAACGCAACCGCTGTAGACTGTCCCGCAAACTGCAGCGCCATCATAAAGATTCCACAAAAATAGATCCGCATGGCAGAAACACCGTACTGCAAAATTCCCGGTTCTTTGGTAAACATCTGAAGAAAGAAACGAGGTTCTAAAAATAACACTGCCCAGACAACCGTTGTAAAAACAATACATCCGACCGCAGTAAAACGGATTGCAGATTTTACTCTCTGATAACACCCTGCCCCGTAATTATATCCAATCACAGGCTGCGATGCCGCCGTCAGTCCTGTCACCGGCATTGTCACAATTTCCCGCACCGAGTTGATCACTGTCATAATCCCAACGTAAATATCACCCCCGTACCTCTGGAGCGTTGCATTGCATACAATCTGTACAAGCCCGTTTGTAACAGACATCACAAATCCCGATGTTCCCAGAAAGATGATTTCTTTTACAAGCTTCCACTCCAGATGCATTGCTCTTTTTGAGAGTTGAAGAATCGCCTTCTTCCCTGTCAGAAACTTCATCACCCAGGCTGCAGATAATCCCTGGGAGATCACCGTTGCAAGAGCTGCTCCCTGTACTCCCATATCCAGTCCGAAAATCAGGATCGGATCCAGCACAATATTGGTAAATGCGCCAAGCATTACCGTGAGCATTCCAATTTTCCCAAATCCCTGAGAATTGATGAACTGATTCATCCCCAGACTGATCATGACAAACACGGTTCCGCACAGATAGATACTGATGTATGCGTTTGCATACGGAAATGTGGCACTGCTCGCTCCAAACAGATACAACAGCGGTTTTCGGAATATAAAACAGATTCCCATCAGAAGTACCCCTGTGAAAAGAAGCATCGAAAACGAATTTCCCATCACCTTCTCTGCCTTTTCTTCTTCATGACTGCCTCTTGCAATGGAACAAAGGGGTGCTCCTCCCATTCCAAATAAATTAGCAAATGCCGTGATGATTGTAATGATCGGAAGTGCCAGACCGATTCCCGTCAGTGCATTCGCAGATACACCCTGCAAGTGTCCGATATAGACTCTGTCTACCACACTGTACAGGACATTGATCAGTTGTGCCAGCGTCATGGGAACTGCAAGATTTAAAATATTCTTTGCAATGCTTCCCTGACTGAAATCATTTTCTCTTTCCATAGTATTTCCTTTTGCACGCCTCCTCACGCCGACTGCTCAACAAGAACAGCCAGATACTTGTGCAAGCACAATATCTGGCTGTTCTTATTGGGGTGAGCAGCTTTCCGCCTTTCACTGTCCTTAGTTGTTGATCAGTTTATCTTCATCACTCCAGCTGTAGAGTTTTCTGATTTCTGCTCCCACTTTTTCTGATGGATGTTCAGATGCCAGTTTTCTCATTGCTCTGAAGTGTGCCTGACCACCGGCTGGGGACATATCAAGCAGGAAGTCTTTTGCAAATGTTCCATCCTGAATATCGGAAAGAATTTTTTTCATTGCTTTCTTTGTATCTTCTGTGATGATCTTTGGTCCTGTAATGTAATCACCATATTCTGCTGTATTGGAAATAGAGTATCTCATTCCTGCAAATCCGGACTGATAGATCAGATCTACGATCAGTTTCATCTCATGGATACACTCAAAGTATGCATTTCTTGGATCGTATCCTGCTTCACACAGTGTCTCGAATCCTGCCTGCATCAATGCGCATACACCACCGCAAAGTACTGCCTGCTCTCCGAAAAGGTCTGTCTCTGTCTCTGTTCTGAAATCTGTCTCCAGAAGTCCTGCTCTTGCTCCACCGATTGCAAGACCATATGCAAGTGCACGATCCAGTGCTTTTCCTGTGTAATCCTGCTCTACTGCTACCAGACAAGGAGTTCCTTTACCTGCCTGATATTCACTTCTTACTGTATGTCCCGGTGCTTTTGGCGCGATCATCGTAACATCTACATTTGCAGGAGGTACGATCTGTCCGAAATGAATCGCAAAACCATGTGCAAACATCAGCATGTTTCCTTCTTCCAGGTTCGGCTCAATATCATTTTTATACATTGCAGCCTGTTTTTCATCATTGATCAGAATCATGATCACATCTGCTTTTTTCGCTGCCTCTGCTGCTGTAAATACTTCAAATCCCTGTGCTTCTGCTTTTGCCCAGGATTTGCTGCCTTCGTAAAGTCCGATGATGACGTTGCATCCGGATTCCTTTAAATTCAATGCATGTGCGTGTCCCTGACTTCCATATCCAATAATCGCAATTGTCTGTCCCTCTAATACGGAAAGGTTACAATCTTCCTGATAATAAAGTTTTGCTGCCATTTTTCATTCCTCCTAAATTTTCTGCACTGCCGCAGTTTTCTGTTTTTATAGTTAAAGGCTCCTGCCTTTAGCATACTGTTTTCATCTAATCAATATATGTAACATCTTCACAGCCTCTGGACAATCCTGTGATACCGGTTCTTGCCAGTTCCAGAATCTCATAGCCTTCCAGCAGATCTCATCCCCTTTCAGAAGGTTCATAAAGCCTTCCAGCTTGGACTGTGTCCCTGTCAGTTCGATGATCATGGACTCCTCCTGTACATCCACAATCTTCGCACGGAAAATATCCGCAATGGAATTAATCTCGCCTCTCTGTGCTGCTGTCACGCGAATCTTTATCATAATCAGTTCGCGAAATACAGATTCTCCATCCTTTAACAATTTAATTTCAATGACATCTTCCAGTTTTCTGACCTGATTTTCAATCTGTGATAAAATCAGCTCGTCTCCGGATGCCACCACTGTAATTCTGGTAAATCTCGGATCTGCCGTCGTTCCGGCTGTAATACTGTCGATCGGCTTTAATCCTGCCGATCCTGTATCCTCTTCGGCTGAACAGACCTGCAATTCTGCTCAGAACACCCGGATTGTTATCGACCAAAAGAGAATAAACCTGTTTTCTCATACTTTGTTTCCCACCTTCTTTCAAAAACCGAGTGCGTTCTGTTTTTTATTATATTAGCAAAGCGCACTTCCATTGTCAAGCTTTTTTTCGATAAAGTGTAAAAGTGTTCCTTTTCGTCTGTCTATGTATTTTCCTTTCTCAAAATCTCTTTTGGAGGTTCAATTTCATTTGCAATCGTATGCTCTGTCAATTCGGAAAGCATCTTGATTTTTCGATTGAGCAGTTCACGCATGCAATTTGGAACATGCTCCTGATGCGCTCTGTGAATTGCCACACATTCTTTGCAATTTCCGTGATAACGACAGGCCTTCTTGCACGGACAGTGATCCTTTTCTTTGTACTCCTCACGAAACGCTGAAGCAAACTCTTTAGCCGCCTTTTCTTTTTCATTTCCTTCAATAATCATCTGTACTTCTCCTTCTCGTATTTCATTAAAGATGAATTTTAAAATCTCCAAAATCAAAGATTCCACTTCCCTGTTTCCACTTCTTTTCTTTGTCTAATTTTCTGCATGCACCCTCAATCCTGTCTGCAAAATCTGTTGAAATCGAAAAGCTGTGATGTCCCGGCAAGATATGTTTCAAATGTAAAGACTGCACTTTTTTTACAGATTGCCAGAATTGCTTCGGATCTGTCGTAGGATAAAAAATATCCAGACACCCGGAATAGATCAAGTCTCCCGAATACAAATACCCTCTTTTCGCTTCATAAAAGCAGCAATGTCCCGGGGTATGAACAACTTGCACCGTTCGTTCTCCCAGATTGAAAATTTCCCCATCAGAAAACGTACTCTGCACATCTCCTTGAAATAACTGATACTTTTCCAAATCAAATGCTTCTGGGAACTGACACTCCCGGCAGGTCAGATTCCTTTTCACCTGCTGCAACGATATCGGAAATTTCTCTGATATCCAATCTTTCTCCAAAATGTGGACGCCAATATTTTCAAAATATTGATGTCCTCCTATATGATCCCAGTGAACATGAGTCGTTACAACAAAGATTGGAAGCATTGTCAATTTATCAACAACTTCTTTGATATTAGCCACTCCCAGACCTGTATCGATCAGAAGTGCTCTTTTCGTGCCACACAACAGATAACAATGTGTTTCTTCCCAGTGCTGATATTCACTGATTGCATATGTATCTTCATCAATTTTTTCTACCGTAAACCAGTCCTTCACCCAGATTCCTCCTTCAAATGTTCATCACATAAACGTGTCATCATAAACGTAAATTTCATAGCCCTTCTCCTTTTCTTCTCATTATACTTGTTTCTTCTATCCCCAGGCAACAATATCCAAAATATTTATCTTTAAAATCAGCACCTTTTATGGTATACTGCTCGAAACAAAAACAGCAGAATTGATACGCGAAGGAGGACTTATATATGGAGCATCAAGGAACAAAAACCATTGAAACAGAACGACTGATTTTAAGAAAGTTTACTGCGGATGATCTTTCTGCGATCTTTCATAACTGGACCAGTGACGAAAAAGTAACCGAATTTTTAAGATGGCCAACACACAAAAGCATTGACATCACCAAACGAGTTTTGGAAAGTTGGCTTTTGGAGTACGAAAAACCAGACTTTTACCAATGGGCCATTATTCCAAAAGAAATCGGCGAACCTATCGGTACCATGGCAGCCGCTGGTGGCACTGCGGATTTACAAGCGAAGCCTTTACAGCAGTCATTGCCTTTCTTTTTGAAGAAGTAAAAGTAAACCGAATTGAAACCTGGCACGATCCCCAAAATCCAAATTCCGGAAAAGTCATGCAAAAATGCGGCCTGATTTATGAGGGCACTTTAAGACAAGCCGACTGGAATAACAAAGGAATTGTAGATGCCTGTGTATATGGAATTCTGGCATCTGACTACCGGGCCAACAAAAAGTAATCGAAAAAGGAAGATGCACCACACACAGTACATCTTCCTTCTCTTACCTTGCTTTATGATCTGTATCCATCCGGATTTGCAGACTGCCATCTCCAGGAATCTTCACACATCTCTTCAATTCCGCGTTCTGCCACCCATCCAAGCTCTTCCTTCGCTTTTGTAGCATCACAGTAGCATGTTGCAATATCACCGGCACGGCGAGGTTTGATTTCATACGGAATCTCCTTGCCGCATGCTTTTTCGTATGCTTTCACGACATCCAGTACGCTGTATCCAACGCCTGTTCCCAGGTTGTAAATGTGAACACCTTTCGCTTTCTTCATTCTCTCGATCGCTTTTACATGACCGATCGCCAGATCGACTACATGGATATAATCTCTGACACCTGTTCCATCCGGTGTATTGTAGTCATCGCCAAACACTCCCAGACGATCCAGTTTTCCAACTGCAACCTGTGCAATATATGGCACCAGATTGTTCGGAATTCCTTTCGGATCTTCTCCGATCTTTCCGGATTTGTGTGCTCCGATCGGGTTAAAGTAACGAAGCAGCATAATATTCCACTCCGGATCTCCTGTGTGAAGATCTGTCAGGATCTGCTCCAGCATTCCTTTTGTACGTCCGTATGGGTTGGTGATTTCTCCTTTCGGACACTTTTCTGTGATCGGGATCTCTGCCGGATCTCCGTATACTGTTGCAGAAGAACTGAAGATCATGTTCTTGCATCCGTGTTTTCTCATCACATCACAAAGAATCAGTGTTCCTGTAATGTTGTTGTGATAGTATTCCCAAGGCTTTTCTACAGATTCTCCGACTGCTTTGAGTCCTGCAAAGTTGATCACTGCCTCGATCTCTTCATTTTCAAAGATCGGCTCCAGATCTTCTCTGTTTAAAATATCTCCTTTGTAAAATTTCAAAGTTTTTCCAGTGATCTCCTGCACTCTTTCCAGCGCAACTTCACTGGAATTGTAAAGACCCCCTGCTACTAAAATTGCCATGATCTGACTCCTTTCTGATTCTGCTTTTCCTGCAATTATTTATTTCCACAGATTTTTTGGATAGATTCCTTCCTCTTTCATACTGCGGATTGCATTCACAACTGTTTCTTTATCTTCTTTATATGTAACTCCGTACCATCTGTCTGCTGATTTGAGCACTTTTACTTCGGCTTTTCCTTCTCCGATCAGATCGCCTACGACTGCCGGAAGAAAGTATTCGCATTTCATCGGATTCTTCTCCAGATTCTCTGTCAAAAATGCGGAAAATCTGCTCTCCAGTTCCTTTAACATACTCGCAGTAAATCCAAACAGGTTCATGGAAACTGTCGTATCCAATGCTACAGGAACCCATGTCTTGCCATCATCCTCTGTAAATGCTGCTCCGTCTTTTGTCTTCTCGATGTGTGTACGCTCTGTAATACCTGTCAGGCACTGATTCTCATCTGTGTCACAGATTCCACGGGAAACATATCCGTTCTCTGTCAGCGTATTACTCAGCATATATCCAACCATTGCATAACGGTACTTCTCGTTGTCTTCTCCTGATGAAAGATAGTCATAGATCATCTTATATACATTGACTCCATAGTAATCATCTGCATTGATCACGGCAAACGGACCATCCACTACATCTTTACAACTCAAAATCGCATGTCCTGTTCCAAAAGGCTTCGTTCTTCCTTCCGGTACAGAAAATCCTTCCGGCAGGTTCTCCAGTTCCTGGTATACATATTCTACTTCCATGAACTTGCTGACTCTGTCCCCGATACTCTTTCTAAAGTCTTCTTCGTGCTCTCTTCTGATAATGAAGACAACTTTTTCAAATCCTGCTCTTTTTGCATCATAAATTGAAAAATCAATGATAATATGTCCATCTTCATCTACCGGGTCAATCTGTTTCAACCCTCCATATCTGCTTCCCATTCCTGCTGCCATAATCACTAAAACAGGCTTTTTCATATCGTTTACCTCCATATTTTTCAATTTCCCTTCTGCAAGGATTAGTATATTCCTTTCCTTGGTTTACGTCAATAAAATACAACATAAATACATGTACCTTTTTCTGTTCGTATATTAGCTTATCATTGTCCTGTTTTTCAAAAAACAACAATTTTCCATTTTTCTTTACTTTTTTCAAACAGGCTGTCCGTTTTTCTGGCTCTCGATCTTTTCTGCCAGGTCGCTAAGATAAACCCAGCGTTCCATTTTTTCATCTAACGCTGCCTGTGTTTCCTCTTTTTGCTGTACCAGTTCGGAAAGTTTTACCGAGTTTGTTGCATTTTTCAGAATATCCTGCTCCAGTTTCTCCAACTGTTCCTCCAGAGATGCAATATCATCATCGATTGTCTCGTATTCCCGTGCTTCTTTAAATGAGAATTTTAATTTTACCGGACTGTTCTGTTTCCATGTTTTTGCAGTATTTTTGGACTTTGTCATCTCTGGCTTTTCTTCCGGCTGCACTGCATGCGATGCTCTTTTCTTTTTCGCTTCCAGATAATCCGTATATCCGCCCTCATACTGCTGCAGATGTCCGTTTCCGTCAAACTCAAAAATCCGATCTACCACATTATCCAAAAAGTAGCGGTCATGGGAAATCGTGATCACAATCCCCTGAAAGGAATTCAGATAATCTTCCAGAATCGTCAGTGTCGGAATATCCAGATAGTTTCCCGCTTCATCAATCAGAAGCAGATTGATATTCTGTGCCAGAATCCCCAGAAGATACAGTCTTCTTTTCTCTCCTCCCGACAATTTCCCGATCGGCGCATATTGCATATCCGGAGTAAACAAAAACCGCTCCAGAAGCTGCGATGCACTGATTCTGCCATCTCTGGTAACAATATATTCGCCGATCTCTTTGACATAGTCAATGACTCTCTGGCTGTCATCCATCTCCTGTTCTTCCTGTGCAAAATATCCGATCTTGACAGTCTCTCCCACTTCAATCGTCCCGGAATCCGGCTGAACCAGCCCCGCCATCATTTTGATCAGGGTCGATTTTCCACAGCCGTTTGGTCCGATGATTCCAAGCTTTTGATTTTTGAGTACTGTATAAGAAAAATCTCTGACCAGTACCTTTTCCCCATATGATTTACTGACATGGTGAAGCTCCATCGTCTTCTTTCCCATGCGGGTTTCTACCGAATCCAGCGTGATCGTATCATCTGTCACCGGAGCACTGCCGTTTTTCAGACTTTCCAGACGCTCCAGACGTGCTTTCTGCTTCGTTGTTCTTGCCCGGCATCCTCGTTTTGCCCATTCCAGCTCCATACGCAGGATGCTCTGCCGTTTTCGCTCGGATGCCAGTTCCATCTCCTCCCTCTGGGCTTTCAGTTCCAGGAACGTTGTGTAATTGGCATCATAGCTGTACATCTTTCCATGGCTGATCTCCAGAATCCGGTTTGTGACCTGATCCAGAAAATAGCGGTCATGTGTGACCATAATGACCGTTCCACGGTATGCCCGCAGATACCCTTCCAGCCAGGAGATCATTTCTCCATCCAGATGATTGGTGGGCTCGTCCAGAAGAAGCAGATCAAAGTCCTCTGCCAGAACCTTTGCCATTGCCACTCTTCTCTTCTGTCCGCCGGAAAGATGCTCAATCTTCATTGTATGATCTGTGATTCCGAGTGTATTCAGATTGCTCTGTACTCTCCACTCCATATCTTCTGCCACACTCTGCACATAAGATAAAATAGTCGCGCCTTCCGGAAATACGGGATTCTGAGTCAGATGGGCAATCTTCATGCCATTCTGCCGGATGATCTGTCCATCATCCGGCACCTCTGTTCCCGCGATCATCCGCAGAAGAGTCGTCTTGCCGGTCCCGTTGATCCCAACGATCCCAATCTTGTCTCCCTCCTGCACTCCAAAAGACGCGTCATCAAAAATTATTTTTTCTCCATATATTTTACTGATATGTTCAATATTTAACAGGTTCATATGCTAACTCCATTGTCTTTCATTAGATTCTGCTGTCTTTTTGACAACACTCTAACTTTATCACATTTATGGAGGTAAGTCACTCTTTTCATTCCAGAAATGTATCCTGCAGCTTTACTCCTGTTTCATTGAGCATCGCGATTAAAAGTCCGTATTCAAACTCCTGGATCGGCCGCCTTTCCTCCAGAAGGATTCCCATCACACCTTTGACGTCTCTTGCATCCTGGATCGGAAGATACATGGCTTTGGCGTCAGGCAGTGTGTGCGTACATGCTCCCGCACGATGATGATTCGCCGCCACCCACTGTGCCACTGCCAGCTCCTGCCGGTTGATACAAGTTTTCAGATGCAGCATATCCATCCCTTTTCTTGGAAACAAAAGCGGCGTATCTGACATCCGAGATCCTTCCATCGGATAAATGATCAGAGACAGATTTAAAAGCTTTCCTGCCTGCCCGGCCACCTGAGTCCACACTTCCTGTTTCGATTTACATCTTCGAAGCTTCTGACTGTTCTCGAGCAGAATCTCCGTCCGATATGCCTTTTTGGCACTTTCTCTGCTCTGCTGTTTCAGTCTCCTTGTCAGTGTCGCTGTGAACAATCCCACCAGAAACAACATCACAAACGTAGTCGGATATCCTTTGTCATATGCCTTCAGACTGAAATATGGTTCCGTAAAGAAAAAATTAAATGCAAACACACTGATCAAAGAAGAATACAGCGCATAAATTTTCTTATTTGCAATATAAGAGGACAGCAGAATCCCCAGAATATAAATCATGATAATGTTGGATTCCGGCAGTCTGAAAAGCCACAGCACGTAAGCTGCAAGTGTTGCAACTGCCATCACTCCTGTAATTTCAGCCAGATCCAGAAACACGTTTTTCCAGCTCGTTTTTCTGCGCCTTTGGATCTGCACCTCTCTTTTATGCGTTGCCTTCCGGATATCCGGAATAATATAGACATCAATATTGGGCGCCATATGGGTCAGCTTCTCCATCACTTCGATCCTAGGCCTGCGCCAGATTCCCCTGTGGTTTGTTCTTCCCATGACCACTTTAGAGACATTGCTCACGATCGCGTATTCCGCAATCTGATACGCTGCATCCTCACCATACACCGTTACGATTTTTGCTCCCAGCGCCTTTGCCAGTTCCAGATGGCTTTTTAAGGTTTGTTTCGTCTTCTCTCCCGCCTCCTGCATGGAAGGTGTTTCCACATAAAGTGCCGTAAACTGGGCATGAAAAGCATAGGAAAGTCTGGCTGCTGTACGGATCACCTTGGCGCTGGATGGCGCAGCGGAAATACATGCCAGTATATG
>OCAQ01000987.1_pt1 | contig 11657 bp, 7 predicted proteins | sample 1538291 | NCBI WGS metagenome assembly OCAQ01 (sample SAMEA2580277, study PRJEB22360) | human gut metagenome | biome: human gut; feature: human-associated habitat; material: faeces | place: Denmark | collected 2008/2010 | reverse complement strand
GGCGGGCATCCCAGATTTTGGGTTTTAACGGGAGCCGTTGGCCATAACAGCCCAGAGTGTCCCATCGCTGCTGGTCGGAAAAATAAAAAACAATATTTGGTCGTTGTTGCATCTTTCACCTCTGAAAATAATTTATTATGCGCAGTAGCTGAAAGTCTTGACCTGCCCCGCATTCAATGAGAATGTCTGGTTTAGGTTGCGAAACACCCATTCCCCTGCGTAAATGGCTTGACAACGAACTAAAACATGATTACAGTCGTCTCTCATAACACTGATTTGCAGTCCATTGTCAGTACGAAAATCAAAGCAGGAAAGGCGTTTTCCTTTCCATGAAGCAGGAACTGCAGGAAGGACTTCAAAGGCCATTCCCTCTGTCTGGATAAGCATGTGCTGAATTGCTTCCGCCGCTAAAAAATTTGCTTCGAGCGTAAACGGGCGATATGTATATCGGCTCACCCCTTTTTGCTTAAAATCTCCATTCAAATGAAATCCATTTGGCCCTGTAAATACGTCTTGGAACAAGGTCAAGTAGTATTCGGCTTTGTCACCATTGCGGCATATTGCTTGTAAAAGAGCCATCCATGCATAGGAAAAACCAACCCATTCCTTAGTGCCCAACCGTTCCAAACCATCGACCGTCTGGCGGATGATTCGCATATCTGTTTCCTCGCTTGGTTTGAGCAGCTTCAGAGGGTAAATCGCTATCGTATGGGAGAAATGCCGATGAACGTATTTACCCTCCTCGTCGGGAGAAAGCATCAGCCGCATCTCGCGGTTCACAGCCAGAACCGGTAAGTTTCGCAAGGTCCTTATCCAACGGCTATCAGTAGGAAGCCCCAATTCGTATTCCAGCTTAGGCATCGTTTGGAACAGCCACCGCATAAGCGCGAGGTCATAGTTGGAATTTGGCGTAAGCCATGCCGCCGGGGTATTTTCATGGATTTCCGGAGAGGCCGAGAGAGGCAAATACAGATAATCGCCATGGCGGCACAGGATCCCCCAAATCAGCTCGGCGGCCTGCTGGCACATGGGGTAGGCTATTTCGCGCAGAAAATCAAGATTATTGGTATAAAGAAAATGTCTCCATGCTATTTGGCAAAGCCATATTTGATGTGTGGGGGAAAGGGAATACATAGGCCAGCCACCCAAAGCCGTTCCGTCCAAAGCCATAACGCCCGGATAACAGCCGCCGGGGACATTATAGAAGCGCTGTGCGAATTTACGCGTCTGGGGAAATAGTCTTTCAAGGTGTTCAAGCAGTACCATACCTTCTTCTAAGTGATTGGCGGTCAAATAATGGCAATAGGTGAACTGTAGGTTCAAATCATTGTGGTAATCGCCTTTCCATGGAGGAAGCAATCCGTTATCAGCGGTCCAAACACCTTGCAGCGGGCAGGGAACGCCCCCCCGCCGCGAAGAAGAAGCCAAAAAGTAGGTTGCGGACGCCCATAGCCTCTCCAGCGGAACAGACGGCAATTCAATCTCGCTTCTGCTCCAATAGGCCTTCCACCATTTCCGATGGCCTTGCCACAGCAGTTTTAAATCCAATTCAACGTTTTCTGAAAGGGTGCGTCTTACAGTTTCCAACGCAGTTTCTTCGTCTGCTCCTTGCGCGACAGTAAAGAATAGCACGATTTTTTCTTGAAGCACCTTTTTTGCCATCAATAGTGCAAAAGCGCCGCTGCCTGTGGTCTGCACAAAACCAGTGACCCCATTCTTGCTGATTTGCACCGCAGGAGAATATCCCAACGCAGATAGAGGCTTCCCTGTCACACAATCCGCATCACCATCAGCATCTGCTTTAGAACTGAAATCGGGGGCGTAAAGCTCCATTTTGACATCCGCAAATATTCTGTCCATAACAATAATGCCCACGGGAGATTGCGCATGCATATATGCCTCCAAGAGCCCACGCTCAAAAGTAAGCGCCGCGCGGGCATTTTGCAAGGATAGCCGGGAGCGATAGGTCTGTCCGAGCCCATATAATACGAGCCGGCCAGCCGGCAGCTTTGTCGGCGTAGGGTGGGAATATGGAATGTCAAATATATTCTGTAATTTTTTCCATGACTGCCGGTATACCAGATCAATCAAATTTCGATATGTGAAATCGGGGCTTTCCGTTCCAGGTGCGGATGTTGTGTCCCATAATCCCGCACAGTCGATTGAAAAATTCAATACATTGCCCGGCCCCCATATAAGGCATCCCAATTTTCCGTTCCCCAAAGGGATTCCTTCATCCCAACTGGAGATCGGGCATGTATACCTGAGATCGCATCGGGGTTTTGGCATGGTATTTCCACTCCATCAATAATATTTGGAAAGGCCCAACTGCACACCCTCCAATTTTTTGACACCGGTATTTTTCTTCGTATCAAAAAAAGAATGATAATAGCATTCAGGAGGGAATTCACTTCTGAAAAGGATATAATCGCCTGCGGGTACAGTTTCAAAACGGATACTGTCAGCAACACGTTCAAACTCGCAATAACTGTGCCCTATACGCAGTGCGGCCGTCTCGCCAGGCCATGGGTCAGCCAAACAGCAAACTTCGCCGCGCTCTGAATGTATCGCCACATACCGTATCTCGCCATGCAGCATCTCGCTTGTCACTGTAAAGCCGCCCTCAGCCCATAAGGTAAACATCGCGTCCAGATTATGCGGCATGGCCGGGAATACGCGCAATAACCCTCTATGACTTTGCAGCAGCATCTCGTTGAGACCCGCGGCCAGATTTGCAGCGGCCTCAAAATAACAATGCAAGAACCATTCGGACGGAATCTCTGTCCTGTCACCTATCGTTTTCTCATGAAGTTGTTCCCATTGTGTTGCCATGACATTGGGTGAAAGTACCCGGGGCCTGTCAATCATGCTCCATTGCTGATTTTGGGAAACGTCCGAAAAGTGCATCAATCCATTCGGGAAAATCTGATAGGCAGACGCAAACCGGTGTAATATTTTGGGCATATCCTGTGCCATACCAAGCCGTGCAGCCATTTCTGGAGCCGGCGCGTGACCGGAACACCCCAGTTTTCCCAATTGGTATACATCACGGTCCAGCAGCACGCGTGCTGTGTTGCGCATAATCTCAAATTCTTTAGTGCCGGCATCAGAAAGGCCAATATACTCTGAAGGCCATACCGGGCTCATCAAACTTGCTGGGAATGGTGACCATGGATATTGGCCTTCGCCATAACGCACTGGGGATCCATCCCATTTTTCACCTGCGGAAAAAATCTCCAGTTCGCAGCCACCATGCTCGAGGCGTTCTGTTTTGGCATCATATAAGCTTTGTGACAAGGCTTTGTATGCGGCAAGATCTTCTTCGGGTATATCTGCTTGCGGCCCCAGCTCTTCAATTGCCCTCAACAAAGCTTTCAGTACATACAGGTCCGTGAGAGTGTTCTTTAGCGGCCAATAGCTTTCATAAGCCGTTGCTCCACCGGTGATTTCCAGAGTCCCATCCGTTTCCGTTTTCAAAATACTGCGGTAGAAGTCTGCGCAAGCCTGCATCATGGGCATCGCTCGATTTTTCAAAAACGCGGTGTCGCCCGTGTAAAGATAATAGCGGTAAAAATCCAGAGCGATTTGCGCCCCTACCGAACAGTTGCGGATCGTATCCGGTTCGATTGCGTTGTATCCATTCAAATTGGAAATGTCTGAGAAAAAAGCGCCGTCCGCGTCAAAATGAGTTTTTGCGTCCTGCCGGGCATGTTCCAGCATGGCCCAGCGATACTCAAGATAATTTTTATAAAGCTCCGGATGTCCTGCTGCCAGCACCGGCCAATAGTTTTGCTGATGGTTCCAGTGATAGAAATGCCCCCAATTGCGGCTGTCCTTGAACCAGTTCCACAGGCCGGCAAATGTAATCGGGTACTTTCCGCGGCCGCAGCTGTTCAGCTGATACAAGTAGACGTACCAGAGGTTTTCCAGATAGTCCTCCTGCGCCACATGTAAAAAACTGCGAGCCCAAAAATTTCGCCAATATTCCTGGTGCTGCGTGAATAGTTCTTTTTCATTTAGATGTGTATTAAGCATTACACATGCCGCTGTCACCGGGTCGGCGTCCGTTTTCTCATGTACACAAGTGGAAACAAGCAATGTGAAATGCTGCTCACGTTGTTTTGGAAGCCGGAATATGCCGCCGTGGGCATGTAAAAGCTCCGAAGTAAAACTACTGTTTAATACCCTGCAGACTGTGGCTGTCCTGCAGCGGCCAAGATCCTGTGAAAGAACAATATCTTTCTCCGTCAACTGCGCGCTGATACAGTCGATATTTTTATTGTATAGCGGGGTTATTTGTTCATAATGATGAAAAAAATTCGGGCTGGGCCAGCGATCTGCTTTTATAGACCATGCTGCCTCCTCTGTCTGCCATGCATCGATTTGAAAAACCATCAGCCCGGAGTCCGCCGGTGCAAATACTTTCCACTGGAGGCGTGCAAAGGGCGAGACCGCCCGCCCATGCACACAACCAGACATAACCGTTCTTCATAGTCCTGCAGATATACCCAGTCGAAACACGGCAGCGAACTCTGGATGGAAATAACCGCGCAGGCTACAGGAGCAGTATTGCGCTCCTCTGTTTCCCAGCTCCACGCCTGCATATTTCCATCCGGTGCAAAATCGATCGCGTCGGTATGATTGACCTGTATTGCGATGCCGTTCGGTTCGTGATACAGCAAACCTCCCATTTTTCCGTCGCCCACAGGCAGTCCTTCATAGGGCTTCAGAGCAGGGCGACGGTATACGATATCATGCCGTGCTAGATATTCTGAAACATCAACGAGTGATTTATAGCCGTCGTGATGGATCGCCTTATACATAGCTGCCTCCTGTTTCTGCCGCATCAGCCTTTTATGCCGCCGACATTCATCCCCTGCAGCAACTGCTTCTGCCCAATCAAGAAAAGAATAACCGTGGGGACAAGCGCCAGTACCAGCGCTGCGAACAACGCGCCCCAGTCTGTGGCATATTTTTGAACTTCATACAGGTTTGCCAATCCTAATGGAAGCGTCTGTTTTGTATCATCCGTCAGCATGACCAATGCAACAGGATATTCGTTCCATGCGCTCATCGCAGAGATCATACAGACCGTCACGATACCAGGCTTTGCCATTGGTACAATCACATGCCGCAGTATGCCGACAGGCCCGCAGCCGTCAATCATTGCCGCTTCTTCATAATCACGCGGGATTGAGCGCATAAAGCCTGTCAATAGGAAAATTGCAAACGGAAACTGCATCGTTGCATACAAAACACCGATTGCAGCACGGTTGTTGAGCAAATTAAAGGAATTCATCTGCAGGAACAGCGGAATCATAATATAGGTAGCTTGAATAAAAATTGCCGCCATATATACGGTTAGGATTATCTTGGCACCGAAAAATTTATACCGCACGAGGCAATACGAACAAGGAATTGCACAAACCACTAAAATCACTAATGTTTCCAAAACCACGAACAAGGAGTTCCCGATATTAGCGCCCAAATCGGATTTCTGAATGGCACGCGCAAAGTTATCCCACTCTAAGCCAGAGGGCAAGGAAAAGGGATTGGACAAAAATTCCGTGTTGGTTTTGAATGCGGAATATATATTCCAAATCAGAGGGAAAAGCATGATAATTGCGATAATGATTAGAAGTATACGTGTGCCCCATTTAAAAATCTTCATACGCAGGATGCTTTTCTGGTTGCTAGTCATTTTTTATCCTCCTCCCTGTTCGACAGTCGACGCGAAATCATGGACAGAATGACTGAAATCGTGAGTGAAAATACTGTAATTGCCATCGCATACCCGAAATTGCCGTTCATAAAACCTTGCTCATACATATATTGCAGCAAGACTTTAGAAGCGCCGTTCGGGCCGCCTCCCGTCATCACCTTAGAGAGAGTAAAGCTGAGATTCATCGTACCAGACATGGCCAGAACAAAAGTGATGCCAATGATATCGCTCATGAGCGGGACGGTTATGCTGATAAATTTGCGGAAGCTGGACGCGCCGTCAAGCGTAGCCGCCTCATAAATTTCATTGGAAATACCGTCCATCGCCGCCATATGCATGATCATATAGTAGCCGGTAGCCTGCCAAACAAGCGTAACGGCAATACACCATAATGCGGTCTTTGCATCTCCGACCCACGGACGTGCAAGGGTGTCCAACCCAACAAATTTCAAAAGGGAGTTCACAATGCCCATATTCGGGTGGAATACAAATGACCAAATGATACCCACAACCGTTAAAGAAATAATATTAGGAAAGTAGAACACGGTACGGTAAAGTCCCCGTTCCCGCAATTTTGTCTGCGAAAGCATAAAAGCCAATATAAGCGCAAAAACGATTGTGATGACGGGCACAACAGCCAACAATTTGAAAGTGTTGCCCAATGCCTGCAGGAACTTATCATCCTGGAACATATACAGATAGTTTTCGATTCCGATAAATGTGGAATTCATTCCCAGCGCAGTCGAGTCGAATAATGACATCCAAAGTGCGCGCAGTGTAGGAATTACCGTAAACAGCAGTGTCAGTATCAGTGTGGGCAGTACGCATACGCAAATAAATAATACGGGCATCCGCTGTAATCCCGCCTTTTTTTTGCCGGTCATCCTCAGCATAAGGTCTCCTCTCTTTCTAAAATGCCCCGCCAAGGCCGTTGAAAGCCGACTTGGCGGGGCATTTGTCTTTTTCAATACTTAGGGCAGGTGTTATTTTGCCATATTGGAAACTTCTGTGAAAGACGCCTCTACTTTTTCAGCCCACTGCTCAGGTGTCATCGCACCATTCATCACATCCGCAACGGACTGGAACACTTCATCGCGCGGCGTAACTTTGCTGCCTTCGGGGAGCGCCGCAAAGCCAAACACCATGCTGTCGCCCATATTGTAGACATCGTTCATGCTGTAGACACCTTCGGTGACGTAATCCTTGCTCCATTCGGTAGCATTCTTTAATGCATAGATACCGCCAGCCTTTTCAGCGAACAGCTTCACGGATTCTTCAGTATACAGGAAGCGGAGGAATTCCTTCGCCAACTCAGGATTCTTAGCGCCTGCGGGGATGCTGAACTGCTCAACGCTGGTCATGACATAACGTTGGTCGCCAGCGTTCAGCGACGGGGCGGTGGTCAGACCGAATTCGAAACCGTCCGCGCGGGGAGCGTCTTTCATTTCGCCCTCCATCCAGTTGCCGTTCGGGATGAACAGCGCCTTATTCATCATCATATCCGTCTGGCTCTGCGTATGGTTCAGCGCCACGGTTCCTTCCATCAGATAGCCATCAGCGGCGATTTTCTGGATATTGGCGAGAACTTCCATGACTTCCGGAGAGGAGAACGAGCCTTCGACGTAGTTGCTGATATCTGTTGTAGTATCGATGCCGGCTGCGGATGCAATCGCCGGCCACAGCAAAGATTCCATGTAGCCCGGATGGATGCCCGCATAAGTAAACAATGCGATGCCCTTTTCCTTGGCCTTATCGCCAAGTGCAAAAAACTCATCCCACGTTTCCGGAAGCTCCCAGCCATTTTCTTCAAAGAGCGTTTTATTGTAAACCAAGCCCATGGGAGAAGCATTGAACGGCGCCAGGTAGACCTTACCATCGCTGTAAGGCGAGCATTTAGCCGTATTCAAGACACCTTCCAACACCTGCTCTTTCAAAGGGGAAGTGTCTTCCAGGCCAGGGCCTTCGAAGACGTCTGTAATATCAAGCAGCGCATTTTCACGGATCATAGACGAAATTAGCCCGGTGGTGTCATTGTCATTCATAGAAATAAAATCGGGCACGTTGCCGGCCACAATCTGCGGGCGGATGATGTCGCCAATGGTCGGGCTGATCTGCATATTCACAGTTACACCGTAAGTTTCCTCAAAACGATCGACGATTTCTTCCCAGTACTCAGGTCCATAACCGCCTTCGAAAATGGCGATATTCAATTCTTTGTTTTCAAACCCACTGGTGCTTGTATCTTCCGACGAGGAAGAAGGCCCGCTGGATACCGTCGAACTGGACGAGGGAGTCCCGCCGCATCCGGCAAACATTGCAAGACATAAGGAAAGTGCAAGTGCCATGCTCACTAACTTTTTCATGTAATTGATAACCTCCTTTTTGGGATTCTTGGTATGCGTAAAGCAAGAAATGTACATTCCTCTTTGCGATTTTCATTATAAGGCGCGTGCAATATTAAAAACATACATAAAATTCAGACCAACCTGTAAAATATTGACTTTTTAAAAAAGACAGTTTACACTTTATCTAAATAAATGCTTCCTTCTTTTGCTGTTTTGCTGAATTTGACAGGGGGAAATACCGATGAAAAGAAAAAATCGCCGCAACTGCGGAAACAAAACACGCTCCTTGATTCGTCACATAAAAATACAGTATCGTCTGCTTGCGGTGTTCCTGCTAATCTCTCTGCTTCCTACGATTTGTATCGGCATGTATGCTTATCGAGTTTATACGAGGTCCATCAACAGTAAGATCAGTGAATCTGCTTTGCAAACCGTTCGTTCCCTTAATACCAACATGACGATTGAACTGGAAAAATTTCAAGATTACTGCGCGACGCTTTCGGTTGCGGACGCCGTTCAAAACAGTTTGCAGCAAACTTCGGCCGGGCAGGATATTTCAAGGGATATGGTGCTCTCCATCCGTGATCTGTCCGTTAATATTCCATTTCAGTCCATTTATTTAAAAAATCTGCGGATCGTAAGCTTAGACGGTACGCCGATTTACGACCGCGGATATGATGGAATTCCATATGAAAAAAGCGAGCAGCTTTTAGCTGTGATAGACAAAACTGCTCCGAAAGACTCTTTGCAGTTTATCCACACATATCGGTCGCAAGACAAGCTGGTTCTGGGCAGAAAGCTTTACAGCGCAACCTTAGGTGGGGAGCCCGTAGGCTATATTATGGTTTACATCAATGAAGCGTTATTTGAGGAAAAAATCTTTGCCGATGTTACATTCGGCCCCGAATCCAATATTATGCTGGTGGACGAGCATGGTAGCATACTTTCTTCGCAGGATCGCAGTCTGCTTGGAAAAAACATTGCCGATACAGAGCTGTTTGGGGAACTTGAAGCTAATATTGCATTGGGCAAACACACATTCAATATAAATGAAAACGGAAAAAGCGATGTGGTAATCGCAATGTATAACAATAACTTTGGCTGTTATCTCGTCGCCAACATCCCGGGCAGCTACATCACCAAAGAGACCGAGAGCATCAACACAGCCCTTTTCTGGATAGCGGCTGCTCTTATTCTGCTTTCGCTGATTCTAACTTTTATCGTTTATGTCAGTATCGTTTCCCCTATACGAAATATCGTTGCCGCATGCAATATTACATCTGATGAAGATTTAAATGTACACATCAATGACCCCAACAAGGACGAATTGGGCTTTTTGTCCAGGACCATCGACCAGATGGTAGATGAGATTCAGTTGTTGATGGATCGCCGTCAGGCCGACCAGGTTCGGCGGCGGGAATTGGAGTTGGAAGCCCTTCAGTACCAAATCAACCCACATTTTCTGTTTAACACACTCAATTCTTTTCAGTGGTTAGCTGTGATCAACGATGTGCCGGTTGTCGCCGAGGGGATTTCTTCACTAAGTGCTCTCCTGCGCAGCACTATTATGAAGACAGATGAATTTGTTCCCCTATCTGAGGAACTGGAAAATCTTTCAAATTATTTTACCGTTCAAAAAATACGTTACGGCAACTCCTTTGATGTCTGCTACGAGATAGATTCAAAAACAAAGTCTCAACTCTTGCCTCGATTCGTACTACAGCCTCTTGCGGAAAATGCAATCATACATGGAACCGAAAATATGCCGGAATCCATTATGATTACGGTCAGCAGTACGTTGGATGGGCATGGGAATATGGTTATAGAGATTCGTGATAACGGCTGTGGATTCTCAGTATTTCCAGGCACTCGCGGAAAAGAACGTTTCTCTGGGATCGGCGTGAACAATGTGGTCGAGCGGCTTCATATCTGTTATGGCACAGATGACAGGCTGCAGATAAGCAGTCAGCCTGGTAAAGGTACCATTTGTCGTATTACCATCCCATTATTAGACCAGAAGGAGAATGAATAATGTTTAAGATTCTGTTAGTAGACGATGAGCCTATAATCAAAATCGGCGTTCGGAAATTACTTGAAGGTACTGATTATATTATTGCGGGAACCGCCAGCAATGGTTCAGAGGCATTGCTGTTCTTGGAAACAAATAGCGTTGATATCATCCTAACAGATTTAAAAATGCCTGTCATGGATGGCATCGAATTGATCCGCCAGCTACAGGCCATAGCGTTCGAAGGCGCTGTTTTAGTTCTTTCAAACTATTCTGAATTCGAACTCGTTCGAGAGGCTCTCACGGAAGGTGCCGCCGACTATATATTAAAAACAGATATGACACGTGCCCACCTGCTTGAGCACATGGAGAAAATTTCACAGAATCTGTGTTTCCAAAATCAAAAACGTACGGAAGCCGCTCAAATAGCTCTAAAACAAGAGCAAAACACACGAAAACTTTTTCTTTCCGAAATTGAACGGGTTTTATTTACCAGCCACCCAATTTCGTGTGATATTCAAAGCCTGTTGATGGCTGATTGTGATTCAAAAAAGCAATTGGGGCTCCTGCTCATTTCCGCTCCTTTTCCAGATACTTCTGTACAAAATCCATTTTTATCCCAACTACAATCACTTCTGCCGGATATCTTTTCCGAAGTCGGCCCTTTAGAAATAATTTGGACACCCCAAAATCAATTTTTGGTTTTGTTTTTAAAAGTCAATAAACAAGAACTCATACAAAGCAAAACCCGACAGCTGTTGCGACGTGCAGAGTTATATTTTAAAAAGTGTCCTAACGTTTCTTTTGGAACGTGCGATAGTCGTATCCAAGCATTGCGCAACTGTTATAAACAGTGTCAAAACGCACTGCGATATATGTTTTATCTTCCAGAAAAGCACTTGTTTCCTGTCGAGCAATTCTCTGATTTTTCCAATGAAAGCAACGCCCTTTATCATTTTTTTTCAAAAGGGATCATTGAAGCTTTTCGCACCAAATCAGTAGAGGCCTTTCTTACGGAGATAAGGGGGTTCTTCTCGTTATGCTCGCAACATTTTTATGACCCTGACTGGGTTCGTTCTTGCTGCTGTCGCTGTTGTGAACATCTTATGCTTTCCCTGCATACTGCACCGAATGACGATGTCATATCATCATTTGTAACTCAATTGACGGAAGCATTTACTGTTCAAACCTTACAAAGTAAAATGGTCGATATTTTGTCACCATTTCTTTTGAATTCACCATCCATCTCAGTCACAGATAATCAAGAAATCATCCGCGCACTTACATTTATTGATGCTCATTATATGGAACCGATTACACTTGAAGAAATTGCCAAACAGGCAAATTTGAATAAAAGCTATTTATGCCGCCTGTTTAAGCAAGAGACCAATATAAGCGTTTTTGCTTATGTCAACCAAGTGCGTATGAGAAAAGCGGCCCAGTTGTTAGCTTCCAAAAATTCGTCCCTTAGCATCGGAGCTGTAGCATCTGAGGTTGGAATTGATGACGCCTTTTATTTCGCCCGCAAATTTAAAGAATTTTTCGGGAAGTCACCGCGTGAGTATCGGAAAGACGTCGCAGC
>OCAQ01000979.1_pt1 | contig 11772 bp, 14 predicted proteins | sample 1538291 | NCBI WGS metagenome assembly OCAQ01 (sample SAMEA2580277, study PRJEB22360) | human gut metagenome | biome: human gut; feature: human-associated habitat; material: faeces | place: Denmark | collected 2008/2010 | reverse complement strand
TGGTAGATGATCCCCATCCATAGGGGTCTTTGACCGGCTTTGAACGGTTCACACCTTCGTTGAATCGGGCAAGGTGTACGACAGGAATTTCAATCCGGTCTGCGGACAACTTGCAAGCGATCTGATAAGGCCCATATCCCTCCAGCGTGAGGGAAAAGATACGGCGTACCACTTCGGTGGCTTCCTCATCTACCAGCCAATGTTCCCGCTTTTCATCCCACAAGTAGCCGTAAATCACGGTGCCTGTCAGGTGCTTACCGCTCATGCCTTTTGACTTAAACACAGATCGGATTTTCCGGCTGGTGTCGCGGGCGTAAAACTCATTCATGATATTGCGGAAGGGCGTAAAATCATCGTCGCCTTTCAGACTGTCCACGCCATCGTTGATGGCAATTAACCGTACGCCGCGCTGCCGCAAAATCTCCATGACCTGGCCGACTTTCAGATAGTCACGCCCTAACCGGCTCATGTCCTTGATGACGATTGCCTCTACACGCCCTGCCTCCACTTCCTCCATCATCGCCAAAAATCCGGGGCGGTCAAAACGGGTGCCTGAGATACCATCATCGGTAAAGTGCGTAGGGTTGGGCAGCCCATTCCGGCGGGCAAAATCCTCTAACATCTGTTTTTGGTTGGATATGGAATTGCTCTCGCCCTGTAACTCATCGTCCCGGCTCAGGCGCTCGTACAGTGGGGTAATTTTTTCATTTCTCATGGCTGTACCTCCTGAAACAAAAATGCTCTAAGTGATTGCTTCACTAACCATGACAAAATCATGATTAAGAAGTCACTTAGAGCATATATCACCGGCAGCCAGCTTGTACTTCTTGTACTGACGGACGGCGAAGTGGTTGGGCTTCTCGGCTTCCAGTGCATCAAACATCAGATCCACGGGGTTTTTGAACTCCTCGTCATCCTCACGGACTTCCATGGCGTTGATGAACTCAATGAGGGTGGAGAAGTTTTGCTCCTCCACCGGAGCCTCATAGTGGATATAGCCAATGAGTGCGCAATACAGCAAGGTCTCTGCTTTGACCCAAAAATCGTCCCCGGCTTTGCCTTCGCCTTTGGTATTGGCGATCAGCGTTGTGACCAGCTTCAAGATGTCCTTTTCGCTATGGATATAGGCGAAAGGGTTATAGTGCATTGATTTTCGGAAGTTGATGGTATTTAGGACCTTGATGCGGTACGGCTCATAAATGACCTTGCCATGCTTATCCTTCATGGGCTTTCCGTCCTTGCCCAGCTTGGGTGCGCCCCTTTGGAGCATTTTCCCGCACTCCACCAAGATGGTCCCTTTCGGGTCTGTGACCACATAAGAACTGTGCATCTGCATCAGATTCGGTTTGAGCCAGAAACGGGTCTTACCAGAACCGGAGCCGCCGATCACCAGCACATTTTTGTTTCTGGCGGTCTTTGGGTCCTTGGGGCGGCTGTTCATGGTCAGGCTTTCAGTTTTTGTGAGAATGACATTGTTCTGGAACACCGGGTCGATGTAGGGAGCAATATCCTCACGGGTTCCCCAACGGGCAGAACCATACTCCATGCCGTGACGGTACTTCTTGGCGTTTTTACTTTTGAGATACACCGCCAGACGCAGGCCAGCACCGCAGCACAGCCCCACCAGCAGATCCAACGGGTGCAGGCTGGGCCAGAAACTTTGCAGCGCCCCAGGCAGGACAGCAAACAGGGAAAGGAATTTCTCTGAAGCATTTGCCCCCTGAGCCAGTCGCCATGCCTTCCCGAAGTTGGTAGCAAACAGCCCCATCAGGAGATAGGGCAGGTTCAGCAAAACGAGCTTTTTGATGTCAAACTGCTTTTTCATCGTTCCAGCTCCTTTCGCTTGGTGCGGTCCACCACGGCATTTTTGGCCATCTCTTTGAACTGACTGAGTTTTGCCAGCACAGACGGGCGTTCCGTTTTCTCGGCCTTCTTGACCTTTTTGCTGGTGTACTCGGTAAATGCAGCGGTCAGCGCATCGGCGTCACGGCCCTTGAAAAAGATCAGGTACTTGGGCGGGGAGCTGCTGCGGTCTTTCTTCACCGCATAGTCCACACCATATTTCCGGGCGATCTTCTCAAATTCCTTGATGGAAGGGTCTGTGATCTCAATATTGGAGATCCCCTGATTCTGACCAATGAGCTGCTTGACGGTCTGTTTGCCGTGGGGTGTCACAGGGGCGTCACGGCTTCTTTTCTTTTGCAGCTTCTTTTCCTTGCAGTGGGCCATGTACTTGCTGATGGCGGCTTTAAGCAAACGCCCGGTGAACTTTGTTCCGCTGACAACCAGCGTTAAAGTCCTGTTTTCCACTTCTTCCTGCATTTTCATCGTCTCCTTTCCACAAAATGTGCAGGGGTGGTGCATTTCTTTCTAAGGCGGGACCACCAGCCGCCGGAGAAAATATTTCTTCATCGCTCCATCCCGCGGCTCTTTTTCTTTACCGACTTCTTATCCGGCAGATTCCACGCTTCCCGAAACTCTGCCACACCTTTGGGGTCAAATGCCTTCAACTTCTCCAGATCAAAGGCAACAGCAGAATATTTCCCATAACCGGACTGCACCTGATAGGGAAGCACCTTCCCCAATTTGTTCTCTTTGATGAATCGCAGCAGGTCCTTGCTGATGTCACCGGAAATAAACGCCTCTCCGGGGTCCAGGGAATACCCCGGTAGGTTCACCGTCATATCTGCAAACGGTTCTGCCCCATCTTCTGTATGGGTAATCATGCCGATATAAAGCCGCTGATTATTTGCATACATCCCAAGTTGCAGCGATATGGTTTCTTCCCCATATTCCCACTTGAAGGGTACTTTCTTTTCCTCATTCATATCGGATACCTCCTATCGTATCTGTTCTTTGTGGTCATAAAACAAATCTCCATTTCTGACCTTTGCATGGCTGAGAATTTTGATCTGCCCCTTTGCCTGACTGTCCAGCGCTTTTTCATAGCCTATATCTGACAAAAACAGGCGGGTCCGTTCTCCTTTCCAGCCCACCGGGGAGTCATCGGTCAGCACATCAAAAATAACCATGTGCCGGGTATTCTCCGCAAATCGCTGGAGATCCATGTAGTCATGTCCGTGATAGTTCTGTGCCCCGGCTTTCTGGCGCATTTCCTCCATCAGCTGACCGATTGTTTTTCCTTCCTGCATAAAACACACTTCCTTTCTGTTCTTATGAGACCAGCAAGATCATCTCCCGCAACTGGGCAAAGTAGAGCTTTCCCTGGGGCGTGACCAGCGTGTAGGAGCCGGTATGACCGTGGTTACAGTAATCTTTAACACAAAACAGCCCTGCATTTTTCACATTGGCATAAGGTAGCACATTGCCGGATGCTGTGCGGTACACAAACCGCCGTTCTATCAGAAACCGGACAAACCGGCGCTCCGGGACATCCAACTCTTTGGCGGTAGTCCTGAGATTGGTGCTGTGCTTTAAGTCGATGAACAGGTCATAGAAAGCGGCTTTGCCCTCCAGCTGTGCATTTTCCTTACGCAGAGAAATATTCGCTTCACGCTCAGCCAACAAGTCTGAACAGAGCTTTATCAGAGCTTCCGGGGAAGTGGCAACCTCCCACAACTTCTCTTTTGTGAGATAGCCCCCGTGCTTGCGAATGGTAGGCAAGATCTCATCAAACACCCACCGCTCAAACCGTTCTGCCGATGGCAATTTGCTGTGAACGATCAGGCGGTACAAATCTCCTTCGGGGATAAAAGTCATACTGATTTTGCGGTCGGGGCTTTGTGGGTGAGGTGCGTCGCGTTTCACGACATACCTACAATGGCGGATAATTGCATCGCGGGGATTGCTGTACCCCAGCGCAGCGGCCACATCCGTTCCGCAGAACAGGTATTTGCCGTTTTCTTCGATGACCCGGATACTGCCAAACTCCTGGTTTTTGAAAATTTCCATCTGGTTCATGTCGTGCCTCCTTTTGCATGATAAAAGGCGGCCTTTACCAGCCGCCTGCGTGCATATCGTGGTTGACCAATGAAGTGAAGTGATTGTTCATGGTGGTAGGCGCATTGAACAGCACCGCGAGTAGGTACTGCTTCATGTTGCGTACCTGGATGGTGTTCTTTTGCAGACAATCCATGACAAACTCGATGTGGGAGCTGTCCAGTTTCAAAAAACGGGAACGCACGATCTCGTGTGGGAAGTCTGCCCCAGAGATCCGGGTGGTCTTTCGTTTGGCACAGACCGTTTCGACCAACAGCTCTACGATCTCATTCAGGTCATCCAGGTAGAGAGGATAACGCTGCTTCAGACAGTCATACTCGATATTCTCCAAAATCAATTCCCGATAATTTTCTATCTCTGTGACAGACATCGCATCCCTTCCTTTCCGTTCCGGCGGTCTTGCCGCCGCTGTTTCCCGGAAGGGAATGGAATCGGTACTTGATCCATAAGTAATTGATTTTTCTGTATTTGATTTCTCTATATTTAATTCTGCGGGCTTTTCCGTATCCGGTTTTACCATATCCGGGTTTTCCGTATCTGGTGAAGCCGTATCCGGCTGAGACATATCTGGCTGGGGCTGTTCATAAATGACATACTCAGTATCTGTGATCCGCCCACTTTTATCGCGTCTCTGATGGCGCACGATATATCCGGCTCCTTCTAGTTCACGCAGGGCAGCACCGATGGCATCCACGCCCTCCTTACAGATCTTTGCAAGGCCACGGGTGGTGTAATTCCAATCCTCCGGTAAAGACAGCATCATGGAAAGCAGCCCCTTGGCTTTTAACGACAGTTTTGCATTTCGTAAATGATGATTGCTCATCACGGTATAATCACGGGTTCGTTCAATACGAAAAACGGCCATTGACCTCACTCCTTCCGAATTTTGGGTATAAAAAAACCACAATCCTCATTCAAAGAATTGTGGCGTTCAGCGTTTTTCAAAGTTTCTTGCATAGAACCAAAACAGCGGTCTTTGCAGACTCGGCTCTGAAAATGGTTTTTCCTGCGTAAAAGGAAGTGCTTGTATCATGTGGTCAATATCCGTTGCATCCATATCATGCTGTGATCTGCAATCTTCCCGGATTGCTTCCTGAATTTCCTTTACAGTACACATATTCATTCCTTTCCTCTCGTGGTATAAGTTTATGAGCGGCGGCGCTTTCCCGGCTTAAAATCGAGGATATGCCCTTCGATCACACGGGCGTAACGCTTAATCTTAATCTCCCGACGCTGCTGGCTTTGCAGGGCGGCCTGATACCCGTCCTCTGTCAAAAACAGCCGCATTTCATCTCCAGGGCTGCCGTAAACGGCGCTGGGACACAGAACGGAAAACTCAATCATCCAGCGGGTGTTATCCCAAAACCTTTCCACGGCAAGAATGTTATGTCCTTTCAGCTCTCTGGCTGAAATATCCCTCATAGGCGGCTCCTTTCATCGTTCCTGGTCTCTCTGACGCTTCTTCTGCCATTGTTCCAACAGCTTGATAATGGTTTCCTGCATCCGTGCCGGCGTATAACTTTTAGGAAAATACTTCCGCAAGGTGTCAGAGGTAAATGTTACCCGATCCAGATCGCTTTTCTTTTCCTCACTCATGATGACACGCATCATATCGAGGGTCAGATGCCCTTCCTGGCTGTATTTCTTGAGCCGCTGGGCTTGGGAAAGGGAAGGGGTAGCCTGTTCGCTGTCCATCGCGTCCAGCAGGTCTACCTGTTCCTCCTTTTTGAGAAAGGACAGTTCATAGGCAGGGTTCAGGGCAATTTTCTTTTCATCCACCATATCCATCAATTCAGGAATCAGCTCTGTCAGACGGATATAGCGCTGAACTTGATTTCTGCTTGAACCAGCCTGCTGAGCCAATATTTCATCGGCTCTCAACTTCGTCCCAACTTGGGACGAAGTTAAATCAACTCGCTCTCCCTGATGTTTCATGGCATCCAGCTTCATCTTGTAGGCAAAGGCTCTTTCACTTGGGAGCAGGCTTTCTCGCTGCAAGTTGCTGTCAACCATAATGATTGTAGCGGCATCATCATCCAAATCCCGAACAATGACCGGCATGGTCTCCTTGTCTGCCAGTTCACTGGCTCTGTGCCGCCTGTGTCCGGCTACCAGTTCATAACCGCCCTCCGGGTCTGGTCGGGCAATCGCCGGAACCAGAACGCCATACTGCTTGATACTGTCAGCGGTCTCCATCATGGCTTCGTCATCCTTGACTTTGAATGGATGGTTCCTAAAGGGATGCAGTTCAGACAGCGGAATTTCCTGAATCTTTTCCAGCTTTGCATCCTGACGGCCTTCTTCGGTGGAGAACAGATCATCTACCGAGGCCAGCTCTATTTTTTTCGCGCTGCTTTTCAAGTTTCAACACCTCCTTAGTCAGATTTTTGTAGCCCTCAGCCACCTTGCCGCCGGGATCATGGGCAAAAATGCTTTTTCCCTCGGCGCTGATTTCCTTTGCCCGGACAGAATGGGGAATCTCTATGCCGAATACTTTGATCTTGCTGCCATAGGTCTCCCGCAGGAGCGCGGAGATCTCTTTGGCAAAGTTGGTTCGGCTGTCCACCATCGTCAGCAGAATACCGTCTATCTGGAGCTTGGGGTTAATCTGCCGCTTTACCTTGTTTACCGTGGAGAGCAGCTGTTCCAGCCCTTTGGCGGGCAGATACTCCGCCTGAACTGGAATTATGATCCTGTTCGCAGCGGCCAGCGCATTAACTGTGAGCATCCCCAGGGAGGGCTGGCAGTCGATGAGGATATGGGAGTATTGCCCCTTCAGCGTGTCCAGATATTGCCGCAAGATAGTCTCACGGCTCATGGCATTTACCAGGGATACTTCCATACCGGATAACTGGATGTCCGCAGGCATCAGGTCTACGCCCTCCGAGTGGTGCAGGATACCCTCGCCGGGTCGAAGCGGCTCATCCATCAGGATACGCCCCATAGCGTCCGACAGCGTAAAGGGCAGCTTGTCCGGCTGGGGATTGCCCAAGCTGATCGTCAGGCTTCCTTGCGGGTCTCCGTCGATCAGCAGGACTTTCTTTCCATCCTGCGCCAAACCGATTCCAAGATTGGCACAGGTGGTGGTTTTGCCAACGCCGCCCTTCTGGTTGGCAATGGCAATGATTTGCGTGTTCATTGACTTCACCTCATTTCTAATTGTTGCTGTTGCTTCTGGAAATAGAAAAAGCCGCCACTCCAAAATAAAAAGTGAAGTGACGGCTCTTTCTATCGCCGGAATACGAGTTCCTGAAATGAAAAAAGCACCCAGTCATTTTATACTGAGTGCTGTATCAAATTCATATTCAATTATTCAAATTAGGTCAAACTATGTCAAACTGCCACAGACGAAAACGAAGGGACAAAGGGCTGAAAAGCGACCCCAAAACACCCCCAAAAATCGGCTCTCGGTTAACCACTTTGGGCACCACTTAACCCTCTTTTTGCCCTCTTTTTAGCCGGTTAACCACTTGCGGACCACTAAAAATTGGGTGAAAACGGCTCTCGTTTTTCCAAATTTGGTCAAACCATATCAGCCCGTTTAGATATAGTAAAACCCCGGAAAACCTTGATTTTCCGGGGTTTTTGAACCATTTTGATACGGTTTGAACAGCAGATTATCTCTTGCTGAACTGAGGCGCGCGACGAGCTGCCTTGAGACCGTACTTCTTGCGCTCCTTCATACGAGGATCGCGGGTCAGGAAGCCTGCCTTCTTCAGAGCAGTGCGGTTCTCATCGCTCTGCTGCAGCAGGGCGCGGCTCAGGCCGTGGCGGATAGCGCCAGCCTGGCCGGAAACACCGCCGCCGGAAACGCGGACGACGACGTCATACTTGCCCTCGAGGCCCAGCAGGACCAGCGGAGAGCGGACGATCAGCTTCAGGGTCTCCAGACCGAAGTAGTTGTCGATGTCACGGTCGTTGATGGTGACCTTGCCAGTGCCCTGGTAGACGCGCACGCGGGCAACGGAATCCTTACGACGACCAGTGCCGTAGAAATAAGGTTTGGTTTCGTACATGTTCGATTGCCTCCTTCTTAGAACTCGATCTTCTCGGGCTTCTGAGCTGCGTGAGCGTGCTCGGCACCCTGGTAGCAGTGCAGGCGGGTCAGAGCCTTAGCACCGATGGTGTTGGAAGGGATCATGCCCTTGACAGCGTAGGTCATAGCCAGGTCGCTGTTCTCAGCCATCAGCTTGCTGTACTGGACCTTCTTCAGGCCGCCGATGAACTTGCTGTGGGTGATGTGGAACTTCTGCTCGGCCTTCTTGCCGGTCAGAACAGCCTTGTCGCAGTTGATGACGACGACGAAATCGCCGCAGTCAACATTGGGGGTATAATCGACCTTCTGCTTGCCGCGCAGCAGAACAGCAGCCTCAGCAGCGACGTGGCCCAGGCTCTTGCCGGCAGCGTCGAGCAGATACCACTTGCGCTCGACTTCAGCGGGCTTGACGAGAGTAGTGCTCATATCTATTTCCTCCTGATAAGTGTTTCAACGGTTCAATGCGCCTTTTGGGGCGCGAGTGTCAGTATACATCACAAGAACGTCCCTGTCAACATCATTTTTCGATTTTTTCGGCTCAGTTTTTTGAATCTCTTGTTTCCTCTTGTTTTCTCTTGAAATCTCTCGTTTTCTGAAATCGCATTTTCGTTTCTGTTTTTGCGGCAGAGCGCTACAATTTCAGCCCCGAGTATGTTATACTAATAAAGATGCATCCCCACCCCCGGGGCTGAGCCTTACATTTATAAGGAGGACATTCCTTCATGCCGAAAGACATCCACCAGCGCGACACCGCGCAGCAGCGCTCTTCCCGCCTGCTGCTGGCCATGGGCATCATCGTCCTGCTGGGCGCACTGGCCTATTTTGTACTGACCCTCGTGGTCAACCGCCGCACCCCCGCTTCGCCCGACACCCGCTACACCGCCGAGAACGGCATCTCCGTCTACTACGAGTCCGCCGTCTGGCCGGTGTGCGAGATGACCGAGGACGCCACCCTTGGCCGTGCGCTGGAACTGGCCTCTGCCCAGAGCAGCGACGACGCCAACTATCAGGTCGTGCTCTTCCAGAAAGGCACGAAAGACACCTATGAGGACTTCATCGGCCAGTCGGAAAAAGAGCTCAAGCAGGCTTACGGCGTCATCAGCCCCCGGAAGGTCAACCTGAACATCGACGGTGCCGCCGTCACCGCCGTGCGCTGTGATATTCAGGCTTACTACGCCGTGCTGGCCACCATCGAGTACGACAACGGCGACGTCATCTATGTCTCCGGCCTGACCAAGCTGGCCTCCATCAGCGACATCGTCAACCTCGTGGAGAGCGTGAGCCTGTCATGAGCGACACGAAAGCGATGCAGCAGCTCTGCGGCCTGATGCGCAAGGCCGTCCAGCAGTACGAGATGCTGGCCCCCGGCGACCGCGTTCTGGTGGGCGTTTCGGGCGGCAAGGACAGCGTAGCTTTGACCATCGGTCTCGCGCGGCTGCGGCAGTACCTCGGCTTTCCGTTCGAAGTCGTGGCCGTCACCCTCGACCCCCAGTTTGGCGGCAAGCCGGTGGATTACTCCGCGCTGGAAGCGCTGTTCCGGCGGTACGATGTGCCTTATGAGGTGCGCCGCACCCTTATCGGCCCCATCGTCTTCGACTACCGGAATGAGAAGAATCCCTGCTCCCTCTGCGCCAAGATGCGCCGGGGCGCGCTCCACGCCGCTGCCGAAGAGCTGGGTTGCAGCAAGGTGGCGCTGGGACATCATCTGGACGACGCCATCGAGACGTTTTACATGAACCTCTGGCGGGAGGGCCGCATCGGCTGCTTCTCGCCGGTGACAGAGCTGTCCGACCGGGGGCTGACCCTCATCCGGCCTCTGCTGCTCGCCACAGAGCAGGAGGTGCGCTGTGCAGTGAAGGAAGAAGGCTTTCCCATCGTCAAGAGCCGCTGCCCGGCCGACGGCGTGACCACCCGGGAGGACACGAAAAACTTTGTCCGGGAGCGGTGCCGCACCGACCGGGCTTTCCGGCAGAAGACCCTTCACGCTCTGCAGGAGAGCGGCATCGACGGCTGGCGTCCTTTGCACCCGGCCCGTACATCAAAAAAGGAGGACACAGCCCATGCAGATGCCCGCATTTGAAAAACACGTCTGGGCCGAGATAGACCTTGACGCCCTGCGCCACAATTTCCGCGCCGTGAAGGCCCGGGCCGGGGAGATGCCTCTGTGCGCCGTCGTCAAAGCCGACAGCTACGGCCACGGTGCCGTAGAGTGCGCCAAGGTCTTTGCCGAAGAGGGGGCCGCATGGCTGGCTGTGAGCTGTCTGGCGGAAGCCCGTCAGCTGCGCAAAGCCGGGCTGACGCTGCCCATCCTCATTCTGGGCCATGTGGAGCCGGGCTGTGCGCCCGTCCTCAACCAGGAGGACATCACCGCCGCCTGCTACTCCCTGCCCCAAGCCAAGGCCCTCAGCGAGGCCGCCTGTGCCGCCGGCGTGAAGGTAAAAGTGCATCTCAAGGCCGACACCGGCATGGGCCGCATCGGTTTTGCGCTCCGCACCGACTTTGACGCGGCGCTGGCCGGGATGCTGGAAGCCTGCCGCCTGCCGGGTCTGGACGTGACCGGCCTGTTCCAGCACTTCGCTGTGGCCGACGACGACAGCGCCGACAGCGTGGCTTATACCAGCCAGCAGCACGAGCTCTTCGTCCGGGCCTGTCGGGGCCTTGCCGAGGCCGGTTTTGAGCCTGCCGTCGTCCACTGCGACAACTCCGCCGGGGTGATGCTCCACCCCGACTGGCCCGCCGGACTGCCCCGCACCCACTGCATGGCACGCCCCGGCATCGTCCTCTACGGCTTCGACCCCAGCGACGAGGTGCGTTTTGGCATCTTCCGCCCGGTGATGAAGCTCAAGACCATCGTCAGCATGGTCAAGGAGATGCAGCCCGGCCAGTCGGCCAGCTACGGACGCCGCTTCACCGCGGAAAAGCCCACCAAGGTCGCCACCCTCTGTGCCGGTTACGCCGACGGCTACCCCCGCCTTTTGAGCTGCGGCAAGGGCATCGTGGAGATAAAGGGTATGCCCTGCCCCGTTCTGGGCCGGGTCTGCATGGACCAGATCATGGTGGATGTCTCGGCTCTGCCCGACGTGCAGGAAGGGGACGAAGCCATCCTGTGGGGCGGCGAAGTGAGCGACAGCGCCGAGACCATCGCCCACAAGACCGATACCATTTCTTACGAGGTGCTCTGCGGCGTTTCCCGCCGGGTGCCCCGCGTTTACCTGGAAAACGGCGGCATCAAGGCCGTCGAGGACTGGATCCTATAAATTTCGGAGGAACTACATGGCAAGAGACAACATCCGCAACTTCTGCATCATCGCGCACATCGACCACGGCAAATCCACCCTCTCCGACCGCATCCTCGAGCTGACCAAGAGCGTGGACGAGCGGACGATGGAGGACCAGATCCTCGACAGCATGGACATCGAGCGGGAACGCGGCATCACCATCAAGGCCCGCGCCGTCACCATGAACTACACCGCCAAGGACGGCAAGGTGTACGAGTTCAACCTCATCGACACCCCGGGCCACGTGGACTTCGCTTACGAAGTCAGCCGCAGCCTCGCCGCCTGCGAGGGCGCTATCCTCGTGGTGGACGCCACCCAGGGCGTGGAGGCCCAGACCCTCGCCAATACCTATATGGCGCTGGAACACGACCTCGAGCTGGTGCCTATCCTGAACAAGATCGACCTGCCCTCTGCCCACCCGGACGAGGTGGCGCAGGAAGTGGAGGACGTCATCGGCCTGCCCTGCCTCCGACCCCCCCCCCGCCCCGTCAGGCTGGT